>ERZ1292625.1187-Hain-H41-01um-R1-1187-length-33125-cov-39_pt1 | contig 33125 bp, 29 predicted proteins | sample MGYA00564400_ERZ1292625 | MGnify/ENA primary metagenome ERZ1292625 (study PRJEB36523, sample SAMEA6512639) | groundwater metagenome | collected 2019-01-08 | study: AquaDiva: Metagenomics assemblies of 32 groundwater samples
AAACGCCTCACCAGATATTTAATGAGGGTGTTGCGCTAGAATGTTGAATGTAGCTAAAAAAAACACCCATATTTTATGGATGTTTTTAAAACAACTAAAGATTACATTTGCTCTACTGTTTTAATTCCCAACAAAGCTAAACCGTGCTGCAAAACATTTGCAACTGAAAGCAACAAAACTAAACGCTGTTGTTTTTGTTTTTCTGTTTCTGCTTGTAACACAGAAACTTGATCGTAAAAAGAGTTAAACTTCGAAGCTAACTCAAAAAGATAGCTACAAACTGCAGTTGGTCTAAAATCCCTCGCTGCTTTAACCACAGCTTCGTCATAGTGCATTAAATGTCTTGCCAGTGCTAATTCAGTTTTTTCTGATAGCCCAAGAGGTGCTTCCCTAACAACATCTCCAGCTTTAGAAAGAATGCTTTTAATACGCGCATAAGTATATTGCAAATATGGCCCTGTGTTCCCTTCTATGGCTACAGTTTCTTCTAAATCAAAATATATTTGAGTGTTTGGATCAAACTTTAAGTACCCGTACTTGATGGCACCAAATGCAACTGTTTCTAACAAAACATCGTCATCTGCAGAACCTTTAATCTTCAAGGAATTACGCATTGTTTCAGCAACACGCTCTTTAGTAATCTCTAAAAGCTCATCAGCTGAAACACTCTTGCCTTCACGAGAAGAGATCTTGTTCTTACCCAAGAAAACAAAACCATAGGGCAAATGCTGGAAGCTTTGCGCCCAAGGAAATTCCAAGAGCTCAAAAATTTTCTTTAATACTGCGAAATGATAGATCTGCTCAGCAGCAGTAACAACAATGGCTGCATCCGGATGGTATTTTTGATCACGCAAATACCAAAGATACATATCTTGAGTAATGTATATGGTTGTACCGTCTTTCCTTAAAAGATATTTTTTGTCCAAACCCTGCTCTGTAAGATCAACATAGACAGCGCCTGTCTCATCTTTGTGAAAGACTCCTTTTTTAACCCCTTCTAAAACCAAGTCTCTGCCTTTGTCATACATATCGCTTTCATGTTCAACAGAATCAAACTCTGAACCCTCGCGCTTGTATGTCTGCTTTACTCCCTGGTAATACCAATCATTCATTTTCTGCCAAAGCTCTCTAACCTGCTCATCTCCTGCTTCCCATTTCTGTAAGAGGTCTTGTGCTTCTTTTTCTAAAGAAGTTTGTTCTAACTCTGTTTTTTTCAAAGCTTCAAATTTTGCATTTTCTGAAGCAAACATTTGATAGTATTTGCCTATGAAATGATCTGGCTTTAAAACAGCGCTTTCCGGAGTTTCCCCATTACCATACTTTGAGTACATCAACATGCTCTTCATAATATGAATACCACGATCATTAATGACCTCGCAGGAAACAACACTATGTCCTGTTGCTCTAAGAAGATTAATACATGCCATGCCAAAAACATCGTTTCTGGTGTGTCCAATATGTAGTGGTTTGTTTGTATTTGGAGAAGAGTATTCAAAAACAACTTTTTTAGAAACTCCGAACTGATCAATCTTAACCTCTTCTGTTAAATTCAAAACATTCTCTGCAATAGCTTGTTTAGAGAGATATATATTCACAAAACCAGAAACAACTTTAACCTCTTCAATGATATTCTTCCCTGCTTTGTCTAATTCTTGCATTCCACGAGCTATGATATCAGCAACATCATTTGGCTGAAACTTTCCTTCTCTGGCAATGATCATTGCAACATTAGTGCTGTAATCTCCAAAATTCTCTCTTGGAATATCGAAATTAAAAGAAGGCAAAGCTGATATTTGCCCGTTATCAAACATGCTCCCTAAAACCTCTGAAAGAAGCTTTGATAAATACCTTTTCATATCTTAAATTATACCATAAACTACTAGTAAGGAAGTTATGAAAATACTAGTAAACAACCGAAAAGCAAGCTTTGATTATGCCATTTCAGATGAAATGGTCGCTGGTTTAGTATTATCCGGATCTGAAGTTAAAAGCCTAAAAGCAGGACAAGCCTCTTTAAAAGGAGCATATATTTCAATACGAACCAACCCTAAATCAGAAGCCTTTCTTGTTAAAGCACATGTAACCCCTTACAAATACGCTGGTAATGCTAAAAACGCAGATCCTGAAAAAGACAGAAAGTTGTTGTTAAACAAACACGAGATTAACTCTTTAATAGGGAAGGAAAAAGGAACAATAATAATTCCGCTTGAAATCTTTGTTGGTAGAAAAGGATTAGTTAAGATAAAGATTGGGATTGGAAAAGGCAAAAAGAAATATGATAAAAGGAGCAGTATAAAAAAGAGAGAGGTTGAAAGAAGGATTAAACGTCAAGAAGACTAACATGTTAAAAGAAACATCGGGTGTTGAAAATGGCGAATCTGGTCAATATGAATACTTGTCTGAAAGAAGTCCTGAATTTAACGAAGCGCTTCAAGGCATTGATCTTGATCTAATGCGCCGCTTACTCCAAGAGGAAGCAGAAAAATGTGGGAGAGAAAAAGGCGGCTCTTTAAACTTCCTAGACACAGCAAGAATAGGAGAAACAGAGACAAGAGCAAAAGATGATTCAATTCCAATTTCTTTCTATGACTCTTCAACCAATGAGATACAAGTAGACTTTACGGGAATGGAACAGCAAGCAGAAAGACAAAACCCCTTTTTAAGCAAGGATGGATTCAGAGCATACCTCGTTGCAGTCCTAACACACGAACAAATACATGCAACAACAGAACTTCAAACATTAGGATATGTTGGGTATCAACATTTTAACAGCTATCAAGTTTGGAACGAAGGTGTTACAGAAAAACTTGCCCGCGAATTAACAGAAAAATACTTTAAATCTTCAGCTAACTTTAAAAAGATAGACCAAGCAAAAAGCTACAACTACGAGAGCGCGGTTCTGCTAATTGATGCTGTAATCGCAAAAATATCCGCTCAAACAGGTTTTGATCAGGAAACTGTTTGGGGAGCAATCAAAAAAGGGATGTTTGAAAACACAAACCTAGAAACAAAAGAGCTTCAAGAACTATTTGACGGAACACTTCCCTTAGACTTCTTCAAAAAACTAAGAACAATGAGCACAGCCAATGAAGCAGAAATTCATGAATTAATTGAACATTTAAACCAAGGAACAATTCAAAAAATAGTTGAAAGGCTTGTTAAATTCCTGCATCTTGAAAAACCTAGTAGCTCTCAAAAAGCCGCTTAAAAACACCCAAATATTGCTTTCTGATCCCCTCTACCCTACCAATCTCTAAGACCTCATCATTGTAATCTGCGGCTGAAACAGTGTAGTTAAAACTTCCTGAAGCATATGCTTTGTCTGTAACCAACATCTTCAAATGCATCAAGCCTGTTTCTTTTTCCGGAATCTTTAAAACGATTCCGTATTTTTTTAACTTATTAACCCAAGGCTTTTCTTCCGGTATACCAATCTGTTTAAAATCAAGAACACCTAAAACCTCAAGCCCACGAAGTTTTGCTGCAATCAAAGCATTTACAATATTCTCCTTAGTCATCGTATACACTGCAAAATACACGAACTTTTCAGCAGCCTGTATTTCAGAAACCAAAGCCTCGTCAATCTTGTCATCTCTGGAATACAAAACCTTTGTTTGTGCATAACCATTCTCTAAAAGTCTTTCACGTAAAGAAAGATTCTGGGCAAACAAAAACCAGAAACCAAAACATAGAACAAAGATTATGATATAACGAAAAAATCTGGACATGAATCCAGATTAACACAACAACATTAAATATATATTAACTATTGCGTAATGACAGGCGGAATGGGTTTGCTCTTGAGTATTTCAAGAAAAGCCTTTTTTCCACGAGCATCTTTTAACATGCGAATAGTTTGTTCATCAACAGATTCAGCTAATGCATACTGTTGATCAACAAAACTGTTGTAAGCGATATAAAAGACGGCGCCACCAGCAAGAACAAAAAGAAGTGAAATAGTTATAGTAATACGACTTAAAAACATAACTGAATGATAATGGAAAAAAAGAATACATGCAAAAAACATATCCACAAAACACCAACGCCCGCCGATTCCTCGAAAGGAACCGAAACGGGCGTCTTGGGGTTAACGCGGAATCACAGGCAAAGAGTTTGCCGTGTTTCCTACTAGCCAAAGTCCGAAGATTCCAAGCAGGCACAGAACAATACGGAGCACCTGGAAGAGAAGCTTCGACAAAAAGGCTTTTGAAAACATATTCCTCCCTATGGTTTGCGACGGCCTACAGTATATAGCCGCCAACGGTTGTCTTCAGAACGTCTTGCGGTCCAGTGCCACGTTCCACTCCACCAGAAGAACAGACCGAAACTCTCGTGACTCTGAACAACTGCACTGTCGCTCGTGATGATCTTGATCTGCCTAAGCTGCGATTTGGAGCGCGTAAAACGCGGCTGGTTCTTGTTCCTGCAGGACCTTGAAAGATCAGCCCTAACAGAATCAAGCACAGTGCCAGCAAAGAACCACTGGAGCTTGGCACCTGCAGCCGAGTCACATGGATTCTTGGCAAGAACTGGCCGAATCTGCAAGACGTCCTGGACAACCCCCTCAATCTGATACCTTGCCGTAGCGGTATCAAAGTTAATGACAAGACCTGAATCCGTCTTGCAACGAGGACAGTCACTCTGCCTATTCCCTTGTCCCTGCAAGGTCAGAACAAACAGAGCGAAACTGATAAACTGCAACAAAATCCGCTGCATCTGGCCCTCCAAGGTTTGGGAATACATCAAATCACGGATTGAATCAAATTAACATAAAAAAGAAATCTGGTCAAAACAAAAACACCCCTAGATTTCTCTGGGGTGTTTTAACTTTTCTTGTTACTTTACTTCAATGCTTTGAGCAACTAAGTCATCTGAAACCAATACAACGACAAACTGCTTTGCTTTCAAGTCTGAAAGCGGAATTTCAACATTGTCTGACATAATCACTGTTGAAGCAGATGTATATATTGTTTGCTGTTCTCCTGAGTTATCATTCAAAGTAATTTCATTTCCATCAATGCTTGCGATTGTTCCAGAAACTCTGCTTACTGCAAAAGCACCAATCTTACCAAATGAGTACATCATGTTAGGACCAGAACCTACTGAGGTAGTAAATCCATTACTAAGCATCATTGAGTTATTACCAAAGGTTGCTCTAAATCCTGAACCATACATACCAACACCAATGCCGATCTTAAAAACCAACAAAATAATTAAAGCGATAAACAGAACCTTGGCAATGCGCCAAAATGGGTTACGGTGAAAAAAACCGTGATTACCACAGCAATACTTCCCGTCGCAGTAACAGGAATCGTTGTTTGTATTTTTTTCCATATTTTTCCTTTGCTTCATTATTTTTTCAATATATTGATATATTAGCAATTTTTAGAACAAAAAACAAATACCAACTACTTAATCCTGATACTCTTAATATTTACAAACTCTCTAATTCCATAACTTGAAAGCTCTCTACCATATCCAGAGCGTTTAATCCCTCCAAACGGCAACCTTGGGTCTGATTTAACAGGAGTATTAACAAAAACACTTCCAGCTTCAATAGTTCTTGTTGCCTTCTTTGCAAGAGCAATATCCTTTGTCCAAACAGATGCTCCTAAACCAAACTCTGTGTCATTTGCAAGACTCATAGCTTGTGCAAAACCGCGATCCTCTACTGAGTCATCAAAAGAAATGATAGCAAGAACTGGACCAAATGTTTCCTGATCATAGACTGGCATTCCTTTTTTAACATTAGTTAAAACTGTTGGAGCGTAAAAATATCCAATATCTCCAATTCTTTTTCCACCCACCTCTAACTTCGCCCCAATTAAAATGGAATCTTTAACCTGTTTTTCAATATCATTTAAAATCTGTTCTGTTGCTAAAGGTCCAACATCAACACTTCTATCACTTGGATCACCGATCTTTAACTTAGAAATCTCTGAAACAACCCCACTTGTAAACTGATCGACAATACTCTTTGCAACAATGAAACGTTTTGAAGAAATACAGCTTTGACCTGTATTGTTTTGAAGTCTCGCAGAAACAGCTTGTTTAACAGTATTTTCTAAATCAGCATCTGCAAACACAACAAAAGGATCACTACCTCCTAGTTCTAAAACCGCTTTTTTAATCTCTGACGCTGCAATGGAAGCAACACTTGCTCCTGCTTTTTCACTTCCTGTTAAAGTTACAGCTTTAACTCTTTTGTCTCGTATGATCTTTTCTGTTCGTTGAGAAGAAACAAGAAGGGTTTGAAAAACACCATCAGGAAAACCAACTGCTTTAAAAGATTCTTCAATCGCTAAAGCACACTGAGGAACATTAGAAGCATGCTTTAACAAAGCAACATTCCCCGCCATTAAAGCAGGTGCTGCAAAACGATATACTTGCCACAAAGGAAAATTCCATGGCATTACTGCTAAAACAATCCCAAGCGGATCAAAAGAAACATATGCTTCTGAATCATCTGTAACAACAACTTCATCTGAAAGCATTTTCTCAGCATTCTCAGCATAATACTCACAAACTAAACCACACTTTGCAGCACTTCCTTCTGAACTTGAAATTGTCTTACCCATTTCCAAAGTCTGCAAAGCACCTAACTTAGCTTGATTCTCAACTAAATATATACCTAACTTCATCATTAAATAAGCACGCTCTTTAAAAGAAGTTTTTCTCCAAACTTGAAAAGCACGCTCTACAAGGGCAAGTTTTTGTTCTAATTCTTGGTCTGATATCTCAGAAAACTCTTTTACAACCTTTCCAGTTGCTGGATTAAGTGTTTGTATAGACATAACTTTTTAATTAAAGATCACAAGTTTTTTCTTTTAACTCTTTGTTAAAAACTAAAACATTTTCAGTGTAGTCAATTGGACAATCAATGACATGAATACCTCCTTCTGCAAAAGCACTCACCAAAACAGGTTTTAATTCCCCTGCTTCTTTAATACGAACTCCTTTTGCACCAAAGCTTTCTGCAAACTTAACAAAGTCCGGATTATTAAAATCAAGCCCAAAATTAGTTAAACCATCAGCTTCTTGTTTCCATTTAATCATACCATAACCGCTGTCATTCAAAACTAAAACAACAAGATCAAGATTCAAACGTTTTGCGGTTTCAAGCTCAGAAGAAGACATCATAAATCCACCATCACCAACAACTGCCAAAACCTTTTTGTCTGGGTTTAACATTTTAGCCGCAATGGCTGATGGTAAACCAGCCCCCATTGTTGCAAGAGCATTGTCTAACAAAACGCTGTTTTGTTCTCTAGCAAAAAAACCTCTTGCAATCCAAAGCTTGTACATCCCGTTATCTAAACACAAAATCCCAAATTCAGACTCTCCTAAAACAGTTTGTAAATCAGAAACAATTCTTTGTGGTTTTAAAGGAAAAGAAGAGCTATCAGACTTTTCCGTTATCTGCTTTCTCATCTTTTCAGCAACCCTATTAAAATATTGTATGTCCCAAGAAGACTGCGGAGTAATAGCCTTGGTTAACTCCTTTAACCCCAGCGCTATATCCCCAACCACCTGATGCGATGGAACATACACATCATCTAAAATCTCTTCTTTAGAAGCAGCATAAAAATTCATATGAATGACCTCTCTCTTGCTTGGAATCATAATTACAGGAGGTTTTTCAACAGTATCATGACCAATACATAAAATTAAATCAGAACGTTCCAAAGCACAGTGAACATAGTCATTAGCGCTTAAAGCTGTTGTTCCTAGATAGCTTGGAGACATTTCATCTAAAACCCCTTTCCCCATTTGAGTTGTTACAAAAGGAATCTTTGTTTTTTCAATGAAAGAAGAAAGTTCTCTATGAATACGTTTTCTGTTAGCACCAGCAGCAATCAAAACAACAGGATGTTTTGCATTCTGAATTAACTCTGAAGCCTTAAAAATGCTTTCTTTACTTGGAGCTTCTCTGTAGGGTTTAACATTCGCGTTAACGTTAACATCACCAACAACTTCTTCAGAAGCAATGTCTTCAGGTAATTCTAAATGCACAGCCCCAGGTCTCTCTGTCTCCGCAACCTCAAAAGCTTTTCTAACAAGCTCCGCAGAAGAAGAAGGATCATCAATTCTTGCGGTCATCTTAGTCAGAGGTTTCATCATTGAAATGACATCAATGATTTGAAAACGTCCTTGCTTGCTTTTTCGAACTGGTTTTTGACCTGTAATAACCAGAAGAGGCATACCACCAAGCTGAGCATACGCAACGCCTGTTACAAGATTAGTTGCCCCAGGACCAAGAGTTGATAACGCAACACCTGCTTTTCCTGTTAATCTACCAAATGTAGCTGCCATAAAAACAGCAGCTTGTTCATGTCTCGTAATGACAAGAGTAATAGATGAAGTCCTTAAGGCTTCCAAGAAAACAAGATTCTCTTCTCCTGGAATACCAAAAACATATTTCACGCCCTGTGCTTCAAGGCATTTTACTAACACCTCTGCTGTAGTCATAAAGATATATTACATTAAAAAAGGGAAACAAAAAAAGGATGCCCACCAAACATCCCAATTAGCCCCTCTTTCGCCCCGTCCCAGAAACTGGGACGGGAACCGCTTTCCTCCGTTTCCGTGTTACCTTGTTACCACTTCTTGAAGAGCAATCCTTGCCCGATGTATCCTCATCTTCAAGGCGCCAACAGTCGTGTCAAGCATCCCAGCCACTTCACCATATGGGCGCCCTTCAATATGAACCAAAAAAAAGCTCATATGAAGACTAGTGGGCAAACTACCCAAGCGAGCCATCACCCGATCCACCTCCTCCTTCTGGATCAACTGCTCCAAAGGATCCAGAGACGGATGTGCAGGACACCACTCCTCGAACTCAAAGCCGGGTGGGAACGTTTCGCAGTACTTGTACGCTCCCTTCTTGTATTGATCCTTGATGAGGTTACGCAAGATCCTGTACACCCAACCCTCAAAGGCTCCACGACCGTTGAAGGTTGACAGGTTGCGCAAAACCTTCAACCAGCAAACCTCAACAATTTCCTCCGCAACATCGGGGTCTCCTTTCAAGAGCACAAGCGCATCCTCATACATCCTCTGACGGTGCCTGCTATAGAGCTCATTGAATGCAAGCTCATCACCAGCAAGGAATCGCCTCACCAACTCCGCGTCGCTTGGTTCTTCAAATCTAGCGCTGGAGCTTTGCAAACGAACAGAACGCTTTGCCATTGCGCCTCCGCGCTTAGGACCAGAGAACCTGCTAACACTTAAATTATTCCACTACAAACAAATTAGGTCAAACAAAAAAACAACCCTTTTAAAAGGGTTGTTTTAGATATAAAGAGCTTAAGCGCGCTTTACGTTGACTGCGTTCTTTCCTTTTTCTGAATCTTCAATATCAAAAGTGACTTTGTCACCTTCTTGAAGCTCTTCAAAGGTAACTCCAACTAAGGAGTTTCTGTGAAAGAACAGGTCTTTGTCTTGACCGTCTGGGGTAATGAAACCAAAACCCTTGTCAGTCTTTTTCTTAACTATACCGTTCATGAGATTGTTTTTTAAAAATAAGTGTGCAAATTCCAATATATTTGTGAAGCTCGACGATTTTTCTAAATATGAGTTGCAAGCTAGTATGACACAGAACGAGAAAAATAGATAGGGGGGGGGTGCTTAACCTTGTAAAAAGCTATTTTTTCAAAAGTAGAAAAGTTTTAATATCTTCAAAACGCAATAACGTTATATTTCTACCAACTGCTTTTGTAATCCCAAAAGATTGCCCTGTTGGAAAACAAACATAATGCAACGATTTGTTGAACTTTAAAACTTCTTCTACGGCCGGTACCAAATCCGTATCTGAACTTATTAAATACGCGATATCATACTTGTTCTCTCTAGCCAGCCTAATCATTTCAACTGCTATCCTTACATCGACGCCCTTTTCATGAAAACTCTTATCCGGATGTTGTATAATCTGACCAAGGATAATTTTGACATTTAGCTTCTGTAGCTTTGCAAAAAACCTTTGTTGATCAGCATACATCTTCTCTGTCTTATCGTCCCCCTGTCTTTTCAAAGCACCTAAATAATATCTCACCTCAACAAGTTCATCATCTTTTACTAGCCTTTTAGAAAAAGCAGCATAATCAAAATCAGAAAGACGATATCTCTTCTCGTTTCCACAAAGCTCTTTCAGCTTGTTATAAAAATTATTCCCGTCAATAAAAACTATTGCTCTCATAAAAATAGTATAAATAAAAACTGCCGTCCCGTAAATGAGAAGACAGTGAGATTAACTAAATATAGTATACGCCCTAAGAAAAAAACTGTCAAACAACAACAAGGAGGGTGTTTTTTATTGCACGGGAACTGTTCCTTCATTAACACGGTTGTTTGTATCATCTTTTCGATGTGATGATTTTTCCGCTCTATTCTTTAACTCTTTTATGACCCGTTTAGAATCATTCTGAGAACCATCATGTTTGTTTTCAAAAGACTGTTTTTGCTCTTCAGGCTCTTTGGCATCTTCTGTCCCTTCAGAGAGTTGGTCTAAAACCTTAGTATGTTCTTCCAAAGACAATCCTAACTGATCATCTAAATCAACAGCAGCACCATGACTGACGTTTTCTCGAACCTTAGTAATGTTCTTAGTAACTTCTTCAGAATGCTTAGTTAAACTCTTAGTTATGGATTCTTTTTTCTGAGCATCAAGTTTTCCCTGTGCTGACAAAGCCTCTGCTTCTTCTAATCTCTTAATTGTAAGATCAGATTCAACCTTTGCTTTTTTAACAGGCGTATTAGCAAACGATGCTTTTATCTTTTCATTAAACTGAATTTTAACCGGATACAAGAAATCTCCGGGCAAAGATTTTTCTGCTGCTTGTGATATTCCTGCGGAAGAAACAACCAAAACCACTAAACAAACAACTGCAATTGCGTATCTGTTAGCAAAGATTCTTAAAAAGCCAAAGTTAAAAGAAGAAAACGCTTTAGGTTTTAATTCTTCCCTAAAAGCATCCTCAGCTATCGCAGTTTTGATGTTTCTAAACATCTCTGCTTTCTCTTCACTGCTTAAGCTTACAGATCTTAGAATGGCTATTAATTTTTCAAATCTTTCGTTATTCATTTAATTCTTCTATGTTTAAATTCTTTTTTATCATCTGAATACCTCTGTGAATCTGTACTGAAACGGTATTTTCAGAAACACTGATCATATCCGCTATCTCAATAACAGAAAGGTCTTCAATATACCGCATCATTAAGACCTGCCGATATTTTTCAGGTAAACTGTATACTTCCCTTAAAACTACCTGTAAGTCCATAAAATCCGGTGCTTGTCTACTCTCTTTAACGAAATCCACGCCTTTTTCTTGCAAGTCATCTAAGGAAACTTCCTTATGCTTCCTGTAGTAATCAATAATTAGGTTGGTTGCAACCTTATACAGAAAAGCCTTCATATTGTATACTTCTTTGCCTTTTTCTAAAGCCTGCCATGTTTTAACAAAGGTTTCTTGAGTTAAATCCTTAGCTACTTCCCTACTAGATACACGGAAAAAACAATGCCTGAAAATACTGTCAGCAAATTCATTATACGTTTTTTCAAAATCTAGTTCATTCATTGACACCCATTATACACTAAAAAACATGCTGTAAGAAACCGCTTCCCACCCCGTTATACATATGCAAAAGGTCGAGAAGCCTTAAAAATCAAATCTCTTAATACATAAATCAAGAAAGGGACAAAACTATGAAAAACTTAAGAAAATACGCCGCTATAGGAGCTGTGGCATTAACAACCATTTTGCCATTCGCAGCTTCAGCACATAACAAAGATGACAACAAAAAAGAAGATCGTCAGTCTGAAATTAGAACACAGTTCAATGAGCACTTTGAAAACGACGAACATCGAGCATTTACAGGAAAAGTAACTGCTGTCAACACAACCGGTTTTACTTTAACTGACGCAAATGGAACTGTTTATACAGTTACCACAGCAAACGCTCAAATGAGACACCCATTTGAAAGAAGCATTGTTCTTGCTGATCTCAAAGTAAATGACAAGGTAGTTGTTAAAGGAACTTTAACAGGAACAACTATTGTTGCAAAAACAGTACTAGACATGCCAGCTAATACCCACCGGGCAAAAACTAAAGGCTTAATCACAGCAGTCAGTGGAAACACCATAACAGTGCAGAATACTCACGATGGAATTGTCAGTAATGTAACAATAAAAACTGATGCTAACACACAGTTCAAGAAAGACGGACAAACAGCAACTTTAGCAGATGCTAAGGTTGGAACAAGAATTAGCGTAAAAGGTCTTTGGGATGAAACACTAAACATCTTGAATGCAATAAGGGTAAACATTAAAACAATAATGAATAAATAACTGAACACACAGCTGATATGCCAGCTGATAATAAAAGCCACCCACAAGGGTGGCTTTTAAATTAAACACCCGCTTTATTATTGAAAAAACTCTTCTTTTTGTGTATACTCGCTAGAAGGCATTTTTCGACCTTCACAACGCCTTCAACACCCTCAAGGAGGGGTTATGAAAATCATCAAACTAGCTGATGGCCTCTTTGAGGTCACTGCCTCAAGGATCGTGGACGCTGATCACATCCATGATAACCTGTCCTTTCTTCATAAGGCAGGCATGCTAACGTTCGGCGACCTGACCACCAGGATCCTGCACGACGAGTTCACCAGGCTGGGATACTCAGTCCATCTCACTGACCTCTGCTTTGAAGACGATCTGTCGATCGGGCTGCAAATGCCCGAAACATGGTACCTCAACTGCGGGCTATATGCCCCCAGCATCTCAATGTACTTCAACTTCTTAAACCTCAAAGAGATGGCGAAGGAAGGAGTGCTGTACACGAGGAACGCTCATGTCTGTCACGACTTCGGACACATCTCTGCGATCGAGGTCTACATCCAAGAGGAGCTTCTACCGTCGCTAGATGTAGCCGGCAAACGTTACTTTGGGACTCCGCGCACGCTCACTGAATGTATGCGGGTTCTCGAAGGCTGGGACATGGAACGACTTCCCCGCCTCGGTCGCTACATCACCTACGCCAACTTCATCCGACTGTGGTGCAGCATGAACTTCCCAAACTACAGATCAGGCGAATGGGGACTCGGCAAGGAAGCATCACGAAAGGTTCTCAGGGAGAGCGGAACAACTAACGTCCGCGAGGGCATCAAGTTCTTCTGGCAGAACTACCTTGAAGCACGATCCGAGAAGGTTAGTCTCGAAGATCTCGAGATTGACATCCTTGATCCCGGCTTCCAGGAGTTTCGCCAACCACGCTACGTCCTCGTTGGAGAAGACATCTTTGCCGATGAATGGCTCGACACTGGTCACGAGATGGTCTTCAGAAGTTTCAGCGAATCAAAGATCATCCGCTACCCACGGCTCGTCACCCCCAACGGGAAACAGCTCAAGACAGCGAAGTTGATCCAGAAACGCTTTCCATCGTCAACGGTGATCATGTTCAAGAACCCGATAACAATGCCATCGTTCACGATGACAAAGTACGACGAGGTCAAGGAAGGCGTCAGCAGAGAAGTTGCGGTTGTTGCAAGTAGCCTACGTCACATCCACACGATGTTGGAGGGGCGCAATGACAAACAACGACTTCGCTAAAAGCGCGGCGCTCCGATTCCTCAACAGAGGTCTTACGGTTGGAGCATTTAACCTGTGCGACATAGAGGTTAAATCAGCCGTAAGCCTCTGCGCGAGTGGATCCCTGCAAGAATTGCAGGTCCAGAGAACCACCGCTTACAAGGAGGATGTATTTCTCCTGCGCTTCCCAAGCACAATACACGGGCTGGTGCTGCGAGTTTTCCCTGTCCAAGCAACTGACTGCATCGCCAGGGCAGTCAGAGAGAGCACTCTACTACACCAAGCGTCTCGGGTTGGTCAATGCCTGATTCCACGCCATCTGGCAGAGTTCGTCTTTGAAAACCAGATGATCTTTGTCACCGAAATGCTTCCAGGCAAGGCAGTAACTGAAATTTGCATCAGCAAAAATGAAGTTGAAAAAATAGCCGATGCAATCAGGCAGAACCAAGACGTTCTCTCGCAAACTCCACTCGGCAAGGACATGATCGCCGAAGCGAGCGTAACAACGTCGTACTACAAGACAAAGGTCGTGAAATTCCTAAAAAGCTACTTCAACATTGACATCGGCTTTGAAGAACTCACGTTCCTTGAACCCCTGGAAGAACTCAGGAGAAACTCTGCTGTAATCGTCAGTGATCGAAGCCCAGCTAACTTCGTGATAGACGGAGAGAGGCTCGGCGCTTACGACTTTGAAGTCGCATTCGCTGGAGTTGCTTTTGAGGACTGGTCGTGGTTCATCGATGACCCACGGTTGAACACCTCACTAAGTTGGCAGGAGCTTCTGCATCTTTTCTGCGAAGACTTCACGAAAGTGAATCGCGGAAGCGAAGCAAAGACATCCCAGACCTTCTTCATCTCTTCAGTCTTTGTTTGCATCAAGCAGTGCTGCTTGATGCTTGCAAAGGGCGAAGCGGAGATGAGCAACCACTACCTGGCGTGTGCGACCAGATCAGCTGAACAATCAACGCAAAAGGAGGCAATTGAATTGGTTCGGAAACTGCGGGAAAAAGCTCCGCATGAAATCCGAAACGAATAACCCGAAACCCGTCTGTAGCAAGACGGGTTTCGTTGTTTTTAGAATGAACTTTTTAGATAAACTACTGAATATTAAAACCACAGCTGGGTGGTTTTTTGGTGGAGACTGTCAGAACGGATGGCAAACGATAATCACAACTGTATTTCGTACCAATTTATTTTAATTTAACTATATAATCAGCGATGTACTTAATCATTTCATCAAACTTCTTCTGATCGGTATAACTATGATCAGCGCCACTTACTGCAATCAACTCACCATCTTTTAAATGCCTCAATAACTTTTGGCTTTGTGAAAACGGAACAATTTGATCTTCGTTTCCATGGACTATCAATGTAGGTACTTGTATTTTTTCAGCAGCATCGTAAGCATCGTACTTTAAATAGTCTTCCATGAATGAATAGTTTAAAATCAAACCACGGTTAAGGTCACCAAAAGTATAAGCCCTTACCCCTTTTTCTTTCCACTCTTTAATCCCCGTTTCTCCTAGAATTTTTAAATCTACTTCGAAATAATCTGATACTGGTGATTTTAAAACCAGAGCATACAAATCTTTGCTTTTGGACGCAGCCATAATGCTAGACAATCCACCGAAACTACTTCCCGCTAAAACTATTCTTTTAAAGTTTAACCTTTTTACATAATCAATCGCACACAAAATATCATCTGTTGTCTCTGTCAGATTAGATTCTTCAAACTTGCCGTCGCTTTCTCCATTTCCATAAAAATCAAAACGAAAAACTGAAATATTGTTTTCTAGCAAAATAGGTTCAAGCGTCTGCCATGTTTTATTGTTCTTTCCGCTTGAATGACCATGACAAAGAATAGCTATCATGTCCCTGTCATCACCAACAACAGACAACAAACCACATAACTTATCACCTTTTGAATTCTTAAAAAATAGCTTTTCCATAATTGAATGATAACAAAAAATCGCCTTAAAGGCGATTTTGTATACATCATATCTGGTGGAGATCGTGCAAAATTCACTAAACCAAATAGAAAACTGGATTATGCGGAGCTACGGGCTTATTAAATCTTACCCTACGAACAATGTTTAATGGCAAAAGAACTCTAATATAACGCACATAATAGTATTTAAACACTACCTTAAACGTTCTGATTGGTAAAGCCCATTGCTCTTAAAAAGACTTCCGGTCTTCTTTCAAACGCCACTTTTAAGATTTTACAGACATCTGGTATCTTATACAAATCATTTTCGTTCACTCTTTCGGACTCCCTTGAAAGAACCGTTAAACTTTTAGCTTCCGCGTAAGCAATTACATAAGTATCCGTAACGGATTTTCCCGTAGCGTCATCGATCATTTTATACTGATTGTTAATCTCAATGGCGCGGTCTCTATCGTCATCACTGATTGGAAGGATCAACCCGTCTTTTCTCTGCTGAGTACACCACTTCTTTAAATCACCTTTCCCAACAATCTCTGCCGCAACCACGTCTAACAGAATCCAATCACCTTTTTTGAGGTACTCGGCAAGTTTTGACCAGAATAATGTATTCAGGCTGATTGGAATCCACAGAGAAAAGCCTATTAAAATATTGGTGTCTAATACAAACACCTGTTTTGTGGGTTTGGCAGTGTTCATATCATTTCAACTGAAAAACGAAGTAAGTTTGAAGCTTCTACATAGCCTATTCTATTTTCAAAATACGCATCTGCAACGACGCGATTAAACAGGCCTCCGTTAGAGTCCTTCATCAAATTGTAATAATTACCACCTTCTCTTTCCTTATCCTTAGCAGCTTTGCGTTTTATATTTTCTGCGGTTTCCGCAAGAATAGTTTCCTCAATCTGACGCTGTTGTTGTGTTCTGATTTTACCTAAGTCAGCAAGGCGATAAAAAACACATATTTCACTGACTTTATAAAGGTCAGAAAGCGCGCTTATGTCGCTTTTATCGTAAAATTCTTTTTGGAATTCCCCCACTGGCAATAAAAGCTCTGCGGCAACTTGATTACAAAATACTTCTTCTGAATTAAGAGTGTTATTGGTCGTCCTGAAATCTAAGCTATTAGAGATAGAGTCGCTTTTCCTAAATAGGTGCGACAATTCATGGACGAAAGAAAATATCTGCGCAGATACAGCGTCTTTTCTATTCAAAACAATAAACGGGCAATAATCATTAGAAATGAAAAGCCCCCTCATATCGTTAACTTCGAGCTTGTGGTAAGCAACCGTTTTTCCTACGAAGACGCCATTCTTTTCGGTTTTTTCAATCAAATAATTAAGGACTTCCTTATGCGCATAGCTACCTTCGGTTTCTTTAATATCCTGAATATTTATCTCTAATTTTTGCGCGATAAACTTAGCCAGTTCTGCTGGGTTTTGGATACTCCTACCACTACCTTGCAAATGGTTCTTAGGACGATTTTGATTTTTAAGTTTTTGCTCCAACCACTTCTGCCGCCCTATTACAAGATTTATCAGTTTTTTTACTTTTTCATCATCGTTCTTGTGCTTGCCAACTCTATAATCTGGAATGCTTTTATCTTTTTTGATTTCTTCCTTTGAAAATAAAATCAGATCAGGAATGTTGTACGCTTTAGCAAGCTTAGCGATTTGCGACCACGTTGGAAGAGATTTTCCTTGCTCCCATTCAGACACCAAATCTTGTTTAGAACTAGAGATTTTTTTTGACGCAGACAAACTACTTAAGCCCATGTTTTCACGGGCGATTCGCAAATTATTCCGATTTATAAACTTAACTTGGCTCATAGGTTTGATTTGCGCTAAAATTCTTCAAAACGCCCAACAATGTGGGCTAGTTGCTTTATATTATACTTTTAATGTTTTTGTTTCAACTGCCATTTTTAGGCACTGATATTACACCTAAATTATGCCATTTTTTGTGAAATTTTACAATTCTACCTCCTCTAGCCTCGGCCAAAGCTAGATTGCTCAAAGGGGCTTATTTTTTGTCCGTTAAAGTTAACTTACCACCTCTTCCAACCAGCTTTCGATCTTCGAGAGATTTCAAAATCCGTTTAGCAAACTGTTTTGCGGTTTCTTGCTACCGAGGTTTCATTAGCAGCAATATTTTTTTGTTTACTATGTTTAGTGATTCGGCATTTCCATCCAGTTTTTTCATTCCTTGTTCTTTCGACCAAAATTATTTACACGAGCTAGGAAATCTCTGGCCGGAAGAGTATATTTCCCGTAGAACCTTTTTGCTTCTTTGCTCCGCACCTTATGTTGATTCTCTTTAGAAAAATACGCGTATCCAATCCAAGAAGCTATCGGGCAAATGAGAAATAGTATAGGCAAAATAAAATACTCCGTGCGAGAACTTCAAACCGCTAAACACGAAGTATTTGAATATTTGGAAAAGCCTTTAACTATGTGGGAACAGGGCGACTATAACAAACAGCGTTTGCTTCTTGGAATGTACTTTGAGAAAAAAATCGCTTACAATCCCGAAGTTGGTTTTCAAACCAGTGATTTACCGCTTATGTTAGCCATAGCTGGCGGTCAAAACGCTTCAAAAAATAATCTGGTGGAGATGGCGGGAGTTAAACCCGCGTCCAGAAAAGATTACTTTGACAATTATTCACAAGCTTAGCGCGCTTTAATTCCCTGAAGCAACAAACGCGCGAACTAACTACAGGGTCGATTTAGAAGTTTTCTTTCAGATGCCTAAACCAAACATCTGAATATATTCCGCAAATGAAGTGCGTGATCTTTTGTCGCGAAAAGACAAGAGGCGCACGTTCTTACCTAAAGATTAAGCAAGAACAAGTGAAGGAAGCGCAAAAGCGTTCTTCACCTTAGCAATAAAATTGCCAATTATGATTGTGCTCAAGAATGTTACGAGGTTTTGAGCATACTCGGCTTGCATATTTTCAAAGGTCACTCCCCTGTCAAAATCCGGCATCCCCATGAGAAGTTGCTCTTTATAAAGAGCAAACAGTAGTATTACATAAATATTGTTTTTTTTCAATCTTCATGTCATCCATTTGATATTGTAATTAATTGCTATCTTAAGGAGTTTTTATGCTGTGGATATACCCTCTTCCCAAAAAATACTAATGGTTATATACTACTTATAGATAAAGTCTCTTATGTGCGAAAGTCGGCTCCATGCCGTGCGCTGGTTTACCAGCCTAGCTATAAGGGGCTTATTTTATTTACATCAAACACGTTTGAGCGACCATAAAAGTTTTTAGGGTATTTATCGAAATCATAAATATCTACTAAGAATTTAACTTTACTTTCTATGAATTTATAGTAGCGCATTTCCCCTTTTACAAAGGCTCTTTGTACAGCCCAATTAACATAATCTACTACAGACAAGCATGGCTCCCCAATTGGGCTTTGCGGTAGAATTTCTATTTGAGAATTTACCGCTACTTTATGCTGTTGTTCAAAAGTATTTTTTGCTGTTTGAATCGCATCTTGTAATGGAGCTTGCCTTTCTCTATTTCCTCTTACAGCAAAATAAATACTAAGGGATGTTTTTAACCTTGTGGTAAAAATTACTCCCATCAATAATAACTAAATTTTTCGTTAATTTATTGGGTATCAAAAAAGCCTCTAGATCCTATTACAGAGCTAGAGGGGGGTTAGCAATTTATTACACCATGGGATTATGCATGAAAGAAAATACCAAATGTTTTGTTAATAAGCATGGCAATATACATCTTAACAAAGCCCCAGATTCCACCATGCTTGTATCCATAAACCAAAGCCTCCCTGTAAAGCAGACCCATGATGATTATAACTAATATGATGAATAGAAATGCGGATAACATAGTATTAGTATAGCACCTTTGACTTTTGGTGTTAAAATAGATATAATCTATTTGATCTAAAATTAAATTAGGATCAAAAGGGCTACTTAAATAGTTTGTTAAAAACAAGGACAAACAACCAAATACGTGTCCCAGAAGTTCGGGTTATCGATGAAGACGGGCAACAGCTCGGAGTCATGAAAACCTCTGATGCTTTAGCGCTGGCACAAGAGCGAGAACTTGATTTAGTGGAAGTGTCTCCCCAAGCACAACCACCTGTAGTTAAGCTAATTAACTTCGACAAGTACCGCTATCACCAGAAAAAGCTTGAGCAGCAACAGAAAAAGAAGATCAAAAAGATCGACGTTAAAGGAGTCCGCCTTTCCCTGCGCATTTCAGAACATGACATGAGCATCAAGGCAAAAAAAGCTTCTGAGTTTCTGGAAGAAGGACATAAGGTTAAAGTAGATCTCCTAATGCGTGGAAGAGAACAAGCACACCCTGAAATGGGTTTTGAAGTAGTAAAAAAGTTCCTAACCTTTGTTCCAAACTACGCAACTGAAGTCCCGGCTAAACGCCAAGGACCATTCGTCTCAATACTAATAACTAAGAAACTAGCATAACATGCCTAAAATGAAGACCCACAAAGGAGCCTCAAAGCGTTTCAAGAAAACAGGCTCAGGAAAAATTGTTTACCGCAAAGCAGGACAAGATCATTTCAATGCCCGCGATACCGGAAAGACAACAAAGAACAAGAGACGCGACATGACTTTAAACAAGTCAAACCCAGGAATCGCAATTTTAATTACACATAAATAACATGACAAGAATAAAACGCGGAGTAGCCGCATCTAAAAGAAGAAAGAACGTACTCAAAAGAACTAAGGGTTTTGAAAACAGAAGAAGCACAAACTTCGTAGCTGCAAAAGAAGCTCTGTTACATGCTGACAAGTACTCTTACAGAGATCGTCGCAACAAAAAACGTGATATGCGCGCACTCTGGTTAATTAGATTAAACGCTGCTTTAAGAGACAATGGAATCACATACAGCAGGTTTGCTGGAGCTCTAAAGAAAGCAAAGATCACTATTAACAGAAAAATGTTGTCAGAATTGGCAATAGCAGCACCAGAAGTATTCACAAGCTTAGTCAAACAGGTTAAATAACAAGGACATTAAAAACACCCGCCAATTGGCGGGTGTTTTGTTTGTACTCCCTTGCTCTTACTTAGTAACTGGAGCTGGTGTTTGTGTTCCTGGAGGTGTTGTTGCTGGTGTTTGCGCTGCTGGAGTTTGAGTTCCTGCATTTGCATTAGCACCATTCTTCTTGTATTCCTCAATTGCTTGAGCAACACGTCCATCTGCTTTCAATTCTTCAAAGAACAAGATTTGATCTCTGTTGATTTGCATAATATCATCAGGACCATGTAACTCGTTACCTAACTTAACCAAAGAAAGCTGTGGTTGCTGTGCCTGGTTCTGTGTTTGAGGAGCTGGTTGACCTGATTGTAACTGTTCTTGCTGGTTAACCTGGAGATAGTAGATGTCTTTCAATGTTACATACTTATCTCTCATATCAGATACTTTACCAAAGTATACCTGACCGTTAGTCAAGAACACTGCTTGATAACCTGAAAGCTTTGTCTGGGATTTTTGACCCATACCAATCTTGTCTCTAAACAAGAAACCTAAAACTGCTAAGACTACTACGACTACAATTACCAATACAACCCATGGGGCTTTAGAGCCACCTTGTGCTGGCATTGGTTGTGCCGAACCCATTTGAGGTTGGCCGTTTATCATTTGATTCATATATTTATATATCTTCTTAATTAATTAGTTTCTTAAATCTCCAAATCATTTCTAACAACGCAAGACTTCAAAAAGATTGTTTTCAATACTAAATACAGAGTATTGTGCCCTTTGATCCGAAGACTCAAAAAGGTTCGAGATTCCAAAACCAGCACTTGCCGCCTGGTACAACTCATAGCTAGCTCTATTTTGAACAACAGTAAAAATTTGATGCTCATCATTTGGACTAATCAAACCAAACTGCTGAATCTTAGGAGTTTCTTTAAAGACAAAGATATGTTCAACAGACGAGTTTGTCAGATTATTAACAGCAAGTGTTTCTTGGTCTGAAAACGAACCAACATTTAACGAAAGAGTAAAACAATTTAAATCCCCGCTTAAACTAAAAGTATTTTGTAATTTTGGTATATATACTGCTCGTCCTTCTGATGATATATCGCAGCTGTCCAGAGCTGTTGCTTTAGCAACAAAACGCTTTTCAACAAAAGCACCACTGCTATCTATTGCAGTGACGTACTGGACCTTCTGTATGTCAGAAGAGGCCATCAAACTTACTGCTCCAGATGTATTTGTGGTGTAGGAAAAAGCTTCAACTCTAAGACCATAACTAAGTATGGCCAAAAGCGCAAAAATGGTATGAAAAACCGTGAATAATTTGAACTTTTGTATGGATTTCATCAGGCTCTCTTAACACAAATATTATACCATTTTTAAGACACTTTTGCTAAAAGAAACAAGCACTCCCCTGTGGATAAATTAAAGGTATAAATTGTTGAAAAAAACAGTAAATATTTAATCTAGATTTAATATTGATCTGTTATGATGTTTTTTCTGGGGCGGTGACTCTTGGTAGGTCAATGTAATTTCACCAGTTACATTTTGGGGGTTCGATTCCCCTCCGCGCAAGTAAAAACTTGACTATACATATAACTTTGTTAGAATACTAGCACTGGTGAGATTACATTGGGGAGCCACCCTTAATATCAAAAAAGAAGCCGCAGAAATGCGGTTTTCTTTTAATTTTAAGTTAAGAAATATTTAACATTGATTTGTTAAACTTTGTAATAACAATTAAAACTAAGCAAAAATGTTTTCTGATTACATAACAACTTTCAAAAATTGGTGCAAATTGAAAATTACTCTTCGGAACACGCCAAGTAGGATAGTTTTCAAGCAAGGAGATATTTGGTGGTGTAGTTTAGGGATGAATTTGGGTGAAGAGATCTTTGGCAAGGGCAAAAAACTTACTCGTCCTGTTTTAATCTTTAGAAAATTCACCTCAAATTCCTTTCTAGGCTTACCATTAACCACCCAGAAAAAACAAGGCAGCTGGTATGTAGAAATAGAACTTGGAGGGACCAAAAGATGGGCCATGCTCAACCAAGCTCGTATATTAGACAAAAAGCGCCTAACTAGCCGAGTTGGGGCGCTTGATGACGGGCAGTTCAATAAAGTTAAGAAATACTTCTTAGAATTCTATTCTTCCTAAAAAATCGTCACCCCGCCTTTTTAGGGGCGGGGCTCAGTGGGAAATCCCAAATTGTGTATATACAATAACAAAGGATTAGAAGTTTGTCAAAAGAACAACTAATCATTTATGGCATTGTTGTGCTTGTATCCCCTGTCGCAACAGTTCCTGATGTAACAGTTGTTGTTGGACTATCACTTACTGTTGGTACCGCAGTCGGTGTTGGCTCTGTTACAGTTATGCTTTGATTAGTTGTTGTATCTGCTGGCACCACAGTAGTTGCTGTTTGATCTGTAGTTGTACTAGATGGCTCAACGGCTGTTGTTCCTTGATCTGTTGTTGTTGTATCAGATGTACTACTTGATGTTGTTGCTGGTGCTGTTGTTGCAGTTGTTTCAGAACTTGTTTGAGAAGCACTAGATGAAGCGCTTTCAGCTCGGGCATCACTTCTAGTACCACTTACATATGTATTGTTAATCATCAACAACACTCTAACTTTTCCAGATCCAGAAACCAAACTATCAAGAGCAATACCAATTACAGGCATACCAGATTCATTTGGTTTAAGCTTTCTAGCATGACCAGAAACATCAGAGATCGTCAGCTTATCACCTGGCAAGATTGAGCTTTGTGTTAAGCCCTCCCCTGCTTCTACATTAATCATTCCAAATGTTCCTGAAGTAACAACGTTCATGAACTCACCCCTTGGAATTATAGTTGTGCTTGAAGCTTGGGAAACAGGAGCTCCAGGGATATCAAAGTCTGACATGTTCCTATCAGCGACACCAACCACGATTGTTGCGTTTATAACTTGGGAGTCACCGCTTGGAGATGTTACTTCTGCAACTCCATTTGTTTCAGCACTTAAGTTTGTATCAGCCTTGGAAACACTCAATATTGGGTTGTTTCCAACTATGGTTTCACTTTCAACTCCTCTTAATACAACCACATCTCCTTGCTGTATTTCTGCATCCCCAGTGTTCTTAGCAAGTATTGCGGTTGAACCAAGAACCTGACCTAATGCAATTAAGTCTTTTTTAACAATCAAGCTTGCGCCTAATACAACTCCACCTTTCGCCCTTATTATGAACTGATCAACTCCGTTGTTTCTAACAGCAAAGATGTTTTTGCCGCTATCCAAAGCAATGCTTGTGTTTATACTAACAGCACCGTTTGCAGCAATCATGAAACGATTTACTTTTCCGGATTGTACTTGCAAAATATCTGCGTTAACAGGGGTTGTAGTTTGATTACCAGCAGCGGAGTTTACCGAGGTGCTTACTGCCTGCCTTATAACAAAAGTTAGAGATGAGTTAGATGAAGCAATAGAACCAGAAACATCAGTAGATCCTTGAGTTGCAGCTCCATCACCAGATGTGATCTGTTGCGCCGTTAAAGCAACGATTTCATCAGTGCCCATGACAAAGGTGTTGTTAATTTGTTCAAATGCTGTTCTAAGAGAGACAAGCACCTTTCCAGTATGAATTGTTAAGCCATTAACAACTTGGGAATCACTTGAAACAACGAAGTCATTTAATGCTTGCCCTACAACTCTTCCTGAAACTGTTGCGCGCATCGCAAATCCAGGAATTGAAGATGATGCGGTTAAGAAATCTCCCCTTGAAATGTTTCCGTTTTCATCAGATATATTAACCAACTCTGTTCCCATGTATGCCACTTCCTTTATGCCACCAACAGTTGTTGGGATTTCACCGTCTCTTGGCATACCAAGAACAAATCCACCCTTTTGTACAATAACACCAAAGATTGAAGGATCATACGGTTTTGTTGCTTTTGAAAGGCTTGTTCCAACTATTGAAACAATATCACCAGCAGAAGCATCGTCTGAGATCATAAATTCTTGAGTGTATGCAGAAGCGCTCATTGTAATGAACTGTCCACCGATTGATATGGAACCTGCAAGGAAGATGTTTCCTTCTGTTGTTACTCTTAACTGCGTAGTAGAAACTCCACCAACATTTGCAACTATTCTAAAGATATCTGCAGCAAATCCTTCGGCAAAATCAGCGGTTGATTGAATTGTTAAGCCAACGACCGGGTCTGTGCTGTCATCTGAAATGTGAACTCTTGTTTCAGGAGCGCTTGTGCCAAAACCAATGTTTCCGCTTGTTACAACCAAACCATAGTGCTTAATACCAACAGCTCCCATGTCATTAAAGATTGGGTTGATGAGGACAGCGGTTAAGGATGTTGCTGTTTCAGTTGTTCCATCAGCCAATGTCTTTACTGCGTTTAATCCAGAAGCTATTTCAAAGGCAGCAGTTGGTGCTTCTGTTCCAAAACCAACGTTTCCATTTTCATCAAAGACAAATTGTGCTGGGGCTGTGTAATATTCAGGACGGATTAAAACACGAATTGTATTAATCATTGTTTTTGGGTTTGGAATAACAGGGTTTCCGTCTGCATCCAATGGCGCATCTTTTGCTGCAATGGCAATTGCTTGCTCTAAGTTATATCCTTCCATAGCAATACCAACAACATATCCGGAAGAAGTTGTTTTCTTGCCAACTCCAGCAACTGAAGAAACTGTGATGTAATCACCAGGCTTAATATCACCACCATCTAAGTTTACTTTTACAGACAACTGTCCAATAAGACCGACGAGGGTGTTGTATGACGCATAATGCGAATCGCAGTTATCATCATCAACTTTACAAACCGGGCCGTTTCCAATGAAACCAGCATTGTTTGAAACAACACCAACTATCGGAGCAACAGAACTGACTGCTTTCTTAACTGTTTTTCCAGCATTCACATCAAATGCAACAATGTCTGAATCTTGAGGCTTGCTTTCAGTACCTGAATCCATGAACCATTCTGCTAAGTCAGCAGCAGTTGTTGTATATGCAACAGCACCTGCGCCACCTTGAATCTTTCCAGCAACAGTTCCATCTGCAGTTGCGAATCCGATGAAGTAGTTTCCTGTTGAACGGCTAGCATTTGCAACACCCAAGCTAATTAACAAGCCATCGGCAGTATTGCTTGTATCAGTGTTGTTTATTCTAGCAACGTATGTTGCAGATTGAGAATCCTGGACAATGAGTTTGTAGCTTGAAGAGGCGCTTGTTCCAAATGCTGCGTTTCCGTTGTTAGCAATGTTTAATGATTTACTTAATGTTGTATCAGTTGTAAAGGTGCCGATTATGCTCTGAGATGTACTACCAGTAATACGTGCATATATATTCATAAATGTTGTTGGGGTCAGTGCAGCATTTGACATATACGGGTTTCCAACATTTGCTTCAATGGCGACTTTAGCACCAAAGCTTAAAACAGTGCTCGAAGAAATGCTGCCTGTAACTGAATATCCGTAGTTTGATGGCCCTGTATATGAAATGACAAAGTTAGTAGCGTCTAACATTGAGACAGCTGTGTATGTTACGGCTTCTGCTGCGAAATAGTATTTTGTTCCAAATGTGATTGTGTTTCCTGTATATGTCGCAGCTATGGCTGCACCATTGTTAGAGTTGCCTGCGTCCTGGAAAGAAACAATGAATCCTGTTGTGGATATGGCATCCATAGAGATCCAAGTTGTATTTAGTGCGTTGAATGTAACCGCAGTTCCGAAAGTAATTGTTGTTCCTGCTGTAACATCTCCAATGATTGACTTACCTGCAGAAGGCGCTCCTGAACTGAAACCAACAACAAACTTTGTTGCAGAAAGGGCTTTAACAACATTGTTGGTAGCTGCTGTAGCGCTTGCTGTGTAGTTGGCTGCAACACCGTATGAAGAGATTGTTGTTCCTGATACAACACCGACTCTTGTTTGTCCTCTGTTGTTTACACTGTCATTGTAAGCCACAACAAAGTGTGTTGCGTCAAGACCAGCAACAGAAATGAAGAAGCTAGTTGCAGCGCTTCCGGGGCTGACTGAAGCACCACAAGTTAAGGCAGAACCAGCAATTGAACAAACTTGGACACCAATGGTACCAACATTGCTTTGAACCCAAGCAACAACAATGTGCGTGCTGTCTAACATTGAAATACTCACAGAACCTTGGGTAACAGTACCTACTGTATTAGAGGTTAGAGTTACTGGGCCACCCCACGAAACAGTACTACCAACATATGTACCAATCTGAACAAAGGTTGTGGAAGCAGCTGCCCCATCATCATAGACCCAGACTGAAGCAACGTGGTTTGAGTCTAGTTTAACAAGGGATGTGGCTACGGTGACAAGATTATACATTTGGGTTTGGGTGCCAAAAGTTGAAGTGTATGTTGAAGCGCTTTGAGGAACTGTTCCGATTATGCTCTGAGATGTACTACCAGTAATACGTGCATATATATTCATAAATGTTGTTGGGGTCAGTGCAGCATTTGACATATACGGGTTTCCAACATTTGCTTCAATGGCGACTTTAGCACCAAAGCTTAAAACAGTGCTCGAAGAAATGCTGCCTGTAACTGAATATCCGTAGTTTGATGGCCCTGTATATGAAATGACAAAGTTAGTAGCGTCTAACATTGAGACAGCTGTGTATGTTACGGCTTCTGCTGCGAAATAGTATTTTGTTCCAAATGTGATTGTGTTTCCTGTATATGTCGCAGCTATGGCTGCACCATTGTTAGAGTTGCCTGCGTCCTGGAAAGAAACAATGAATCCTGTTGTGGATATGGCATCCATAGAGATCCAAGTTGTATTTAGTGCGTTGAATGTAACCGCAGTTCCGAAAGTAATTGTTGTTCCTGCTGTAACATCTCCAATGATTGACTTACCTGCAGAAGGCGCTCCTGAACTGAAACCAACAACAAACTTTGTTGCAGAAAGGGCTTTAACAACATTGTTGGTAGCTGCTGTAGCGCTTGCTGTGTAGTTGGCTGCAACACCGTATGAAGAGATTGTTGTTCCTGATACAACACCGACTCTTGTTTGTCCTCTGTTGTTTACACTGTCATTGTAAGCCACAACAAAGTGTGTTGCGTCAAGACCAGCAACAGAAATGAAGAAGCTAGTTGCAGCGCTTCCGGGGCTGACTGAAGCACCACAAGTTAAGGCAGAACCAGCAATTGAACAAACTTGGACACCAATGGTACCAACATTGCTTTGAACCCAAGCAACAACAATGTGCGTGCTGTCTAACATTGAAATACTCACAGAACCTTGGGTAACAGTACCTACTGTATTAGAGGTTAGAGTTACTGGGCCACCCCACGAAACAGTACTACCAACATATGTACCAATCTGAACAAAGGTTGTGGAAGCAGCTGCCCCATCATCATAGACCCAGACTGAAGCAACGTGGTTTGAGTCTAGTTTAACAAGGGATGTGGCTACGGTGACAAGATTATACATTTGGGTTTGGGTGCCGAAGGAAATCGCATTACCTGGTCCGTTTACAGCAAAAAGTGCGCTGCTAGTTATAGTGGTCTGAGAAATTCGCGCGTTTCCTAAAACATCTAAAGCTTGAGTTGGAGCTAAACCAACACCTAACCAACCCGCTGAGCTTACTGTTGTCAAAGCAGTTCCTGTAGAATTCTGGATCTCAAAAAGGTTTGCACTCTGACTTGGAGCTGCCTGGACTATAAGAGGTTTGTCATTCGCATCAACCGCAGAAATAAATTCACCGCCGTTTGAAACTAATCCTCTATTTGCTGCAACTGTTGAAGCAGTTGTTCTAGCATAAACTTCAGGTACTGTATCTTGAACTAACTGCGCGCCCCAAGCAATGATTGTTCCGGTTGCTCCGTTTCCTGGTAATATGACGGCTTTAATGTTAGAAGGAGTTCCTGTAAAGTTTTGAGTTACTGAAAATCTCTGCCATGTTGTTGTTGCAGTATATGTGGTTGCCGTTCCTGTTGTTGGAGTTGCACCTGTTGAATCAATTCTTAAACCAGTTGTTACAGTTCCAGAAGTTGTTTTTGCCCAGAATGAGAAGGTGTAGTTGCCGTTTGTTGTTGTGGTATATGTTTGAATCAAACTGCTTGCACCAGTTCCGGTTAATGTATCACCAGTCGTTGTACCATCTGGTGCTGCTGTTGAATTTGCAGTAACTGTAATACCGGTTGCAGCCCATGCTCCGTTATCAAGTTGTTCTGAATATGTTAATAGGTTTTGGAATCTTCCCAAACCACCAAAGCTATTGTTTAAGTTACCGCTTAACTCCTGATCACCTGCTGCTGTAACTCTTAATGTATTTGCTCCAGTTGAATCCTGAATCTGTAATGAATCAGCTGTTGCAGAAGCAATTTGCTTTATCTTTGCACCAACATTTCCAACAGCAGTTTGGTTTACATCTAACTGAGCTGTCGGCGTGCTATCTGTTCCGATACTTACCTTTCTTCCTGACAATATCATGGTGTTTTGAACACCGTTATTATCACCAATGACCTGACGGAAATAGATGTCAGCACTTTCTGTGGTACTTGTATGCGATGTGTTCTTAACACCAATCTGAGCCGCGCTATACAAAGCAGCTCCTGAATTATTAGTCTGGAAAGACATCATCATCCCGTTATTTGCTGTAGTATCTAAGTTTCTAACAGATAACTGTGGGAAACCGCTAAATGGAGATGTACTGGTGTTATCGTATCTTGTGATTAAAGCATAATCAGCTGCAGTTTGAGTAACGTCTAGTTTAGCTGCAGGTGTTACTGTGCCAATACCAACATTCCCGTTCATGAATAGGCCGGCATATGTTGCTCCTGCTAATTGTGCATATCTGTTTCCACCACCATCTGTGTTATAGAATTCACCAGCCCATCCTGTTCCGCCTGCTGTTGTGGAATATATTCCAGAGCCAGTCGAAGCAACAACTTTTAATCTATTAGTACTTGGGTCTGATATTCCGATACCTACGTTACCAGTACTTGTAATCCTAACTCTTTCGCTACCCCCAGCTTGAAAAATAGTGGCGTTAGTAGTTGTAAGAGTTCCATTTGTTCCATCTGCTTCAAGTTGAATAACTCCAGCTCCTGTCCCAAGTCTTGATACTCTTATAATTCCTCCAGTGGATGCGTCTACGTGCAGTGGAGTGGCAGGTGCCGTAGTACCAATTCCAACGTTACCACCAGTTAATACAGTCAACCTTTCACTACCAGTCGAGCCATCTTCAACAATAGAAAGTCGCGTAGTGCTTGCCGGATTAACAATGCCCCATTGTTTCGTCGAGACTTGGTAAAAATCAATGTAGGGAGCGACTCCGGCAGCTTGTTGCATTCGGATCTGTCCGCCCGTAACGTTTAATTTAAACCCAGCGGGGTCTGCTGTTCCAATGCCAACATTACCTGCACTATCAATTCTCATTCGTTCGGTCGGAACGCTATCTGTTGTGACACCACGAGTACCGAATATTAAGTCTCCAAGTGTATAACCCGCAGTAGATTTTTCTTGATACCCAATATATGCAGGTTGATAAACGGCGCTAGAAGGACCGTAGCCAAACCCTACAAGGCGATAGGAGTTAATGCCATATTCATCTGCGCCCAAGGCAAGATGGGTATTCCCCTTATTAAGAGTGGTGGGCGCAGTTCCAGCGGCACCTATTTGTATTTGTAGTTTTGCACTTGGAACTGTTGTACCTATACCGACGTTACCAGTATTATCAAATGTAACAAAATTTCCACCTCCCGATCCTTTTATATAAAGTTTCGGAGTTCCTGTATATGCGTTCATTATAATATCCGATGAACCATCAGAATTACCTCTTGTCTGAAGTATGCCACCAGATGCCACCGCATAACTTGCGCTTATTGTTCCAATAGCTTCTAACTTAGTCAACGGTCCCGTCGTCCCGATGCCGACGTTGCCGTTTGTTAAAATTCTTACAGCTTCTGCTCCAATACCTGTACTAAAAGCAATAGCCCCCGTAGCACGAGAGGTTGCAATCGACAATAACCCGCTATTAAAACTTGACGATATTGAAGCATAAACATCTGTAGATGCAGAACCAAATCTAATACTTTGAACATTAGCATCTGGACCAGAAATAGTCATCCCAGCATTCCCATTATCTTCTATAATAAACTGATTGGCTCCGGCACTAGGTTGAAATATAGAACCATCTGCAGCCATTACATGTAATTTCCCTTTTGGATTCGTTGTCCCAATCCCCACATTGCCGTTGCCCTTCACAGCAAATCTGTCTCCACCAACTAAGGAATATACTACACCGGAATTCGCTGCAGTAATTGCTGCTGTAGTCATGGAAGTATCGGAAGCAATAGCAGAGATGGCAACAGTTTGTAAGCCAATGGTAATCGTGTCTCCTACTTTAAATGTATTTGTAAATTGTGTGCCGACACCGGTAACCGTTGTGCCTCCTGCGAGGTTTGAAACTGTGCCTGTGCCTGCTGTGGTTTGCGCTACTTGGAAGTTTGAGGTTGGAGATGTGGTGCCGATGCCGACGTTGCCGGTATTGCTCACAGTAACCCTATCAGAACCTGCGGTTTTTAAATAAATAAAATCTGTGGTGCCAGAACCATAGACCACACTACTACCATCGCCAAATGTATATCCGTAGCCATCGTCTACACCAATTGTTCCAGCAGCAACACTTAATTTAAAACTTGGATTCGTCGTCCCGATACCGACGTTGCCGTCCGATTTGATAGCAAACCTCACCGCCCCAGCCGTGGCGTCGTAAATCTCAAAGTTATCAGCCCGAGCCCCAGCCGTCATTAAGGTATAGGTGCGAGCGTCGTTCTTAATTTCCAGCCCAGGATTGCTATCAAGGGCAGCGTTTTCAATTCTGGCTATCGTATCGGAGGTTCCCAGCACGTGTAACTTCACTAGGGGGCCCGTCGTCCCAATGCCGACGTTGCCTAAATAGTTGACCCGTACCGCCTCGGTTTGCGTCCCCGCGCTATTGGTTGTCGAGAAAGCTAAGGAACCACCACTCACACCACCTTCATCAAATGCTTGAATCTGTGCTCCTCGCACTCCAGTTTCCGTCAAACGAAGTATTGGACCACCAGACCTTGCAAGGTGAAGCAAGGTTCCTGGACTCGTCGTCCCGATGCCGACGTTGCCTGTAAAGTAACTATTGGAAGCGCTGGTATTTGCAAAAGCTCCATTCATGGTTAAACTTCCCGTAAAGTTCGCCGCGCTAGAAATTGTTTGTCCATTATAAGTACCACCAGTAACCGCACCAGTAACACCAAGTGTCCCACCAATCGTGGCTGCAGTATCGACAGCAAAAGTTCCTCCACCAGTATTGTCGGAAAATCGAAGATTATTACCGTTCCCATAGATATCCCACTGATGTCCTGCACTGGTTGTGCTGTACATTCTAAGTACTTGCCCGCCACGACTTGAAATCAATATCCCCTGACTAGTAATATCACTTACTGCATTTAACGTCCCTGTAAAGTTCGCCGCGCTGGAAATCGTTTGACCATTAATTAAGCCGGAAGTGATTGTACCAGAAGTTGAAAGATTTGTAGAACCAAAAGAAATTCCGGTTCCAGTATTTGGAGCAATATTATTTACATATAATTGTCCGGATGCTCCACGAATATTTATTGTTCCGTTCACATTACCAACTTCAAGATTATATGATGGATTTGTATTACCTATGCCGACGTTGCCATTACCTTTAACAACAAATCTGTCTCCACCAGTGAGAGTATAGGCGACATTTGTGTTGGCTGCGGTGATAGCTGCTGTAGTCATCGAAGTATCGGAAGCTATGGCAGAGATGGCAACAGTTTGTGCTCCTATTGTAATCGTGTCTCCTACTTTGAATGTATTTGTGAATTGAGTGCCTACGCCTGTGACAGTTGTGCCACCTGCTAGATTGGAGACTGTTCCTGTTCCTGCTGTGCCTTGAGATACTTGAAGGTTTGAGGTTGGAGATGTAGTTTGGATGCCGACGTTGCCTGTTGTTCCCACTGTCATTGCTACACCTGAGCCACCAGAGTAACCAAATTGCAAAACATCTTCAACAGAAGGGCTCAAAATTGTTGCGTACGCAGAACTACCTGTCATCAAACTTCCACCAGTGCTACTTTCAATTCCTAAATATGCTGTGCCTCCAGTATTTGTAAATGAATGATAAACCGCATTTGTTCCTGTTGTAGATGTAGTTTTGATATGTCCTTCAGCAGAACGAACATCAAGAACTGAGCTAGGACTCGTCGTCCCAATGCCGACGTTGCCGTTGGTTAAAATTCTCATAGCTTCTGACCCAATACCTGTACTCAAGGCAATAGCTCCAGTAGCACGAGAGGTTGCAATCGACAATAGTCCGCTATTGAAACTTGATGAAATCGAAGCGTAAACGTCTGTAGAGGCAGAGCCGAATCTAATGCTTTGTGCACTGGCATCTGGACCAGATATAGTCATACCGGCATTCCCATTATCTTCAATGATGAATTGATTTGCTCCTGCACTTGGTTGAAATATTGAACCATCAGCAACCATCACATGCAATTTTCCTTTTGGACTTGTCGTCCCTATTCCAACGTTGCCATTTCCTTTCACTGCAAATCTGTCTCCGCCGACAAGGGTGTAAG
>ERZ1292625.861-Hain-H41-01um-R1-861-length-40921-cov-6_pt2 | contig 33113 bp, 50 predicted proteins | sample MGYA00564400_ERZ1292625 | MGnify/ENA primary metagenome ERZ1292625 (study PRJEB36523, sample SAMEA6512639) | groundwater metagenome | collected 2019-01-08 | study: AquaDiva: Metagenomics assemblies of 32 groundwater samples
AATCTGGTGGACGACGCGATACGGGGGGCGAAGAAGATTAGCAAGGTCGCTTCCAGCAGCGACCCCTTCGCCACCTTGGTCGCAGGTGGGACGCTCAGCTTCCACACGGCGCTCTCCCCGGAGGTCAAGCTGAAGGCAAGCGATGTCTTCGCGCCCAGCAAGAAGGAGTCGGAGCCCTCCAAGGGCGCGGACTGGTACCTCCGGCTGATCCAGCCCACGATCGTGCTGGAGTCCCCCACCCTGGGGCGTCAGACCATTGCCCCGGGTGGCGTCGCGGACCCGGACGCCTGGAAGCTCTACGCCGCGCTGCTCGGGCTCGGGGTCCTCGGAGTCGGCGCGCTGATCTTCTTCGCTGGCCGTGCCTCCAAGTCTCTCATCTAGGAGCAGTCATGGCTTCGACTTTCTTGGATGAGCCACGCGACACCGACCCGGTGATCCCCAGCGTGCTCCGAATCGCGGCGGCCGTCGGAGCCCTCGGCGTCCTTGGCCTGATGGTCTGGGCTGCAGTGATGGCCCCTCCGGCACGCGGCGCTCTGCGCGGCTACCCCTGCCGTCGCCTCGCTGGCGGCTTCTTCCGGTAGGAGCCCGCCCGTGCCGACGATGAACGACCGATTGCCGGTCCTCCTGAAGATGGAGGACGAAGACGCTCAGGCGCTACTCGACGCCCGGATCGAGGCGTGCGCTCCGTCCATCGCCGCAGGCTTTGGCCTGCCTGAGTCATGGCTCACCACGGCCAAGCACTTCGGCTGCGGGAGCTTCGGCTGCGCCTACGGCCTGAAGACGAAGACCTCGGCCGGCTACAACGTGCTGAAGATTACGGGCGACAACATGGAGGGGCATACCATCGCCTTGCTCCATACGCTGGGGAAGAAGCCGCCTGGCATCGTTCGCTACGGCCGGATCTTCCAGCTGGGCGGCTGCTCGGTGACGCCTGGCCTCGGGCCCTTCGTCTACCGCAACTACACCACGGCGCAGGAAGTCTCATACACCGGTCCCGGCGCTCCGTACCGCCCGCTCTGGGTAGTGGAACGGGAGGAGCTGCCCAACGTCCTGCCGGTGCTAAAGCGCCGCAAGCTCAACCGGGCCCAGGTGGAGATGTACTTGGCGACGCTCGTGCGTTGGGCCTCGGATCGCGCCACGCAGCTGGTACCGGAGCTGAAGTTCGGCCGCCCGTTCCACACCGACCACGACCGGACCATGGCCTACCTAAAGTTCTACGAAGAGGACGGCTCCTACACCGGGCTGACGAAGCAGATGGGCGCGGAGTCGTTGCTGGAAGCAATCGACTGGCTCTTCGCGCACAAGATCATCTTCCTCGATTTCGGCAACTCGGAGAACCTGGGCTGGCGCAAGGGGACCGGCCTGGTGATTCGGGACATCGGCTACTCGGCCTCGGCCGGAGAGGGGCGAGCCGCCGCCTCGCTCAGCAGTCTGCACCGCTGGAGGCTCACGGATCTCACCGGCCTCGGGGTACTCTCCGCACCGGACCTCCCGCGCAGCCTGGCGCGCGGTTTCTTCTAGAAAGGCAACGACCATGGACACGGTAGCGAAGCGCGAGCTGGAGCTGTACCTGACCAACACCTCCGAGCTGTACAACCAGCGAGTGTCGATCGAGGAGAACCTGCGAAAGAAGATGAAGGCAGGCAAGTATGACGCCAAGCTGGCCCCGAAGGCGTGGCGCCACTGGGTCGACGCAGGCGCCAAGCGCTACTCCAAGGAGTTCAGCACTGGGAAGGACTCGGCGACCATGTTTCCTGGCCCCCTACGCAACGCCATCGCTGCCGACCTCGCCAAGTCTTACGAGGCCGACCTCAACCGGTGGGGCGCGGAGAACAGCATGAACGGCCTGGCCTCCGGCTTCCTCTCCGGCCACCGCTAGAGGCCAGTCGTGACTCTGCTGCGCTACCGCCTCACTGGAGGTGCCGACGTGGCCTGGCCCCAGCAGGCCGACGGCAACCGCTTCTTCGACCTGGAGGCGCCTGACGTCGCCGGGGCTCTCCGGGGGGACGCCCGGGTCAACAGCCGCTCGCGCAACCTCGTCGTCTACATGGCCCCGGCGACCTTCCTGAAGCTCGCCATGCCGATGCAGCGGGGCTGGGAGAAGGACACCAGCACCAAGTTGGTGGAGAAGCTCCTCGCAGAGGGCAAGCCCTTCAGCTCGCTTCCGACGCTCTACCTCACCCTGGAGAAGGGCAACCTGGATACCACGGTCCAGGTGAAGAACCACGAGGGCCGGCACCGTGCCGCTGCGCTCCACGCTCAGGGGGTCGAGGAGATGCCGGTGGGCCTGGCCCACGAGGCGCTCCGGTGGGCCCGGTCGGCGGGGCCCTACGACTTCACCACCTGGCCCGACAGCCTGCTCCCCCAGCAGGGCTACCTCCAGCAGGCGAGCACCGTCGGCCCGGTCCCGGCTGGCGAGGCGGGGATCACCCCGGCCCTCCGGCGGGCCGTGCAGGACTCTCGGGCCGCCTAGCCGGCGAGCCTGGCGCCTGGAGGCCCTGCCCAGCCCCAGGGCGGGCCTGGCTCCCAGGGGCCCCAGGGCCAGTTCGCCTCCGGCTCCAGCTCTTCGGCTTCGCGCCGCTCCTGCAGCGCGGCGTCGTACTCCCAATCGGCGTGCTCGTCCCAGAGCCAGTCGATCTGGTCTTCCTTCTGGTGGGCCGCCCAGTAAGCATCGTCCTCGGGGGTGCCCAGGTGCTCCCAGCCCTCGGGATCGCCGTCGTTCCAATTCCAGCAGTCGTCACGGTCGGGTCGCCGCCACTCCTGCTCACCGCCGAAGCCGTCGCTAGTGAAGCAAGACAGGCCGAAGTCGGGCAGCGACTCCGACGGGACGAAAGCAGCCTCCTCGGGGGGCGCTCGGAAGACCATCTTGTCTGCCTCGTCGGCCTCCCAGTCCTCGGGGTCGTGGAAGTAGGCAGCCTCGCGCTCCTCGGCTAGGGTAGCCTTGCTGGCGAGCCGGGCCAGGTAGCTGGGCTGCAACGAGGGATATCGACCACACTGGTCCTTGTTGCCACTTCGGAAGTAGCTGCAGAGCCTCTTGGGCTGTCCGGGCGTGCGCCGATCTGCACGCCGTCCCCGGCGCTCGATCCCCCTGGCGTGCTTGGTGCGGCTCATGGCGCTCCCCGGACAGGCACGGCAGGAGGGCCCGTGCTGGCCCCTCCCGCGAGTCACGACTTGCAGCAGAACTAGCCGGCCTTCTGCGCCTCCTCCGGGAGCGGCTGGTACGAGGCGATGCCGTTCTTTGCTTCCCAGGCCCGCACCTTCAGCTCGCGCTTCAGCTCGGGCGAGTCGCCCGAGTGATTCTTGATCTTGTTCCAGGCCTGCTTCTGCTGCGCCGGGGTCCGCACCCCCGAGAACTCCAGCTCCTTCAGCTGGTAGGGCGAGAGCGGGATGGTCCCCTCCAGGAAGAGCGAGAGGAGCCGCTTCGCCCGGACCAGCCGCTTCTCCGGGTTGGGCTTGTCGTCGGCCGGGATCTCCCCGTTGAGCCGTCGCTTGAGGGTGTTGCTCTTCCGGTGACGCGGGTGGAACTGCTTCTGGTGCTTGCTGGGCATTTGCTTCTCCTTTGGGCATTTCTGCCCGGGTGAGCGATCTCATCTGAAGTCACGACTTGCAGCAGAGCTACAGCGCCTTCCCGGCCGGATCCTTGGGGCCGGGCAGGTGCTACTTGCTCTTGATCTGGGCGGCCAGGGCACGGCCAGGGGCCCAGTCGGCCCCGTCTCGGTCGCCGTCGGACCAGACCGAGATCAGGCCCTTGAAGTGGCGCTTGGCGAGGAGGAGCACCGCCACCACGGCCACGTCATAGGGCTTGTACGCCGTCTTGCAGAAGGTGTCCTGAGGCCCCCGGGTGAAGATGAAAGTCTCGTGACTCTGCTCGCCACGCCCGTTGAACTGGACCTGATCGTTGTCCGCGAGCGGGGCCCGGGTGGAGTCACTCTCGTAGGCCAACAGCCCCTTCACCTCGGGGAGCGCGAAGAGTTTCACCACGTCCGCGAAGAAGGCCTGGAAGGCGATGGCAGGCAGCTCAGTGGTGGTGGTCCAATAGTGTGTGTAGCCCATGGCTATGTCTCCCAGGTAGGTAGTGCCCTGCTGTCAGGGTGTAAGGAGCCTACCAGGACCCCCGGCGCCTGTCTACACCAAGCTGACCGGGTCGTGGTAGGCCCCTGTAGGCCGCAGGCTGGCCCCCCAGGAGCCCCTCGCTGCTCCCCCTGGACGCTTTCGACAACGGTGGGGTATACCACTGCCATGAGTCCCGCCGACCCCCGCCCGATCGTGACGCTAATCTACCAGGCTGAGTGCCCGGCGTGCCGGGAAGCGAAGCCGGAGTTTGCCCTGGCCTGCCGGGACCTCGCTGCCCAGGTCCGGGGACGCCTGGCCGACATCGACAAGACCAAGGCCAGCTTCCCGGTGCTCTACACCCCGACGATCCAGCTGCAGCTCCCCCACGCCTACTACCTCACCGACCCGACGAAGACCCCCATGAATCGGCTGGGTCTGCGGGTCTGGATCACCCTCTGCCTGCAGGACGCGGCCCGCAAGGCCGCCAGGAGCAAGCCATGACTCACCTCTCCGACCTCTCTCTCTGGCCCCTCTTCTTCTTCTTGGCCTTCGCCACGGCGGGCCTGGGGGCCTTCGTCCGGGCGCTCCCGTGGCCCAAGTCATGGCTGCTCCGCAAGCCCCTTGCCTGCCCCCTGTGCCTCTCCGGGTGGGCAGGATTTGGGTGGCTGCTGCTGCTCATCCTGCACGGCTCGCTCCCCCTGACCCCCCTCGAATGCGGCCTGCTCTGGTTCGGGCTGATGGGCTTCGCCGCCCCGATCCTGGCCCGCTTGTACCCACCGCCTCTTGATCTCGGAAGCCTGGACGCGCCATAGTCCTGCCACGGGGTTGCTGAAAGGCGACGCCACGGCCCTTCCGGCCGAAACGAAGGAGGCTCACCATGGCGAAGCGTACCAAGAGGAAGGCGAAGTCGGCCGCGAAGACCGCAGCCCCGAAGACCGCGAAGCGGGCCCGGCGCTCCAAGGGCGTCAAGGGCGGGAAGGCGGCTGCTGCCCGCGCCCGCGCGCCGAAGCTCGGCGGCGGGTCCTACGGCGGGGAGTCCTTCCGCTGCTACGGCCTGACCGTGAAGCTCCGCAACAAGAAGATGGGCCCCCGGGGCTTCTGCGCCCGCGTCGCGAAGTAGTCCTGCCTGAGGAGCGTACCCCGCCCCTAGCAAGGCAAGAAGAAGGGCCGCCCCAGACGATCCGGGGCGGCCCTTCTAGTTTTCTGCGCTAGGCGAGCGAGGGGGCCGGCGCAGTAACCACCTGCTATGTAGTAGATGGATCCCCCTTACGCAAGCCATGACTTAGCTGACGAGGTAGAGAAAGACCTGGAGGTTCTTCAGCGGGTACCCGTGCTCATTGCGCTCTAGGCGGTCAGCCAGGCCCCGCAGTGCCATCACCTGTGCTGCCTTCTCCTCCTCGGTTCGCTCGCTCACTTCCGCGCCTTCTTCTTGGGCTTCTTCTCCACGTCGGCGGCCAGGCTCGCGTTCAGGTCTGCGAAGCCCATCCCCGGCGTGCGCTCGTCGGTCCAGACGACATGCGTGACGATGTCGAGCTGCGCCTCGGGCAACCCGCCGGTCCCTTCCACGCTGGCCTCAGCCGTGCTGAAGGCGTCCCGCATCGCCGTGTCCTGAAAGGTCAGGATCGTGTGGGCCTGCTCGGGCTCCAGCTGCGTCCCCTTCTTGAACTCCAGGCCCTGGTTCTCCGGCACCCGCTTCACCTGATTGAGCCCGATCTGCTCCCGGGCGGCCACCGCTTCCGGCGTGCCCTGCTGGAAGATCACCCCCGGCGTGCCCACCGCTCCCACGAGGTACATCACGTTGTCCATCGTGATCACCATCCCGAACAACCGCTTCGGCTTCTTCGCCTTCACTGCGTCAGCCATTTTCACTTCTCCTTGTTCAGCGTGGGTACCGCGAGGACGGTGACAGCCTGGACGCGTGCCTTCTCGCCGCGCCGGTCGTAGAGCAGGGTGGTCTGGATGTTGGCGTGCCCAGCGAGCTTCGACACCGAGATCACGTCGGCTCCGTTCTCCAGCAGCGTGGTGACGTAGGTGCGCCGAAGGTCATGGGGCGCGAACAGCTTGACCCCTGCCTTCTTGGCTGCCTCTTGGAAGATCCGGTAGATCGACTGCTCGGACAGTCCCTTCGCCGGGTACCAGTGACCGTGCCGGTCACCTTCGCAGATCAGGAAGCCAGGCTCTGCGCTGCGCACCGCGAGCCACCGGTCAAGCCATGACTGGGCCCCCGGGGGCAGAGGGATCAGGCGCTCCTTGTTCCCCTTCCCGATCACCCGGAGGCGGCCGGTGCCCTCGGGGTCATAGCCGTTCAGCCAGAGTGCCACGATCTCCGCGCGCCGCATCCCGGCGAAGGCGGCGAGCACGATCGCCGCTCCGCTTCGGGGGTCGGATGCCTGCAGCAAGAGCCCCACCTCGTCAGGGGTCAACGCGCGGCCTCGGGCCTCGCGCGAGCCCTTGATCGGAGCCAGGTCGATCACCCGCTCCAGGCGCTCCCGGTCGATCAGGCCCAGGCGCCAGGCCTCTCGCAGGACCCCTCGCAAGCAGGCCAGGTGCCTCGACGCTGTGCGGGGAGCGTAGCGCCGCACCAGCTCTCCCCGGAGGGATAGGGCTCGGTCGTAGTCCAGCGTGGCCCACGGGAGCCCCAGCGGGTCCACGGTGGCAGGGTAGCCGGCGAGCTTCGCCAACACGGTGAGGCTGCCCCGCATCGCCCGCACGCTCTCTTCGGACGTCAGGCGCGCCAGGTAGCTCTCCGCAGGTCCCCGCCCCGCGAGGACCATCCGGACATCACCCCCAGCGATGGGGCCCACCAGCGAGCCGGGGAGCGGCTCGGGAGGCAGGACCACGGGGACGATCGCCCGAGAGGCCGGCACGTCAGCTGAGGGCTTCTTCACAGTCACGACTGCAGCCTCGTCCAGCCGACCCAGGCGTCCACCAGCTTCAGGTCGGCGTTGCAAAGGTCCACGCGGCCCTGGGCCACGTCCCGGTCCCGGCGCAGCTGGGCCATCCCGGAGTGCTACCACCTCCGGCGCCGTCGGGGGGTACTTCTCTTCCTGCTTCTTACCGCGTGGCAGCTGCCTGCTGAGCCTGCTCGTGCGCCACGTCGGTGGCATGAAGCGCGGTGTCGTAGTCCCGGCGAGCCGCCTCCCGCGCTGCCTGCTGCGCCGGGGTCATGCCTGAGCCCCCACGCTTCCCCGCCATCTCACCCTTCCCGTGTCGGGTCATCGGTAGTCCGCGAGCATGTCCGCGCGCAGGCGAGTGGCACGCATCTGCGCACCCAGCTTCCGGTCCACCCGGCTCCAGGCGTCCTCGGCAGCGAGGTGCGCTGCTGCGGCGACCCGGGCTGCGTTGCACGCCGCTCGCTTGGCCTGCTCCAGGGTGTGCTCCAGCGGGGCGATGAGGGCTCGGGCTGCGCCCACAGCAGCGTCGGCCTCCACGCAGCGCGCTCCCGCCCGACCTTCCCTGCTCTGCTCTTCCCTGTCATCGCAGCCTCCGAGGGGTGTACCAGCACGCCCGGAGAGTACTCCAGACGGCCGGTGATAACCAACATTCCCGCACAGTCAGCTTTCCCCAGGAATCCCGGGCGGTTAGGTCCGTTTCCGGGGTTTGGGGCTCCCGGGGGCCCTCCGCTGCCCTCCCCTGGGCCCGGCGGGCCTGCTGGCGGCCCGGGGGCAGGGAAGGGAAGAGCGGGTCCGGGGCCTGGTCGGTCGCAGCGTCGTCGCCAGGGCCAGCTGGGGCTCCAGCGGGGCCCGCAGCTCGCGGACCCCCGGCTTCCGCCAGGCGCCCCGGCGCCACACCCGGAAGCCGTTGCGGGTCAGGCGCCAAGAGCTGCACCAGCAGCCATGGGTCCGCTCGCGCAGCCAGCGGGGGTACCGGGCCACTTTCGCTGCCGGGTGCGCCAGGCCGCCAGGCAAGAGGAGCGTGCAGCGGCGGTGCGCCCAGGAGTTGCTCGGGGACGGGAGGGGCACCTTCACGGTGCGCGTCCGGCTCGCGCGATTGCCAGAACCCGCACCGCGTCCGCGAGGCGCGTTGCCGCCTTCTCGTAGGGCGCGCCCGTGGACCGACCACGCTCCCAGGCAGTCGCAGCGATGATCATGTCCTGCTCCAGCTCTACCAGCGGAGAGGCTGGGGTCTGCTCTCGCTGGACCTCCAGCATCTCGTCCGCGAGGCCCTGGTCGTAGCTGCCACCGTCTACGTTGGTACTCGCCAGGAAGACCGACCAGTCGCGGGCCTCGGCGTCGTCTTTGAACTTCAGCATGGCTCCCTCAGTCCTGCGGAAAATCGGTGGCGGGGGAGCTGTCCGGGGCGTCGAAGTCCAGGGACGGGCCCGCCGACGGGAAGCGGAAGATGGTCCGATCCCAGCCGTAGACGTCCGGGCCGTGTGCTTCGTCAGTGGAGTCGCAGAGCCAGTAGGACCCATCTCCCTCGGTCGAGAGGAAGCGCGTTCCTGGAGCGCCACACTCCTCACAGGAGCAGACCTCGCGAATGGCTGCGACTTCGGCCTGGAGGGCACGAGCATGGTCCTCGCCCAGCGCCTCGACGTGGGCGATCGTCAGGTCGATCGCAGCCGGCACGTCGGAGAGCAGATCCCCCACGACCAGGCCTGCCTTCTTCCCGACCTCGCAGAGCAGCTGGTGGAACTGCTCCAGCTGCGAGGCGTAGCCTACGGAGGCCTCCCAGACCTCCACCACCGGGGGCACCGGCTCGAAGGCGAGGAGTGTGCATGCTGGGCACTTGGTCTTTCTCTCAGCCATGACTTGCTCCAGACCTACGAGTTGTCCTGACAGACACAGCCTTCCAGAACGGCGCCCGCCTCACCGTACCCCAGGCAGCACTGCTCGCCCAGGGCAGTGAGGACCCGTACTCGCGCCTCCTGATCGGAAGATCGCGACGGCTCGGACCAGGCAGGCGATGCCCAGGCCCCGGAACCAGAAGCTGCGCGGCGGCCAGACCTCGGCCCGCTTGAACCGCTTCTTCAGCTTGCGGGGCACCCGCTCGACATCGAGGAAAGCATCGCAGCGCCGCACGAGGCTGTGGCGCGAATGCTTCGGCGGCCCGTACAGAAAGGGCGTCGACGCTTCGTGAAAGAAAGGCAGGTTGAGGTCTTTGATTGCCTCAATCATGGCATCACCACCGGATCTCGTCCTGCAGCGGGTTGGGGTTGTAGCCGCCGAGCTTCCCGGGCCGGTGCCCGGTGAAGGCTACAATGCGCGGGGCTTCCGCAGTCACGGCAGCTCCTGGTAGTTCTGCTCGGCCCACTTCTCCAGCAGGAAATCGACCCAGGCCCGCTCAGGGGCCAGGCCGGCGGCGATGATCGCCAGGGGGACACGCGCCTCTCGCAGGCGCTCCAGGGTGCCTGCGATCAGAGCCCGACGGTAGTCGATTTCCTTCATGCAGATCCGGTTGCTGTAGAGTCGGAAGCGGGCGACGAAGTCAGGGTTCTCAGTCATGGCTCACTCCCGGCCTGGTTCGCAGCCTTCTCCACCAGCTGGGCGATCTGGTCGAAGATCCGGGCGCGCTCGTCGCACTGCGCGACCATCGCGTGGTCAGAGTCCCCGTAGTGGTAGCTCACCGCGTTCTGGCGCGCCTCTTCAGCGGCCGTCGTCAGCAGGGCCTGGAGGGCGGTGGCGAAGGTTGCGACAGTCATGGCTCCTCGACGGGGCAGACGCGGCAGCAGGGGGCTTCGGCAGGCTGCGGACGCCGTGGGGTCGTGGTGGTCAGCCAGAGCCCCAGGCCGATCAGAATCCCACCCCCGAGACAGCTCACCGTTCCGATCAGGCGCAGAGTCTTGTGGTCCTCGTAGTAGAGGAGCTGAGCCGAAAAGGCGACGAGCTCTAGGCCCAGCACCGAACCCCCCACGATCGCCAGTATCAGCGTGACCGTGGTCATGGCGCCCCCTGAAGCCAGCCGCTGGTTTCCTCGCGGGAGGGGACCGTGCCGGTGCTGTTGATTCGCTTGACGGCTCCGCAGGCGCAGATCTCCTGGTAGCTCACACCACCGTGGGCGGCCGGCTTGCAGTCGGCGCCTGCGCAGCACTGCGCGAAGCTGCCGATGGTCCTGGTCTTCATCCGGTGCCGGTGCTCAGTCATGGCTCGCCTCAGAACTGGACGTCGAAGTACCTGTAGGCCACGGCCTGCATCCCGGTGTAGTCGCAGGCCCTCATCTCCGCGACCGTAGCTTCGATCTTGGCCTGGTCCCAGCCTGCTCGCCGGGCCCCCCGGATGGCAGCCGTGATCCAGGCGGCGGCGTGGCCGGGATCAGAGCTGCGGCGCAGATCCAGGGTTGGCTTCGCAGTCACGGCTGCGCTCGTTCGGGGCGTGCTCATTTTCTTGACTCCCAGCAGGTTGGCGGGTTCCCGGCGGTCCCCGGCGTGGCGGTCTTTCCAGTGCTGTGTGTGACGGGCAACGGTGGGGCTGAGCTGCAGGCAGCGTGGGCATTCGTAGCGGGACCGGATGCCTGGCCGCGCACCCCTCACGCGGCACCCCACCGCTTACAGAGGGCGTCGAAGGCCTCCAGGTCGCCGCCAGCGAGACGCAGGGCCTCCCGCTTGAGCGCCACGTAGGGCATGTCGGTGGGGGCCCAGAAGGCCACCGTCTGCTCCATGCGCTCGGTCAGGGAAGCAAACTCGATCGCCGCGCGCAGCTCGGTGGGCGAGGACCAGCGGCCTCCCAGCATCCCGATCGTCCTGCTGGTGAAGTCACGCGCCCCCAGCTTCCAGCAGCGGTAGGTCCGCAGGGCCATGGGGATCGCGTAGAGGCCGGCGGTGATCTCGTGCGACTTCAGCCAGGCGGTATCGGCGCGGGCGGTGCTCCAGCCGGGGCGGGAGGTGGTCTTGCGGGAAGCCATGACTTGCTCCTGGTGAGGGCGAGGGGCCTGGTAGCCGCCGAGCGCGGTCTAGCAGGGGAGGGCGGGCTACAGGCTCGTGCGGGCCCGCTCCCGGGCGACCTGCGCCGTGGTCCGGTCGGCCAGCAGCCGGTCGATCGCCGCGATCACCGTGTCGAGGTTGTGCAGGGAGGCCGCCACTCCCGGCATATCCAGAAACCGATCCCGCTGGACGCAGAGGCCCTGGCGAGCCCGGAGGATCGCATCGATCCCCGCCGTGCCCCCCAGCTGGAGCTTGAGGGTCTTGCGGGCGGGGTGATCGTCATGAAACCGGACGAGCCCCTTGTGTGGGTTCGCGGCTTCGGCCACCTGTCTCGCTTCCTGGGTTGCTTGCTGTCGGATTGCAATCCAACGGCCCCAGTAGGCGAAAACGCAGACCACTCCGATCGCGAGCAGGACGGCGGCGAGCCGGAGCCCCCAGAGCCACCTCAGGTTGTGCCGGCGCAGCTGAGTCTCGTCTTCCGCAGACTGCACCCGTGCTCTCCAGTTGGTCATGTCCTTTGTGTCAGCTATGGCTCACCCCCACCACTTCCCGGCCGCTACGCCCAGGAGCAGGACGACGCAGACCGAAATGATCCAGCCCCACTGCTCCTGCCGATGCCGGTGCTCCCACGCGATCCGGCGCTGCTCGCGCTCCGGCCAGCCCTTCCAGCCGTCCCCATAGCTGCTGTGCCTGCGGCTCATCGCAGCCCCTGCAGTCGCCCCAGCTCCAGCATCTTGGTGAGAGCCTTATGCAGCGCGATCACGCACTCTGCGAAGTTGGCGTCCCCCTTCACAGCCAGTGATGCCTGGACGGCCTTGAGAGCTTCGACGGCTGCCCTCGACGTCCGCTTCGCTTCGGGTGCGCTCTCCAAGCACTTCGCCAGGAGCGCCTCCCGTGCCTCTTCCTCTTCGTGCCTCTCCATGGCACCTCCCTTACTTCCAGTTGAGCGGCTTGGTAGGCCGCGTTCCCTCCTGCTTCTGCTCCTCAACCTCTTCCCGCCCGGCATGCCTGGCCCGGGTCGGGTGGCTCTTCTGCTCGTCGTGGCAGATCCCGCACTCCTGATGCCCCGCGACGCAGGTGTGAACCTTCCGCTGGCCGTAGGGGATCACGGCGCCTCCTAGTTGAACTGCCGGAGGGCTTCCGCGATCCGGTCGCCTAGGTTGACCCGCCAGTTCTTGGTGCGAGCCATGAAGGGGAAGGAGGCCTGGCCTTCTCCGAAGCCAGCCACCGTCACCTTCATGGAGTCCTCGCCCACCCCGCGCCCGGTGTCGTCGCCCGGCGGGATGCCGGTCCAGACCGTCAGGGAGCCCTTGCCGGAGCCCACCGGGACCGTCAGCGTCACCTGTCCAGCGCGCTCCCCGCGCGTCACGGTGCCCGCCACGTCCCGCAGAGGCCTGAGCACCTCCAGGATCTTCAGCAGCGTCACCTCGACAGCCCGGGGGCCCGTCTTGCGGTCGGAGCCGCTCTTGCTGGCCCGGTCGTTGGCCTGGTCGTCCAGGGCGGCCAGCATCCGCTCGGCCACCTGGCGACGGGTCGGCGTCGAGTCACGACTTGCGGCACCCTCCTTGGGCTGCCGCACCTTGAAGGACCCCGCCGGCTCGGCCGGGGCGATGGGCTGGAGGGGCTCCGGCTCGTCGGTGGGCTCCTCGTCTTCCTCGTCGCCTGCCCCGCCGGCCTGGAGATCTTCCACGGTCAACGCCGGGACCGGCTTGTCGTCGGGGTCCTTGGAACCATCCTTGCCTTTCGGCAGCACGTCCCGGCTCTGCAGGTACGGCTCCGCGAAGTCCAGGTACCCGGACGGCCCACCGCGCTTCCCGTCCTCGCTCTCGTTGTAGGTCAGGACCAGGAGGTCCGCTGCCCTGGTGACCGCGACGTAGAAGAGCCGCTGCTCCTCTTCCAGCCGCTTCCCGGTGGCCTTGGCGTGCGGGAACACCCCCTGGGTGGCGACCACGAAGACGGTGGGCCACTCGCGACCCTTCGCCTTGTGGATGGTCGAGATCACCAGCGGCCCGTCGGCCTCGCCCTTCTCCTCGTCCACAGCCTGGGCGTTGCCCCGGCACCGCTCCGCGAAGAGGTGCAGGCTCCCCAGGGTGTCGTGGTGCTTGGCGATGATCGCCGCCTGGGCCAGCGAAGCGCCCATGTCGGACTCCGCGTCGGCTTCCGGCTCGGCCTCGGCCTCCTGCTCGGTCAGGCCCAGGAGCTTGCGCAGCTCGGACACGACGTTGTCGATCACGACGTGCAGGCGGCCCTCGGAGTCGAACATCCGGTTGAGAGCCTTCGCCGCGCCCTGCAGGGCCTCCCGCTGCACGGTCTTGGTCCGACCGTCGGCGGCCTTGGAGAGCAGCGCCTCCTGCAGCGACTGCCCGGCCAGGACGCTCGTGGTCACGTCCTTGACGGTGTAGAGCCCCAGGCCGTTCAGCTGCCCGAGCGCCCGGCGCACCAGCTGGACGATCGCCTCGTTGTCTTCGTCGCTGCGCAGCTCCCCGTTCTCGTCGTAGGGCGGCTTGGCAGCGCCTCGGGTCATGGCGAAGAAGAGCCACGACTCGAAAAAGGTCCAGTCCTTGGAGTTGAAGAAGGAGGGCCCGCCCACTACCTGGACCGGGACGTGAGCTGCGAGACAGGCGGCCTCCACCGGGCCCTGGTCCGCATTCACGCGGCAGAGCACGGCGCAGTCGGAGGGCTTGAACTTTCCCTCGGCCTCGGCCCCCTTGACCATGGCGACGATCGCCTCGGCCCCGCCGGCCTCGATCATCACGACGCCAGGCTCGCTCCGGTGCGCCACGGCATCGACGCCGGCCGCCCAGGACTGCCCCCGAGCGATGTCGTTGCCCAGCGCCACGATCTTGGTGCCGCTGCGATAGTTCTTCGCCAGTGGCAGCGAGCGGACCTCCACCGCGCCCCCACGCACGTCCTTCGCGAACTTCTCCGGGGTGCCGAAATACTCCGGCTCGGCGCCACGCCAGCTGAAGATCGCCTGGCGGGAGTCACCCACCATCATCAGCAGCTTGCCGTAGGCCAGCGCCTTGCTCAGGTCGATCTGAAGGATCGAGTTGTCCTGCGCCTCGTCCACGATCGTGGTGAAGCCGCCGGGCTGCTTGGCGACCAGGGCCTCGAAAGCGGCCAGGGAGTCTGCGAAGTCCCAGGCGCGAGCGGCCCGCTTCTGCGCCTCGTAGAGCCCCCAAGCGTCGTAGAGCCCCTGCAGCGGATAGACCGCACAGGCCCGCTCTGCGCCCGGGGAGTCATGGTTCACCTTGTTGGCTCGGAGCACGTCCACTGCGAGCCGGTAGTCCCGGGGGTTGACCTGCTCCTTGTCGAGGCCGATGCCGGCACGGCCCAGGTCGCGGATGTAGTCCTCGCCCAGGGCGAGCTTCCAATAGGTGGCGCCCGCCATGACTTCCGAGGCCCGCTTGTAGGCCCCGCTACCGGAGCCATCCACGTTCCGGGCGCCGTGCCAGTCATGACTTGCCGGAACGACGTTCTTGATCGTCCTCCCGGCCAGCGAGTGGTAGGTCCCCACCCCGGTGAGCCGGGCGACGATCCGCTGGGGGAGCACCTGGGCGAGCCGCTTCATCAGCTCGGAGCCGCCCTTGTTGGTGAAGGTGGTAACCACCAACCGGGAGGGGTCTACCAACTCTTCACGCAGCCACCGCGAAACCAAGCCAACAATTGCGGAAGTTTTTCCCGCGCCTGCGCCAGCGAGTGCTCGGACCACACCCGGAGTCGGCTGAACCTCCACCAGTGCTCGCTGGTAGGGATCGCTCCGCAACTTCCCCATCAGCTTGGCGTAGTTCTCATCCACGTTGCCTTCGGCCTTGTAGAAGCGCGCAGGCTGCGTGGCAATCTCGATCGGGCCATTCGGGGTGAGCGACACGGGCGGGGGCGTCTGGAACGTGGGAGCCGGGGGGACCGGGGCGGCCTGCGCCTGGCCTTCCCCGCTGCGCTGGCTGGTCTGCTGCGCCCACCACCGCTTCGCGTCCTCCACGTTCATGGAACAGGACGGGTCGGCGCAGCCGATGATCCGCCAGCCGGAGCCACCGATGCCCTTCTCTTTGGGGTCCGCGAAGATCACGCGGGTGCCTGCGGAGATGGGGTTGTGGCTGCGAAGGCAGCGGCCGGCATACTTGGCGTTCATCGGGAAGATCGCAGCCAGACCAGCCATGACTTCTCTCCTTGGACGGATCCTGCCGTCGTTAGCGGGAGGATCTACAGGAGTCCGGGCGGCCTGTCAAGGGGGTACCACCCTCCCAGTATAACCTCTCTGTTCAGCGGAGGACTTGACGGAAGCGGTCAGCCTGGTCAGGATCGCGACTGTCGGGGTTAGCGGCTGGTGAGCTGGGCTACGGGGCCGCCTCTTCGCTAAGAGAGGCGGCCCCGATCGCGCCATCTACCACTCGTCGCACTGCGACGGGATCGCCTCGATGGTCGCCAGCTCGTCGGCGCACCCGCTGCACCCTTCACAGATGAACTCCGAACCATCCCAGTACCGGTAGACCCCCTCCCGGCAGCCATCGCTGTACTCGGTGTAGCACACCTGCTCGTAGCACTCGGGGAACTCCGGGCGAGCGAACGCGCAGACGTAGTCCACCTCGAAACGCTCCGGCTCCTCTCCCGAGCCCTTGGGCTCCTCTCCACACGCCGCCAGCGCCAGCACCACGATCAGCACTCCCAGGATCCGCTTCATGTGTGCCTCCCCTTTCAGAACTGCGTCCGATCTTCTTCGCCAAGCTGGTAGTCCGACGTCCACCGCTTCTCCAGCCATTCGTCGTGCCAGCCGCAGCGCCGCTGCCCCTGAAGAGCCCAGTTGCGGCAGAGCCGGGGCGTTTGCTTCTTGTGCTGGATCAGGTAGTCACAGAGGCGGGCACGGTCGGCCATGACTCACTTCCTTGAGGATGGCCACTGAAGCTCAGGCACCGAAGGTATGCGACCCGAAGCGGTGAGTCCACGGGCTCGCAGCGAATCGAAGATCCCACGACGGATGAACTCATCCGAAGTCGCGCCCCATCACCCCACCTCGCGACGGCGAACGAGGTCCATCACAGTCGTGACTGCGTCAATCGTGGCTCGGCGGGACGCCAGGACCACGAGCGGCCAGTCGTTACGGATGCAGGCCTCGATCACGTACTTGTCTCGGAGCAGCAGCTGATACTCGCTGGCTCGGATGCAGCCGTCGCCGGCTCCCAGCCCCACGCTTCCGGCTTCGTAGACTACGAGGTGAGGCGCAGGGCCTGTCTCCAGGCTGCGCAGCCAGCCCCAGAGGGCCCGGAGGCAGAGCCCGAAGTCCACCCGGGCCAGCCAGGGCACTGCGACGCCGGGGATCAACCCGTAGCTGGAAGCGTCCATGGCCTCCAGGTCCACATCTTCTGCGAAGAGCCCCGCTGCTGTCTCGGTGAAGCTCCAGACCTCCGGCGAGATCAGGCGACGGTGCAGCACCTCCACCGTACTGGAGGGGCAGAGCGGCCCGTGCCCCTCGATGTAGACCAGCCGCGAGGGGACGGCGAGCTTCTGCAGCTTCTCCCGCAGGTGCTTGGCATAGGCCAGAGCCACGGCGGGCACGTTGTACGCCTGCTGCCCGGCGACGCCTACCAAGGGGGCCTTAGGACCAGGGCCTGAGCGGGTCGGAACGACTGCCACAGCGACGCGGGAGCCCTGGGGGGCCTCAGGGCCCAGGACGGCCACCACGGCCGCCACAGCGGCCCCACAGGCCGCCAGGTCCCGGTCAGAGGCCACCCGCTCTACCGGGGGCCGGGGCAGCTCTCGGGTCGCCTCCACCCAGCTGGGGTGGTGGGCAAGCTGGAGGGTCCGGGGCGGCAGCGCTGGGGGCTTGGTGGTGGGGAGGCTCTCGATCGCAGCCGTGACTGCGTCATAATCGGGGTCGCCGGCCTCGACGCGCGGAACGAAGATCGGTGGGGTCATGGCTCCACCAGGATCCCGGCCTCGCTGTCGCTGACGGCCTCGTGGACCCGCTCGATCTGCTTGAGCACGGCCGCCACCGCCTGCACCCGCGCAACGTGGGCGTCCCGGGCCGTCTGCCAGACCCCCTCGGGCAGGGGGTAGTAGTCCCGCTGGTTCGGCGCGGCTCCCCGCTCCAGGGCAGCCAGGGCCTGGCGCAGGGGGCCCTCGGCAGCCCGGAGCCCTTCGATCAGCCCGGCGCGGCCGGTGCCGTTGAGGTGGACGAGGGGGGCCACGACGGGGCCCAGGGTGAGGGGGGCGGTACGAGCCATGACTTGCCTCACCGGCACGAGGCGGTCACGGCCGCTCGTGCCTGCTGGTTGGTTTCGGCCACCCACCGGGAGATCCGGGCGACCTCGGGGAGCACAGCGGTACGCATCCGACCGTCCAGGCCGTTGCCGCGTCCATCGGTGTATGCGCGGTCCCCCAACTCGGGGACGTCGAGGCCCCAGACCACCCGGACGAGCGCGCGGTAGGCGCGGCGCCAGGGCCGCTTGTGCCGGGCGCCAATCGTGAAAGAGTGCGCGACTTCATGCGCGCAGACGATCAGCCGGCGCGCGTCGTCGGCGGCGGGGCTGTCCCGGTAGGTGATGTGGATCGGCTCACCGTGAGCCCACGACAGGGCGCAGCCGGAGACTGCATCCAGGCTGCGCTGCAGCTTCGCGTGCAAGATCCGCTTGGTGCGGACCTCAGGGAACATCCCCCTGATCTGGTTCGCGCCCGGGGTCAGGGCGGGGTCCTGGGAAGCGAGCCCGGCCCGCCACAGGGCGAGCGTCGTTGCCCTCCAGCGGGCGTCCGTCCACTCCGGGTCACAGGTGGGGACGTGCGCAGGGACCGGCCTGGCAGCGCCCTCGGGAGCGTCCAGGCGGGCGGCCAGGGCCCGGCCCGGGGGCGTCCCCAGGGCCCTGGCAGCGCACGCCAGGGCCAGGCACTCCTCGGGCGGGATCTCGACGGCCCCGCCCTCGGCGATCTTGGTGGCCCGGCGGCCCCAGGGGCTGTCGTCCCCAGCGCCTCCCTGGAGCGCCTCCAGGGCTTCCAGGAGGGCCATGCGGTCGCCGGTCGTCTTGGGGAGGAGGATCACAGGAGGCTCCTGGTGTGAGCGAAGGAGGGAAGGCTGCCGAGGACGGGCTCAACAGTCGAAGACGTTGCCACCCCGGCAGTTGCAGTGCGACTTGCAGCGGCAACGGTCGCTGCAGCAGTCCTCGACGCAGGAGCAGCGGCGCGAGGAGCGGGCCGGGTGGGCTGGGGCCGCCGGGGCAGCGGTGGAGGCGACGGCTCCAGCGATGCAGTTGGGGTGCCTGGAGGGCTTGCCGCGCTCCCACTCGATCTTGTCGCCAGCGGCGATTGGCCCCTGGCAGAAAGCACACTTGCTGGCGTACTTGGCGGTGATGATCATGAGACCCCTTGCTGCAGGTGAGTTGTGACTTGGTAGAAGGAGCTCGCTCGTCGGCGCGAGCCCTCGCAGAGCCGTGCGGGGGGCCGGTTGTCCCGACCCCCGACTTCCCGCTACTCCTTGTCGCCGTCCTCGTCGCCCTCGGCGTCCTCGCCCTCGGTGGGCTCCGGGGCCCCCTTGGCCGCGGTGGCGCGGACCTTGGCGAGGCCCTTGCCGAGGCCGAGGAAGAACTTCGCCAGCTCCTTGTTCTTCGTCATCTCCTCCTCGTCGTCCTCGCCCTCGGCCTCGTCGGCCAGGAGCTTGACCTGGGCGGCCACCGCTTCGGCCAGGAGCGTGGCCTGGGCCAGGACGTCCAGGCAGGCCTTCTCGGCCTTGCTGGCGCGAGCGGGCTTCTCGCCCTTGCCCTCGCCCTCACCGCCCTCACCGCCCTCACCCTCGCCGGGCTCCTTCTTCTCCTCGCCCTCCTCCCCGTTGCGGGCGAGCTTCAGGACTTCGGTGGCCTTCAGGACGGAGAGCCCGTCGACCTTCCGCACGAGCTTGGGCTGGTCCGTGACGGGGAACCTGCCGACGAGCCGGGCGACGGCCCAGGCCAGGCCGCCGGTCTTCTCCGGCCCCGCCTTGATTGCCTCGACCAGCTCCGGGCTCGTCTTGGCGCCGTTCGCCAACCTCAGGTGGTCCGCGATGAAGTCGCGGGCCCGGCCGGTCAGCGACGCCAGCTGGCTGGTGGTATAGCCCTGGGCCTCCAGCGCCGTGTAGGCGTGGAGGCGACCGAGGGGCGACACGGCCTGGCGGGCCCCCTCATTCTCCAGCAGGTTCGCTGCCACGGCCATGCTGGGGTCGGCCAGCTCCTGCACCCGGACGGTGCCGGGGTGCTTGCCCATGCCGGCCAGGGCGACGATCGCCGCGACCCGGCGGAAGCCCGCCACGATCGGGTAGCGCCCGTCGGTCGCCTGCGCCCCGACGATCACCGGGGTCTGCTGCCCCGACACCTCGATGGAGGTGATCAGATCCTTCAAGGACTTCTGGTCGATCCCCTCCGGGCGAGTCCAGTTGCTCTCCACGTCGAAGCTCAGCTCGTCCAGCCGGAGGAGTGTCTCCGGCTTGTAGCTGATCTGGATGGACTTCTCTCCGGTGGCAGCAGCGGTCTTCTTGCTCGCACGAGCCATGACTTGTCTCCCCTGCGGGTGGGCGACCGGGATGGCCGCGCCTTCGATGGTTTGGATGCTAGCCGACCTGGGACCGCCTGTCAACCCCCTACCACCTACCCTGGTAGGGGGCTCCCCCGGCGACCCAGTGGCGGCGAGGTGAGAGCACCCTACCAGGCCCCCGGGTCGGAGACAATAACAAGCTGACCCCCCTCCGAGCCGTGACTCGGGGCAGGCTGGCTGGGGAGCCCTCGGCGCCACCTATATAAGGTGGCGGGGGCGTCCTGGGCCTCGGAGACAAGAAAGCTGCCCAGCCTGGGTGCGCTGGGCAGCTTGGTCGGCCGGGAGGCAGTCGTGACTCACCGGCAAAGTGAAGACCCCGGCCAGTCTCCCAGCCGGGGCCCTCTCCTCTCACGCTGTACCGGCCTGTCGTTCTGCTAGGCGGGGCTGTTCGCCGGAGCCCCCGCCGGAGCCGACTTCGGCTTCCGGGCGCTCTTGCCCGCTGCCTTCTTCGCCTTCGTCTTCATCTTCGACGCCACCTTCGTGGCCTTCGTGCCCCGGCGCCGGGTGTCCCGCGCCACCGAATCGGCCGACGGGTTCGGCCGCAGGCTCTTCGGCTTGGGCGTGTCATTGGGGATGTCGTAGTACGGCATCGGTTCCGTCCGGTGCGTGCTCGGCACGTTTCCGATGAGGACGAGGTACCGAACCCAGTTGGCGCTCAGCTTCCACTTCTTCGCTGCCTGCTTGATCGTCATGGTGCGGTACCTCCGTTGAGCCCTTGAGGCTCCCCTCGTGTTAGATGGATACCAGACCCACTTCGGAACTGGCAAGGCCCTGCGCCCATTCCGCAGCGGCCGACCGGCTGGTCGCCACCAGCACCTGATCCAACCAACCCTTGGTGCGCGCGTCCTGGGCGGCGTTCAGCACCGCGACCAGCACCTCGTCGTTCGGGGAGGACAGCTCGGCGTCGTCCAGCAGCAGGGCCCGGAACGGCTGGGCCTGCCCGCAGGCACAGGCGACAGCGACCCGCGCCGTAGCCCGCTCGACCCCGGAGGCCGTCGAGTACCGGTGCCAGCTCTGGTCCCGGCCCCGGATGCGCCACTCGCAGGTGGGCGCCCGCTCCCGGTCCTGCGTGATCACCTGCAGTGCGAAGCCCTCGGGGAGGAAGACGGAGCAAGCAGCGACGGCAGCGTCTGCGACCTGGCGCACCAGGGTGTCGAGGCGGGTCTTGACCTCGTCGGTCAACCGCTTCATCAGCTCGATCTTGATCTCGTGAGTCACGGCTCGGTTCTTCGTGGCGTCCCACTCCTTCTGGAGGTTCAGCTGGGCCTGCTGGACGACCAGCTTGGCCTTCAGGGTGGCGATCTCCTCCTTGGTCTTCACCACCCCGAGCCCCGGCCCGAGCGCAGCGGTGAGTCGGGCGATGCGCTCCTGCAGCTCCAGGCCCTTGGCGTAGGCCGCGTCAGACGCCGTGACCTTGGCGGCGATGGCCGTGGCCTCGGCCGACGACTGCTCCAGCTGGGCGCGGCCTGCCTGGACCTCGGGGGGCTCCGGGTTCAGCAGCGCCAGCGTCGCAGGCGTCACCGGCTGCTCGCAGACCGGACAGGCCTGCCCGGCCGTCAGGGTGCCCCGCAGCGCAGCGTGCGGGTGCGGGGCGGCCTTCATCCCCTGGGCGGTGAAGTAGGCCTGCGCCTGGATGCCCCAGGCCGCCAGCTCGGCGTAGCGGGAGGCGAGCGCGGCCCGCTCTCCCGTCGAGAGCACGGCCCCCGCGACTCCGGCCAGCTCACCCTGGGCAGCCTGCAGCTCGAACCTCAGGCCCCCCATCTTCTCCGCAGCGCCGCAGGCGGTCAGCTCGGCCTCCAGAGCAGCGACGGCGGCAGGGGGCAGTGCCCCAGCAGCCTGCACCCGGATGCCCTGCTCCTCGGCCGTGGCGTTCGCCACCCGCACCGCGCCCTGGAGGTCCCTGACCTCCTGCTTGCACTGCTGGAGGGCGTCTGCGAGCCGCTCGACCACCGGGCGTCCCACCTCCGGGCCCATCAGCTTGACCCAGACCTTCACCTGAGGGCCGTCCTTCCCGTCTTCCTTCTTGCCGTCGTTCAGCCAGAGCGGCCCGGCGAGGACAGCGGCATCCGCAGTCACGACTGCCCCCCAGCGAGCGAAGAGCGCCTCTCGCAGCTTCTCCGAGGAGAGCGTCAGCAGGCTCCCATCCTCGGAGAGATCCAGGGGGGAGCAGGCTGCCTCCTTCCCCACCAGCTGCTCCATGGTCCCGACCCCGGCGTGCAGCCCGCTCCGCTTCCCCGAGGGGACGTAGAAGGAGGCGCCGCCGGTCGCAGACATGATGCCGGCCAACGGAGCCTCCCCGTCGGCCGTCAGCTCGCAGAGGTCCGCGAAATCTTTGCCCACCGGGTGCTTGCCGGAGAGTGCGAGCCGGTAGCCGTCGAGGACAGCGGTCTTCCCGGCCCTGTTGTCTTTGCTGTAGATCACGGTGACGGGCGCGAGCGGGACGTTCTCGTCCGGGCGCCGTCCCTTCAGGTTGGTGGCGAGCTGGGTGAACGGAGGCAGCACGGTGCGGACAGCGGCGACAGGCGGGGCGACCGGCGTGGCCGGGACGGCCGGCATCGGCAGGGCGCCCAGGTTGCTCTGGGGCGCGTTCTTGCTCTTCCTCGGCTTCTTGGTGACGACAACGGCCGGGGCCAGCGGCGCCACGATGGGAGGCGGGGCCACCGGAGCCAGCGCCGCCTGGGCGACGCCTGCGGGGAACGACGGCAGCACGGGCGCGGCTGGCGCGACCGGCAGCACGAGGAGTGGCGGGTGCTCGGGGGGCACCACGAGCTTGGCCCCCGCCTGGGCCAGCCCCTGCGCCAGCACGACCACACCAGACGACGGCGGGACCAGCCTGGGGGGCGGGATCGCTGCCTTGGGCGGCTTCGGCGCCGGAGCTTTCGCGGCGGGCTTGGCCGCCACGGCCTTGCTGATCTGGGTTGGGGTGGGCTTCGTGGGTGGCTTCTTCGCGGGGACGCTCTTCTTGCTTGTCATGATCGGTGACTCCCTGGATGCGAAAATGAAGTTGTGACTTGGAGACTAGCGAGTGGCGGGCTTGACCTTGGCCTGCTGCGTGGCGGCCTTGGCCTTCACCTCGGTTTCGGTCGGCGCAGCGCGCTCGGCCGCCGAGAGGAAGAGCCCGATGTCGTTGAAGTGGCCGAAGAACTCCGGCACCTTCTTCTTGGGGAAGGCTTTCATCACCTCTCCGAAGGCCTCGTTCACTGCCTTTGCCTCTTCCTTCGTGAATTCGCCCTGCGCCATTTGCACCCTCCCTTTAGAGTTGTAGCACCCTACCTGTACCCCAAAAAAGAGTCAAGCTGGTAAGGTGCCCCCTGCTGCAAGGCACCTACCAGCCTGACCCCTGCACGGTCTTCCAGGCGCCTCTCAGGCTGCCCGCTTGACGTAGCGGCCCTCCGCGCGCGCCTTCACCTGGGCGGCCGGGGGACGCCAGTCCTGCCGGGTCAGCGGCATCGGCCAGGCGTGGGCCCTGGCGAACTGGTAGTGCGCCGAGCAGTAGCCCGAGCTGCGGTACCTGCCCCCGCAGTCCTTGATGAAGCAGACGCGCGGCTTGCCGTCCTTGCCGAGGACCGGCGGACGCCCGGTCCCTTTGCCCTTGGTGGCCTTGGGGCGCTTCAGCGTGATTCGCGTGACCTTCACCCGCTTCCCGTTCGGGTCCGTGACCACCACCTTCTTGCGCCCGGCTTCCTGCGGGTTTCGCTTGAGCATCTGCCGCCGCTGCGCCTTCGTCCCGTTCTTCTTCTTCCCCTTCACAGCCATGACTCTCTTCTTTCTACCCTCCTGCGAGGGTCTTGCGGGTGGTCTGCTCGATTCCGTAATACATCCCGTCGATCGGGTCGGTGTAGGGCATGACCCGATTCAACAGCTCCTCGGCCCGGGGGACGTCCTCGTTCAGCACCTGGGCGACCAACTCGTCGTGGCACTGGAACGCCAGGCCGCTCATATCACTCCAGCCCCGGTGAGGGCACTCCTTATTGATTGCCAAAAGCGCCTTGTTTACGATAGCTGCAGCCGACCCCTGGATGGTCATGTTCGGGATCGCCTGCTCGTCCAGGCCCCCGATGAAGAAGCGGCGACGGCCGTCGATAATGGTTTCGACAAAGCCGTCCCGCATCCAGTCTGCGATCGTCTTGTCCTGCCAGACCAGGATCTCCGGGTTCTGCGCGTGGAAGTTGTCGAACCAGAAATGGACCTGCGACTCCTCCAGCCCCGGGAACGAGAGCGTGCCGTCCGGGTTGCGATCCGACTTCATCACCCGCGCGAGCTTGGCTTTGTGCCCTCGGTAGTAGATGAGAAAAGCCAGACGCTTCGCAATATTGCGGAAGTGCTTCCTGACCTTGGCGTCTGCCTTCTGGACCCGCTGATACCAGCCCTCCACCTCAGAGGCCTTCTTAGCCATCATGGAAGCGTAGTTCAAAGCATGCGGATCAAGCCCTCGGGCGAGCGCGTCAAGCAACAGCTTGTTCCGAGACTTCGCCACCACCAGGCGCAGCTCAATCTGGGAGTAGTCGGCGCCGACGTAGCTATAGCCGGGGGGCGCTTCGAAGATGTGCCGGAGGTTGGCGATTCCGTCCTTGCCATCGGTCTGCTGGTAGCGCAGCACGTCGTAGACGACGCGCTCAGAGATGTTCTGCACCGCCGGGGTGGAGGCGAGGCGCCCGGTCGGCGTGACGTGCAACTTCCACGAGGGATGGAGGATGCTCAGCCGCCCCAGCGAGCCATGACTCACCGTCCGCAGGGCCCCCTTCGCGCGGTAGGTGTCAGTGATCGACCCGTCGTCCTCGGCCTTGAGGCCCAGAGCGGTGTGAGTCTTCTTCATCGCCCGGAACATCAGCTGGGTGTCGATGAACTGGCAGCTGAGCGGGTCCACGCCGCGCTCCAGCAGAGCGAGCAGCGCCACCTCGTTGGTCATGGCGCGGGCGACTACCGTTTCGGGGTCGTCCAGGTCCAGCTCCAGATCCTCCTCGTCGTTCAGCTCCACCAGCTTCGACCACTCCAGGTCCCCGGCGGCATAAAGCGGAGTCAGCCCCTGCTTGTCGAAGAGGAACGAAGACACCTGGCGCGAAGCGTTGGGATTGAAGTGGGGGTTCCCGGTGAGCTGCCGCAACTCCACGAGCTTTGCCTGAGCGGCCAGCTCAAAGCGGTGGAACAGCTCGATCCGGGTCTTCTCGTTGACGTTGAGCCCCAAGAGGCCCATGTCTCGAACCACCGAAGCCATCTGAATGTCGGTGGTGTACGCGCCCAGCTGCCCGGTGGCCTGCACGCGAGCGGCAACAGGGGCCACCAGCCGCATTTCGCCAAGCACGTCCTTCGCGCAGTAGAGCGCCAGCCAGTAGTCGCTGACCCCCTTGACCACCTTGGCGTCGGCGTCCTCCTTCCACCGCTTGCAGTCGAAGTAGCGCGTGACCACCGATCCCAGGTCGTGCGGCAGCTCGGACCAGTCGGAGTCGTGATCTCCGATCATGGTATCGAACCAGAGCTTCAGCCTGTCCCGCATCAGCCCACGGCAGAGCAGGACCCCGGTGTCGAAGATCAGGTTGTGACCAGAGAGCGGAGCTGTATCCAACAAATCTCGGAGGGCCGCTTCGATCTGCTGCTGCTGACTCACAGACCACCAGGGGTGCCCGGTGTACATCCGCAGGAGCGGGATCACAGTCACGACTTCTTGACCGTCGATCACTGCCCCCAGGCCGATGCACCGGACGTTCGCTGTCCAGGGGTTGATCCCATCTGTCTCAATGTCGATCGTGAGCAGGGCCCCGGACGCCTTGAAGGCAGCCATCAGGCCCATCGCCATGTCGAACGTGGGGTCCAGGTAGAAGGTGGGCTCGGTCCAGAGCTTCAGGCCGTCGCGCAGGGAGATTTCGGCAGCGCGCTTCATGTCGGCCCGGATTACCGGGCCCAGCTCAGGCTTGCCCCCCAGCGTGAACCCGGGGTGCAACGAAGCCATGATGGTCGCCGGGCCGTAGGGCCCCTCGGGCACATCTACCGGGGCACCATGCTGCTTGGAGACCGCCGAGCAGCGGGCCTCGCCGGGCTCGGCCTTGGCCTTGTCGAAAGGGACGCGGAAGTACCGCGACACGGCCCGCAGGCTCAGGTTCCCCAGGGCGAGAACCGTACGACTCGCGTTGGCGGCCAGCTCGGCCTGGAGGCGCGGGTAGCAGGCGTCCTCGGGGAGCAGCTGCCGGGGTGCCGTCTTGGGGAGCTTGCGCTGAGCCTTCCTGAAGTCAGACAGGAAGCCCAGCATGTTCCCGCCGGGGGGCCTACAAAGCACAGCCTGGGTTACCGCGCAGTCGTTGCGGCTCACACCCCCGTCGGCCAAAGCGGTGTCGAGCAGCTCCCCAGTAGGGCCGTTGAGGATCTCGCCGTCCTCGACCTCTCGGGTACTGGGCGACTCCCCGACGATCAGCAGCTTGGCACCAGGGCGCACGGTGCCCATGACCGGGCCTTGGTGCCGGTTGTAGAGCGGGCACTCCAGGCAGCGAGCCCCCAGAGTCATGGCTGCGGTGTGCTGGGGAGCCGGGGCGCCCGGGGTGGCCGGGGCGCGCTTGGGTCGGCTCTTCTTCAGCTTCGGCAGGATCATGGGCTCTGGGGGCTCAGGTGAGGCGGTTACTGCGGAATCGAGACACCCGCGCACTCAGCGCAGAGGTCCGAGCCACTCCGCTGCGTCAACTGCCACTGGGCGGCGTCTGGCCAGTGCGCCTGGGAGAAGTCCTCGATGGACTTGCAGTAGCTTCGATTCGCCTCATGAGCCGCCTCGGCGGCCCTCTCGATCAGCTCCGACGTGTATTCCGGCATCTTGTTTTCCCCTTCCTTCGGTTGAGTCACGACTTACTGCGGCTCTCCATCCTGGCTAGAGTCAGGGACGCCGGGGACAGCCCGGAGGATCCCCAGGAGGCTGACGAGCCCCGGCTCGTCGTCGGCTCCGGCTCCGTTCGCGCCGTGGCAGGTGAGCCAGTTCTCGGCTTTGATCGCCGCCTGGAGGGCCTGAGCCAGCTGGACCTCCAAGGAGGCGATATGGGCCGATGGCCCCAGGTGCTGGGCACGCTCCCGTGCCTTCTCCCGCTCTTCCTGGCTAGCCATGACTTACCCCATCGCAGTCCACAAAAACGACACCCCCTCGACCTGTGAGATCGAGGGGGCGCCTGGGCCCTACGGAGGGAGGTTGCGAGCAGCCCCAGGCGGCCTAGATTGGCCCCTGGTCACCCCCGCCGCGCGAAGCCCAAGCTGCTACGCCCGGGGCATCGCCGGGAAGCCAGGGAGGCCCGGCAGGCCCGGCAGGGCCCCGTTGACCGGCGCCGCCGCGGCCGGAGCCGCAGCGGGCAGGCCCGGCAGGGTCACGCCGGGGAGGCCCGGGAGGCCCGGGATGCCGCCGCCCACGCCGGGGAGGCTGGGGAGGCCCGACGGCGCGGCGGCCGACGTGGTGAGGCGAGCGGGCCAGCGGTGCTTGCCCTCGGCCTTCGCCTTCGCCGCGTTCTCCGGGGTGACCGAGCCGTTGAACTTGCTCTTCGGCTGGCCGTTCTTCGGGTTGATCTCGGTGCGGACCGTGCCGGCGAACGTCGCGCCGGGCTGGCAGTAGGTGCCGATGAGCGCCTCGACGTCGATCGGGCCGTACTGCTTCATCTGCTTGACCTGCTCCAGCGGGAGGCCCCGGGCCATCAGGTAGTCCCAGAGCTGCTTGCTGTTGTAGTCCCCGTTCTTGTCCTTCCCGCCGCAGAGGATCGTGCCGTACAGCTTGCCGCCCTTCTCGTCCTCGTCGGTGATCCGCACGACGATCTCGATCGTGGGGTTGCCGGAGTTGGCGCGGTCCGGGGTGGCCTTCTCCAGCTGGAAGTTGTAGACGCCGTCCATCTTGACGGTGGCGCCGGGGCCACCGCCGAGCCCTGCGTCGGCGTTCGGCGTGTAGCCGTCCACCTCGTTGCAGTCGATCTTGAAGCTCACCTTGTCGGCCATCTTGTGTCCCTCGCTTCTTGCTGCTGGGTTTGTACCGCCTACGCGGGCGGCGCGCTGAAAGTGTCTACCAAAGTCTTTTGTTGACTGTCAAGCCCTTCCTACAACCTTGGTGTCTTAGACCGGGTAACCGGCCTTCTTGAGCAGGGCGTAGAGCCCCTGGCCGGTGGCGATGTCCACGGTGACGAAGGGCGGAATGTCGAAGCCCCGGACCTTGCGGAACCACCGCTCCTCCAAGGTCGTCTTGATCTGGCGCAGGGCGGCCTTCGACGGCAGGACCAGCGGTGGCAGCGGAGCGAGAGCGACAGGCGGGGCCCCCGGAACCGGCGGGGGAGGCGGTGCCGGCATGGCGGGCGGGGGCGGGGGCTCCACCGCGAACTCGACCACGACGTCAGCGTCCCCGCACAGCGTCACGATCTGGTCCCCGAGCCCCATCGGCATTTTGGGGCCACCTGGGTTCTTGACCTGGCCGAAGTAGGGCGAGCCTGACTCCTCGAAAATCTTGGGAGGCTGGATGTGTGCGGTGAAGCCAACCGCCCGGCGCACTCGCTTCCCCAGGGAAATGAACTGCCGGTGGAAGACCTTGAAGGCATCCATGATCGCAAAGATGTTCTGACCGCCTCCTTTCCCGTAGAACTGGGGCGCCGCACTCGCCGGCATCGCCTTCAGCTCGTTGTAGACTTCCTCCATCATCTCGTTCCAGTCATCGAACATGATGGCTCCGAACGGGAGCGGGCCCTGCGCCGCCGAGGCCAGCATGATCTGGTAGAAGTGCATCAGCGCCGTGTACATCGAGCCGCCGTACTTCTCCGCGATCGTCGCCGCGTCCAGCGAGAGCCGAGCGACGGGCTCGGGCAGCTTCCACTCCGGGTGCTTGAGCCGCAGATCGTTGTAGGCGCGCATGGCCGAGGGGCCGCGCTCCACCACCACGACCCCGTGCTGCCCACCGCAGATCATCCGCGAGAGCGTCAAGAACAGCTCAGTGGTCTTCCCCGAACCCGGAGGGCCATAGGCAACGACCGACGTGGGCTCTTCCTCGATCTTGCGGAGGTTGAAGGGGAGCGGGACGTTCCAAGCCATGACTGGTGTCCTGGGGCGAGAGAGGTTGACTGCTGAACCGGAGCGGCGAGAGTGGTGGGACCTTACCAGCTTGTTTTCGACAATGTCAAGCAGAAACTACGACGTCAGGGAAAGAGGGATGTTGCTTGCGAGACAAAAGTTCGACCGCACCATGCCGTGCCTTGCTGTGCCTAACCACGCCTGCTGTGCTTCACCGTACCAAGCCAAACTGTGCCACGCCTGCCGTACCCCACCGCGCCACGCCAAGCCTTGCCTGCCTTGCCTCACTTCACCGTGCCTCACTTCACCGCGCCTCGCCTCGCTGGCCACGCTGTGCCTTACCTAGCCTGACCTCGCTGAGCCCGACCAAGCCTGCCGACCGCACCGCGCCTCGCCCCGCCAGACCCTACCTTGCCTGCCGCACCACACCTGGCCTGCCGAGCCCAACCGGCCCCTGCCTCGCCAGTCCTGACCACGCCTGCCATACCTCAACAGGTCAAACCGACCCACGCTATGCCTGCCGTGCTGCACCAGACTTGGCCTCGCCCAACCTTGCCTTGCCTGCCGAGCCATGACTCACGTCTTCAATCTTCCGTCACCAACCAGGGCCACCAGGATCGTCCTTGGTGCCTCGCAGCGGCTGGGGCCCGGTCCGCTTCTCCAACTGCTCCAGGCACGCCAGGAAGGCGTGAGCGAGAGTGTGCTCCAAGGAAGTAAAGTGCGTGGTGACAGGCTTGCTGGAACAGGTGACTTGGATCTGTTGCGCCAGCATCCGGGCCTCCTCGATCTCTCGCGACGTCACCTAGGCGGCTCCGACGGCGGCGAGCAGGGCGGCCTCGGCGGCCTCCAAGGTCTTGCGGGCTGCCCCCCGCGCCAGGCGCAGAGCACAATCGGCAGTGGTATTCCCCTCAGCCCCTTCGCACCTTACTTCTGCTTTGCGCAGCCGGATGGTCGCCACGGCCCAGGCGGCCACCACGTCGAGGAGCGTAGGAGGCATGGGCTCCGACGGAGTGGGGATTTCACCGAGCATACGCGGCCAGAGGTAGACGATGCCACAGGTGAGGCAGAAGAACCGCCACTCTTTTGAGTCCTCCTCGCCTGTTCGCAAAACACACTCGGTCTTACACTTGAGGCATCTTCCTGTGAATGTCTGCCCCACCATCGGATCACTCATCAGTCACTCCTCCGTCTTGAAATACTGGCGGGCGTTGGCCTTGCGAGTCTCCGCGTCCGGGGCGGCGCACAGCACCCAGTAGTCGCAGCCCCGGCAGGCCCAGGGCGATGCCGGGGGGAGCCAGTCGTCCATGGGGTGGGCGCCGTCCTCCCCGGGAGCCTGCGCAGCAGCCCAGATCGCTTCGGCCGTGGCCTGCTCGCGCAGCAGCAAGTCCCCGATGGTCGAGGCTAGCGACTCGTGCATAGAGGCGATGAAGGGAATCTTGTCGCGCGCCACCGGGTGGCTCGCGCTCTTCCCGAGGCGCTGGACGATCACGCCGCCGAAGTCTGAGCCGTACCGGGCGAGCCCGATGCTCTGCTGAACGAAGAACTGCCAGCTGCGGGAGTAGTCGGAGTAGACGAGGTCGATCGACTTGAAGCCATACCGGTCGGCCAGGAACTTGTGGTCCACGAACCAGACCCTGCCGTCTTCCAACACCTCCAGGTCGATCCGGGCCGAGAGCTGCTGAGCGTCGCTGGGGAGAGACTGGCTGTCGGGACCCAGGACCGCGCGCCGGGCCTCTGCGATGGTCGCCCAGTGCTCGTGCTCGACGTCGAGGACCTTCCAGCTCACGTCGGTTTCGGCAGCGTACTGGAGGTAGGCCTGGTAGGCCCCCAGGACCAAGCGTTCCATCTTCAGGTCGCCTCGGGTGATCTCCTTGAACCGCTGCTCGCAGGGCACGGTGAGCCATGACTGGGGCGCAGTGTCGTGGAGCTTGATCCCGTAGTGGTAGGCGAGGAGCAGGTGGAGGGCCGAGCCCTCGGTGAAGTAGCCGTGCCCCTGGCGAGCACGCAGGCCCAGCATCTCTCGGTAGAACCACTGGCGCATGCAGGTGGCGAAGGTCTGCAGCCGGTGCGAGCCCCGCGTCGAGGGGCCGTTGGAGAAGCCGGGGACGACGCGGGGATCGGTAGGGTCGAAGATCGGCAGGCGCATGGGCTCAGGGGTCCTGGGGGTGAGGGGCTGCTGGTGTAGCACGGGGGTCTGACATCGCCCCCGTCCCTGCGTCAACCTGTGGTTCTTACGTCAGGTTGTTGGTGGGGGCCCAGGGAGGCGAGGGGAGATTGGCCTTGGCCCCCGTTTCTGCGAGGACACGGCGCGTGAAGATGCTCTTGATCCGGTTGTAGGCCGGAGCCCGCTCGCGCTCCCGCAGCTGCCGGTTGAGCAACCAGTTGTAGTAGGCAGTCTCAGCGGTGAGAGCCATCAGGCACTTCCCGAACAGGTCGTTGGTGAACTTGAGCGTCTTGAGGCTGTACGAGGCCACCACCGTGCGCCGGTAGAGCCACATGCAGAGTGTTAGGTTGAGCGAGCCCCAGAAGCGCACCACCTCGGTGTCGCGCCCCCAGGCTGTGTAGGCCAGCTTGAGGAAGCGCACCAGGATCTCCGCGTTCTCCATCGTCAGCTCCCCGGCCATGGTTGCGGCCGAAGCGGAGTAACTCGGCACGTCATGCATAGCCTTCGTCCAGCACCGGAGCACCGCCGACATGGAAACCACTGGAGCCCGCTCATTTCGACGGATCATGTCGTAGCCGACGAAGGGGCACGATGCTCGGATCAGCTTGAGAGCTAGGAGCGAGCCCTCCAGACCGCGAAGGAGATCGTCCGGGCGCAACTTGACGATCTGCGTGTTGAGCCGAACGTACTCCTCCCCCATTTCCGCCATCGTGTCGAAGTGGCAGATCCGCACGTCCGCGAAGCCCTGCTGCAACGAAGTCAGCATGAAGCTCCGCCGACGATGCTGCCCGTCCACGAGGTACTTCACCTTGTCGAGGATCCCCAGCGTGAGGACTCCCGAAAGCACGCCACCGTTCTGCTGGAGCTGGGCAGTGACCTCCCGCACCTTGTCGTTGATATGCAGAGGCCGCTGAAAAGGCGGATCGACCCAGGCTTCTGCTTCGGCCCGGGTGAACTGGATCGTGTCCATGGTGGTGCGTGTGTGGCGCTCCGGCGTAGACGACGGCTTGTGGCTCATGAGTCGTGACTCCGATTTGAGAGGGAGGAAGAAGGGCTGGGTCAGCCGGGCCCGCAGCACTCGTTGCAACCAACGCCACGGCAGCTGCACTGCCTACAGTCTTCCACGACGTGCCCTTCCTTGCAGCAGTGGCCGCAGCGCAGCACGAGGGGCAGCTGGTTCGGGTCTGTCACCAGGGTGGCCTCACCGATAGGCGCGAAGAGTGCCGCCACAGCATCGAGCTGCGCTTGACCGGCAGCCTCCTTTGCCTTGAGCGCGGCGGCCGCCTTGCCCAGCCGGTCCACAGCACTGATCAGCCTCTCGGCCCCCCAGCTGTTCATCAGGCCAGGCCGGTAGTCGGGCCAGACCCGCTGCAGCTCTCCGACGGCCCGCTCCAGCTCCTGCCTCGCCTGCTCCAGCTCAGTCATGACTCCTCCGGTAGGGGCGCTCATCAGTGGTCGTGCCTCGGGCAGGGGGAGAACCCATCATGAACCACGGTGCCGTTGCAGACGGGCTGCAGGGCCTTCAGTCGGGCGATCTCGGCGGCCTGTTCCAGCTTCTGCACGCGAGCGAGCAGATCGTTGAAGGTGGGTTTTGCCGGCCGATCTCCGGGGGTGCGCCAACGCATCCACTTCTCGTTGCACTTCGGCCACGACTGCAGTGGCTGGGCCTTCGCCCACTCGACCAGGGCGGCGTGCTTGTTGTGCCGGTAGCCGCAGTCGGGGCAGTAGCCAACGACGGCCCCACTGGAGTAGAAGCCCTGGTGCTTTTCGCAAGCAGGGCAAGACACCGGGACTGGGATCAGGTCGGCCCGAATGCGGTGGCAAAGGCAACCACACCCCTTCGACGTTGGGGGGATCGACGGAGCGCCGTCGGGGCCCAGGTCCACGCACTTCAGGTGGGCGTTGATCGCCGCGTCGCGCTCCTGGTGTGCCTTCTGGAGATCCACCTTGCCCCGCTCACGCAGCTCTTCGGAGCGGTCCAGTGCCTGACGCAGCTCTCGGTTGGCTTCCGCCAGGCTCGAGTTTGCCTTGCGAAGGATAGAGTCCTGCTCATCAGAGAGGAAGGAGATGATCAGGCTGCCCCCGAGCGGACGACAGTAGAACAGCGCGTCATAGAGCGCCCGCCCTGCCTCACTTCTGCTGGGGATCTCGGTCGATCTCTGCAGGCCGTTTCGGTCTACGAAGTGGAGGCGCAAGTCCCCTTGTAGCAGCTGCAACTCGATCTTCATGGCTCGCTCCCGACGATGTGCCCGGCCTTGCCCTTCCAGCCCTTGGGCATGGTGCGCGAGTCAGGCTGGGTGATGTGAGAGTCCTCGCAGACTCGGCGCTTCTTCTTCTTGCCCCAGACGATCGTGACGCGGCTGGGCACTTCGTTGGTGTGGAGCATCTCCCGCACCCACTGGAGGACATCCCGCATCTTCGTCTGGTCGTGCGGCCAGCAGGCCGCGAGCCCCAGGGTGTTCTTGACCGGCTTCTCCTTGC
>ERZ1292625.625-Hain-H41-01um-R1-625-length-50848-cov-10_pt2 | contig 33075 bp, 36 predicted proteins | sample MGYA00564400_ERZ1292625 | MGnify/ENA primary metagenome ERZ1292625 (study PRJEB36523, sample SAMEA6512639) | groundwater metagenome | collected 2019-01-08 | study: AquaDiva: Metagenomics assemblies of 32 groundwater samples
CGCGGCTGCGAGTATCATGCCTCACGATTACTTTCTGGATGCAATGACCACATTAGATAGCTCCGCATCTAACGGGGTGGGTGTCTTCTTACTTGCGGCTTGCAATGATATCTTCCTGAACGTTCCGAGGTACTACCGCATAGTGTGAGAACTCCAAGTTTGGCACTCCCCTTCCCTCGGTCAAACTTCTCAACTGCGTGGTGAAACCGAAAAGCTCGGAGAGCGGGACCTTGGCGGTGATGACGCGGGCTACTCCGCGCTCACCCATCGCTTCGATGGAACCGCGCTTCGAGTTGATCATGCCGGTCACGTCGCCCATGAATTTCTCGGGGACAACGACCTCGAGTTTCATAATCGGTTCGAGGATAACGGGCTTCGCTTTTGCCATCGCATCCTGGAATGCATTGAGTGCGGCGAGTTTGAACGCGATTTCGGATGAGTCCACATCGTGGTAGCTGCCGTCGTAGAGGTCGACAGAGACATCCACCATCGGGAAGCCCGCGAGCACACCGCGCTCCATTCCCTCTTTGAGACCCTTTTTGACCGGCTGGATGAATTCCTGCGGAATGACACCTCCCTTGATGTTGTTGATGAATTCGAAATGGTCTTCGCGGTCGACGTTGTTCTTCACTTTCTTCTCAGGATCCAGTGGCTCAAGCGGCTTCACGCGGATTTTCACGTGGCCGTACTGGCCGCGACCGCCCGTCTGCTTGATGTGTTTGTATTCGACATCCGATGTGCCCTGAATGGTCTCGCGGTATGCGACCTGCGGCTTGCCCGTCGATGCTTCCACGTTGAATTCACGCTTCATTCGGTCGACGATGATTTCGAGGTGCAACTCACCCATGCCGGAAATGATGGTCTCACCGGTTTCCGGGTCGGATTTGATGCGGAACGTCGGGTCTTCGTCGGAAAGGCGTGAGAGTGCGATACCCATTCGCTCCTGGTCGGCCTTGGTTTTCGGCTCGACGCGCATAGAGACGACCGGTTCGGGAAATACAATCGATTCGAGTGCGATGGGATGCTCGGCGTCGCAGAGCGTGTGACCTATCTTCACCTCTTTCATGCCGACTGCGGCTGCGATTTCTCCGGCATATACCGTCTTCACATCTTCGCGCTTATCCGCCTGCAATCGCACGATGCGGCCCACGCGCTCCTTTTTATTGTTGGCGGAATCGTACACGGTGTCACCGGCTGAGAAGGTGCCTGAGTACACGCGGAAGAACGAGAGCTGTCCGACGAACGGGTCGGTTTGGATTTTGAATACGAGTGCCGCAAACGGTGCCTCATCGGATGCGGGGCGCGAGTCGGGAGTGCCGGTGTCTGTGTTGATGCCTTTTGATTCCGGCATGTCTTTCGGCGAAGGTAGGAAGTCGACGACCGCATCGAGTACGAGCTGTACGCCCTTGTTCTTGAGCGAGCTGCCGGTGAGAACGGGGAAGATTTTGTTGGCGATGACACCCTTGCGGAGAGTCTTGCGCAAAACATCGAGCGGAATTTCTTTGCCCTCGATGAAATCACTCATGACCGCATCGTCGTTTTCTACAATGCGTTCGACGAGTTCGTGGCGATACTTCTTCGCATCTTCCAACATGTCGGCCGGAATCTCTCCCGCGACAACATTCTTGCCCATCTCGCCCTCAAAGTGGTACGCCTTCATGTTGAGCAGGTCCACGACACCCTCGAATTTGTCTTCGAGTCCGATGGGAAGCTGGAGACGCACCGCTTTGTCGGAAAGGCGGTCGAGGATGGATGCGTACGATTTTTCAAACGACGCGCCCGTGCGGTCGAGCTTGTTGATGTAGCAGATGCGAGGTACTTCGGCCTCTTCGGCGTAGCGCCAGTTGGTCTCGGACTGCGGCTCGACACCGGCGACGCCGTCGAACACGACGACCGCGCCGTCCAAGACGCGCATCGAGCGCTTCACTTCGGAGGTGAAGTCGATGTGTCCGGGAGTGTCGATGATATTGAAGCGGACCTTTTGCGAGAGGTCGGTCCCCATGTAGGTCGGGTTCCAGAAGCAGGTGATGGCGGCGGCGGTGATAGTGATGCCGCGCTCGCGTTCCTGTTCCATCCAGTCGGTGACCGTGTTGCCCTCGTGCACCTCGCCGATTTTGTGCGATTCGCCGGTGTAATACAAAATGCGCTCCGACGTAGTGGTCTTCCCCGCATCCACGTGCGCTACTATCCCAAAATTTCTCACCTTCTCTAGCGGATAATCTCTAGCCATAAAATTTCAAAAAATAATCGCCCAAAGGCGCCTGTCCCGTAGCCAACGCGAAGCGTTGTGGTACTGGGGTCCCAGTAATGTAACGGAAATCCGGTTAAAAAGCAAAGGCCGACGCGGGGGTCGGCCTTTGGCGGAAGGTGGCGTCCGAGGCGGCGGACCGCTCCGCATCAGCTTGCGGAGAAGAACCACGAGCACCTTGTCCGGTTCGTCTCCTTTAAATTTGCAGCAGACAAGGTACGAATCGAGAATCGTCTGCAACAAGCCGCGGGAGTATTGGCACTGGCCGTCAAACAGGAACGGCCGGACTTTGCGCCACGCAAGTAATGCTTCGACCGACTTGTGGAGTTGCTCGTTCGCTTCCATGTACGCCAGCACATCTTGAAAGAATGTCGTGTTGTCGCATTCGGATGTACTCTGTTCAGCCATGGGGTATCCTCCGATTCTGCTGGCACTATAGCAATGCTTTCATATATCCTGCAACGTGTTTCCGCAGGTTTAACCTGCGGAGGTGCAATCCACAGCTTCATTGAAAATTTATGTGCACTTGGTATAGTCGTCCCGTGCCTGTGGGCGCAAGCCCCGTTCAGCTAAGGATTTCCTAAGCTGAAGGCAGGCACGTCAAAAACACCGCCTTTAGGCGGTGTTTTTGTTACTCGGAAAAGGCACGGGAATCTTTATTAGTCGTATATTGAATGGTCGCCGGCAGTATGCAGTCGTGCTTCGTTATCTGAAATCCACTCGAACATAATCCGATACTTGCGATCAATCGAGAAGCCAAAGAATCCCTGATACTTCCCGTGCAGCTTATGCACTTTGAGTCTTTGGTGATTGCTTCTTTCTCTGAATAATTCGATCCGCTTGAACACGGCTTCCTGTATTTGCGGAGCAAGCTTCTTTAGACTTCGGAAGAACTCCGGCGTAAACCCAACGGTAATCATACCGCTAGAATTTTTTAATCAATTCACGCGGATCGCCGTAAAAGACCCTTCCTTCTTTAGCGTCTTGCAAAGAACGCCGAAGGGACAAATAAACCTCGTCTTCGGCAAGCGCATCAATCCCCAGCCGTACCGCATGCGCTTTGTTGGCCGCCCGGCCGCTTTTGACGAGCTCTTTGATGAATTTCTCTTGTTTTGGAGTTATGGGAACAGAAATAGTGACCATATGATTTTATGTTATCCGATATGAAAATATCATATACCATCCTCCGTGAAATACAAGTGAAACGCGACGCGGGAGCGCCCGGTGACTTACCCCGCGCGCCCTCGCGAACCAGTGATACGTTGTAGAATCGGGAATACATAGCGGTCTGCTCCGTAGTGGCCGGCCACGCGCCACGCGAGAATAATCAGGATGCCGACGGTCGCCCACACCGGATTCATGGAGACCGTGCCGGCGAGCATGAAGTTGAGATTCATCACGACGCCAAAGAATGCGGCAATGCCGGTGAGACAGCCCAAGATGAGCCCGACGCCGACTGCGAGTTCACCAAGTACGATGAGATGCGACCAAAAATACGGATGCGCGACGAGCGTTTGCTGGATGAAATCCGCGTACCACCACTGTACGTCGGGATGGCACGATGCCGGATTTGTGCAGAATTCTGCCGTTTTTCCGAGCGCGCCCTGCGCGAAGCCCGAGATTGCACCGCCCGCATCATTCCCCCACCACACGGGATTTTGGAATTTCTCCCACCCGGCCATGAACCACTCATAGCCGAGCCACACGCGCGCGATAAGCCAAAGCCACGCACTGCGCGTATCGGCCGTAAAGAAGTAAGCGAACGATGACGTTTGCATAGTCCGTCTCATGCGACAATTGTACTACCGAAGTGCGGCAGGAATTGTGCAACAGTGGAGAACTCATGCCCTCGACACAAACTGTCCGGCACTATATAAATCCGAGAGGACCCGACCCACTGCACAATGGGCCCAGGGAGATACATCGATGTCAGCACTCGTGCCGGCTGCCGGAAACCCGCTCGCTCTCAGGCAATTTGAGCAAAAGAGCAGCTACGATTACCCTTATTTGGTCGCCTATGCAAACGACGAATTTGGTGACGATTTCCCGCCACTTCCGCTTCCGCCGTGGCTGATGCTTCACCGCATCATCGAAATCAGCGCAACCGGTGGTGCCCACAACTTGGGCTTCGCGATAGCCGAGTACGACGTTACGCCGGAGACCGCGGACTGGTTCTTCCGCTATCACTTTAAGCGTAAACCAATCATGCCGGGCGCTCTCGGTATCGACGGCGTATATCAGCTTGGTGGCATCTTTCTGCCCTGGATTGGAGCACGTGGCTTGGGAATGGCGATAAGTTTTGGCGGCGGGAAGTTCCGGGGCATGGTAACGCCGGATTCGCGAGTCGTGCAGTTCCGTGTCGACGTGACGCAGCTCAAGTTTCCGTCCTCGCTCTCGACGGTCAAGGTTGACGGGCGAGTCACTTGCGACGGCAAGCTGATCTACGAGATGAATGACTTTATGGTCGGCGTGAAAAGCCAATCGAAGGCCGCCTGACGCACCTGCGCGTCACGCAAAAACGCGGCCGGGGACACACCCCCGGCCGCGTTAATCATTTATATATTGAACTACCACGCGAAGTGAGCTAGATGAAAAAACGCGTGACGACGGGAATAAGGAGTATCGCAATTGGGAAAATGTCGCTAAAGCGCCATGGTAACCGCACGCCAAACCACTCTCTTGCATACCGGTCCATGCAGGGCTCGGCATAGGTTTTTCTGCCTTCGCTTTTTCTAAAGCCGTTCTCCCATACGGTAAGCGGGCATTGTCCCGCATACACATACCACGAACCGAGGATGAGAACGCCGATAGCGCCGAAAAACCAGAGCACATAGGTATTGAACGCGTCCGGGTACGACGAGGCGACGAGTGGAGATGCGATGCACACGACGACAAGAGCGAACAGGACAAGCGTATGAAATGCGAGTATCAGGCGCGATATTATGGACATACTGTAGCATGTGATTATCACGCGAAGTGAGCGAAGGTCTTGTTAGCTTCTGCGATAACGCCCCCGTGATTATCTTTACTTTATGGCAGTTTCTTGAAAGACTTATATTTCACGATCTCGTTCGTTTTCTGGTCAACCACATAAGTAATATCCAAGCGATCATTCTCGGCTAAGGTGGCAGCCACCTCCGCCGAAGCCGGTAATTCGACAACTTTCCCGCTGGAGAACTTCAAAGAGAAGTACGTCTTGCTCACTTTACGGCCAGTCTTTACTTGCGTAATATTACCCATAGAGATTGCTGCGCCCATAGCTCCGTTTAGACCATACAATCCGTATCCCAGTAAAGCCGCTCCCCCGCTCGGCGAATACGTTATCATTTTCTCGTCTTCGTCTTTAGCGTATTTGCGGACTATAACCGCTTCTTCGGTGTGAGTGTTTTTTCTTTCGATGGCTTCTTTGTCAGCAATAGACCTTTCTCCATCAATTGTCCCTTGGACTACTGCGGCAGCCGCCAACCCGACTACGCCTAGCATTGCCGCCCTTCGGGTTATTTCTCCGGCACCCAGTTTATCTTCATCTCCCTTCTTCTCGATATTCATTTTATCTTTATCCCCCCTCTTCTCTATATTCATTCCCTAATGATAACATCGGGTTGTGTTGGGATACATACTTTGGGGATAGTGCGGCAGTAGCAATAACTTCCGCGTACCGGCAAAGGAGTGTGTCGGGCGGATATACTTTGCTACCACGCGAAGTGGGCGAAGGCCTTGTTGGCCCCCTCCTTCGCCAAGGCTACGGAAGGGCACGGTCGGCCAAGCTCGTTACCAAGCAAAGTGAGCAAACGCCTTATTCGCTTCCGCCATTCTGTGAGTGGTCTCCTTTTTGGTGACGGCGCTTCCCTCTCCTTTGTGTGCGGCCTTGATTTCATTGAGAAGTGACTCAGCCATCGGCTTGCCTTTGGTGCCTTCGGCCGCTTCCACTATCCAACGCATGCCGAGCGACATGCGACGGGCCGGATTGACCTCGCGCGGGACCTGATAGTTGGCTCCGCCGACGCGACGCGAGCGGACCTCCACCGAGGGAGACGCCTTTTCGAGCGCGTCTTCGAGAATGGTGAGCGGGTCGCCGTCTTTCTTGAGTTCCTCCATCACTTTGTAGACGATTTTGCGGGCGGTGTCTTTCTTGCCGCGTTCCATGACGTAGTTGATGAGTTTTGCAACCTTGAACGAGCCGTACACGTCGTCCGGAAGGGGCTGTTTTCTGTTCTTAGTAGGGCGTCGCATATAGATAGGTTATAGGGAATAGGTTGTAGGTTATAGGTTATAGAAATTACTTCGCGGCCTTCGGCTTCTTGGCACCGTAGCGCGAACGGCCACGGCGGCGCTTCTCGACACCTGTCGCATCAAGCTTACCGCGCACGATGGTGTAACGGATACCGATGTCCTTCACACGGCCTCCGCGGACGAGGACGACCGAGTGTTCCTGCAAATTGTGTCCTTCTCCCGGGATGTAGGCGGTGATTTCCATCCCATTCGTGAGACGAACGCGGGCGATTTTGCGGATAGCCGAGTTCGGCTTCCTAGGCGTCTTGGTCGTGACACGGGTGCAGACGCCGCGCTTGAAAGGCGAGCTGTAGAAGGTCGGGCGGTTCTCAAGCGAATTAAACCCGCGCCCGAGAGCGCCGGTCTTCGACTTGTAGACGCGCGGATTGCGGCCTTTGCGTGTGAGCTGATTTATCGTAGACATTTTGAATAGTCGGTAGTTAGTAGTACGTAGTTCGTAGAAAACGCAAACTAAAAAGTGCCTGAGCGCACGCAGATACTACTATTTATTGCTCGCGATTGCAAGAAACCCGTTTTACTACCTTGCAATTGCCCGTTGTAAGAAGAAATAGATTGACCCGTAGACAACAACGCCGCCGAGTAGAGCCTGGAAGACCCCGAAACCTCCACCCGGGAAACTTTGGCCCGTCAGCGTGATGAGGCCATAAAAGACAACTATCAGGGCACCCAACACACCGACGACCCATCCGGCGATTGCCGCGGGACTATGCGTCGGCATGAGGTAATTTTGTCGCGTCACAAAGAGCACGCCAAGCCAGGCGGAAGCGACGTTGACTACAGTAGTCAGTAGAAGTCCGATAAAACCCTCCTGCATGAATGCCGGCATGATGATGCCCAAAACAAACGAGACGACGACAGAAGAGATGACAAGAGCGGCCGCGAGCCGGTTGGCGACAAAAAAGTCGGTCTTATTGGCTTCCGATTGCGCCTGCATATTTGAAAGCTTTCTTCCCAAGGAGCCGAGTGCGTATGCACCAAGTGCGGCGCAGATGAGTATCACCGCGATAGCAACGACGCTGTTATTGCTATCCGAAAAGACAAACGCCAAAACGGCAACACCAAGCATCCCACCGACAAGAAAGCCGATGATTCCGTACAGTATCGGTCGGGCGGATATCACTACGCGATTATATCGACATAAAGGCAGACGCGGGTGTCTGATTCCCGGTCCGTGGGGACAACTACATTCCTGCGATTACCCGCGCGAGAGAGAAGACGAGGTTACCGAAGGCGCCGCCAAGCACGAGGACTATCAATAGAACGATTCCCATGCCCATGAACGGGTTCATTTCCATTCGGGAGCGCCACGAGTCGTATCCCCCTGCCAAAGACCGCGGCAGAAGTGCCGACAGGATTTTCGAGCCGTCGAGCGGCGGGATTGGAATGAGATTGAAGACGAAAAGCATGACGTTGACCACAACGATGAGGAACAAGATGCTGTTTGCCATATCGAACACCCCCGAGCGAATGATGGCGCCGCCGATAAGTGCGATGACGAGATTGGAGAGCGGGCCTGCACCGGCGACGATTGCTTCAGAGAAACGGCCGGGGCGGAGATTGTACGGGTTGTACGGTACCGGCTTCGCCCACGCGAAGAAGAAAGAGGAGCCGGTGAATGCGAGCACGAGCGGCAGAAGAATGGAACCGACCATGTCGAGGTGTGGAAACGGATTGAGCGTGAGGCGGCCCGCGTAGCGCGCCGTCGGGTCGCCGAGGCGGTCGGCCGCTACGCCATGCATCACCTCGTGAATGACCGCGGAAAAAATGATGACGACTACGAGAAACAGTGTGTCGGCGATTTCCATGGAAGAACTATAGCATTCCGGCATTTCTTTTTGACATCTGTGCCCGCCTAGGCTAGAGTACGCGGACATATGGCACGTGTTTGCGACCCCAGTACCACAAATCTTTCAGATTTGGCTACGGGGCAGGCATAACAGGCCGTAGGAAAATATATGGCGAGAACATGTGAAATAACCGGAAGCAAGTCTCAAGTTGGAGGCGGCTACTCCAACCGTGTTCGTGCTACCAAATTCAATCCGACCGGTGCACGCCGCCGTCAGGTCAACCTCCAGAGCAAGACACTCTTCATCCCCGAGCTCGGCAAAAAAATCACCGTCCGCGTTTCCGCAAAAGGACTCAAGACCATGAAGAAACGCGGTGCCTACAAGACACTCAAGAAAGCGGGGCTCGTCCGTTAATCAACAAAGGTTGAGGCCGCCCATCGGGCGGTTTTTTCACATCCCGATACTTAACTTTTTTATTAAGTATCGGGATGAGGGACTGTGTCTTTTCATTTGCGCACTACCGTTTGTCCATCGGAGACGAACGTAACGGTGCCATCTTTGCAGGTGTCGAATGTGGGGATGTCGAATTGTTTGAACCGCTCCACGACTTCGGGCGCGGGATGGCCGTACGTGTTGGTGCAACCGCGCGAGAAAATACCGAATGCGGGGCTCACAAATCCGAGGAAAAGCGGCGAGGAAGAATATTTGGAACCGTGGTGTCCGGCTTTTAGCACATCTGAATGGAGCGACGCGCCGTCGAGCGCGACAAGATACTCCTCGACTCCCGACGGCGCGTCGCAGGAGAGCATGAACGATGTCTCCCCGTACACGAGACGTGCCACGACGCAGCCGTCGTTGGTGGCGACATGCGGAAGGAGCCGGTCGGGATAGAGAATTTGCAGATATGCGTGCGCCGCTTGTGGTGAGCCTGTCGAACCAATATCGATGACCTGCCCGCGCATCGCGACGATATTCTGCGAACCCTCTTGTTTCATCGCCTCCACCAATGCTTTGGCGGTCTGTGTGTCCCCCTCTGCGCTTGAACGGATAATCATGCTCACTTTGTACCGCGCAAGCACATCCACCAATCCGCCGATATGGTCGGCATCAGGATGCGTGGGGATGACCACGTCTATCGTACGGTCCCACCATGGGATGGCGGAAGCGAGGCGGCGCAAGACCGTCGAGCTTTTGCCTCCGTCAATGAGCACCTGTCTGCCTGACGGCGCGTCTATATATATTGAGTCGCCTTGGCCGACATCAAGGAACGAAACCGTAAGGAGTCCGTGCCTGTCTTCCCGCAGGGCCGCGTACCAGATGACGGCGACGATGCACAGCAAAACCGCGATGACGATTCCCGTGAGCCTTGAACTTTTCCGCATCCCGTTAGAAATAGGACGCGGACAAGTAAGTGCCGCCCCCTAAGACGCTAGTGCGCATAATCCCGACCGTAGTGTGCATAATCGTGTACGTGCGTCCGCGATTTCTAACGGGACGCATCGGAGAATTATAGCGTCACCGCACCTTCATGGACCCCGATGCTATACTTGCATTTGCATTGACTAGCACCTATTCCCTATCACCTAAAACCTATCCTATGTACGAAGCACAAAAATTTACACTCCCGTCACTTGACGGTATATCCGACGAATCGGTCAAGCAACATATCGGTCTGTACGAAGGATACGTCAAGAATTTCAATGCAATTTCCGCAAAGTTGGTCGAGTACGCAAAAGAGGGCACGGAAAAGAACGCAATCGCGCTCGGAGAATTGGTCCGTCGAAAATCATTTGAGTTTGACGGGATGCGTCTGCACGAGTTGTACTTCACGCAATTCGAAAGCGGTCCAAAAACGCTCGACGAACAATCCGGATTCGGCAAGGCGCTCGCCATCGAGTATCACGGACACTTCGTCGAATACATGAAGGCGATTGCGGGCATGCGCGGTCCGGGCTGGGCGATTCTGTACTATGACCCGACTGGTAAGCAATTTCAGACGGGTTTTGCCGGTGAGCAACATCAGGGTCATTTCGTGACGCTTCCCGTCTTGCTCGCCCTCGACGTGTGGGAACACACCTACATTCTCGATTATGGAGCCGCCGGCAAGGCAAAACACCTCGACGCCTTCTTCAAGAACCTCAATTGGGGTGTTGTGGAGAAGCGGTTTGACGCCCTTCAGACGTGATATCCTTAATGGATTATCGGTCTATAAATAATTATGAACATTGAACGTTCTATACTAATCGCGTTTTTGGGTAACTACCTTACCAATACCGTGGTCGCGGCGTTGGTCGCCCTCGTCCCGGCAAGTGCCACTCCGGGCGTATTCACCCCGCAGTACATCAGCTATGTGGTGCTCGCGCTCGTGGTCGTCGCCGTCCTTACGTGGTGGTACATGCAGGGAGCGGGCAAAGACCTGAAGTCGGGCGTCATCTTCGGCGTCATCGGGTTCCTCGTCGCGCTTGCGACCGCGTTCATCTCCGGATTGGCCGGCGTACTCACGCAGACTGGTTCGCTCTCGCAGATGGCCGGCATCGTCCCGAATTTCTGGCCGTTCCTCGCGAGCTACTCGACACTCGTCTTGGCCATCTATTGGGTCGTTCCCGCCGCCCTCATGGGCTGGTACCTCAGCCGCCCCTCATCTCCTTCGTCGATGATGTAAACCGTCGTCGGTTTTCGAACTCCTCGACTCGAACGCGCGCGAACTATGTTCGCGCGCTTTCCTCGTTCTACGTCGTCCGTAAGATTCGCAAGATTTGTTTCTAAAACGGGCGACCCTAAAGGGTCGCCCGTTTTCTTTGGACGAACCACACCCCGCCAAATAGAATTGCGTATGCCGCGAACATCCACCACGCACTGAATGCCGCGACCGATACGGAAGCGAACGGAAGTGCGGCGAAGAATTGTGCAACGCCGATGATGTACGCGAGAATGACGTATGCGGGAAAGGCAATGATGACCGCGTACGAGCCGAAAATCATTCCCGCGAACGCCGCGACGACAGAGAGGCCCATTGCCCAAGGCACCGCAACGAGCGCGAGAAGGTTTGCGGGCAGTGCGACGAGCGAAAGGAGTCCGTTTTGATACAAGAGAAGCGGCAATACCATCGCCTGCGTTCCGAGCGTCGATGCGGCGATTTCGCGCAGTGCAAATCTCTCCGGAATCCAATGGAGCCATCCGGCACATACCGGCGACAAGAGCACGAGTCCGAGCGTCGCGAGGACGGACAGTTGAAACCCCGGGTCATATGCGAGGAGTAACGGATTCCACACCACCATCACGAGCGCGACGACACCGAGAGCGCGGAGTGCCAGATATACGCGCCCTGTCATCCGGGCGATAAGCGGCAGAAGCGCCATGGCGCCCGCGCGCATGGCGCTTGGTGCCGCCCCTGCCATGAGCACGATAAATATCACGATGAATGCGTTCGAAACCACTTGCGCCGCACGCGGCATCCTCGCAAGCAATTTCCCCGCCATGTTCATCACAATCGTTATGTTGTAACCGGACAGCACGATGATGTGGATGAGCCCGACAGCGATGAAAATGTCCGAATACTCTTCCCCTACTCCGCGCTTATCCCCCACGGTAATGCCGCCGGCAAGGCCCGATTCGGGTTCCGGCAACACGGCCTGCAAACCATGCAAATAGAGTTGCTTCGTCCGCAGAGCCGCGACCTTCAGATAGTTTCGTTCACCCTCTCCGATGCGCTCCACTTGTGCGAACGAGAGTGTGTACAAAATCCCGTCCTTGGCGAGATACTGCGGGTAGTTGAACGTGCGACCCGCTCCCGTGTCGAACGATTCCGGCAACCGCAACTCTCCCGTCGCTCGGACGACATCACCGTAGGAGACATCGCTATGCGGAGGCGCGAGAACGAGCACACCCGCGCTCACCGAAGTCGTGGCATTTCCGACAATAAGCTGTGTTGCGCGAACAGAAAGACGAACGCCATTGTCCCGAATATCCGGCTCTTGGAAGACCGTTCCCGTTATCGTGACCTTTTCCCCAATGACGGAACTCAGACTTCCGTCACCAGTCTGGCCGGCGGCATCCATGCGCACGATGCCGCCGGCAAATGCGGCGAACAGAACGGCAACGACAATGAGCGCACGTTTCTTTTCTCTATCGACAAATATGAACGCGAGTGAAGCGGCGGCGAGCAACATAAAAAAGGCCGCGAACGGCCAGCTAAGCGGCACGAACGAGCGCACAAAGACACCCGCAAGAAATCCTCCGACAACTGCCCATAGGATTTTTGAGGACATAGGACTTACCGCGCCTCGTCCCGTTAGAAAAGTTTCTCTAACGGGATGAATCTATCGCCTCGTTCACCAGTCTGTCGGCTTCGGCGTTTTTCTCGCGCGGAATATGGACGAACGAGTGCGCGGCGAAATCTTTGAGAAGCGCTTTCACTTTCGCACATTGCGGTTTGAGTGTCGGCTCTTTTATCTTCCAATTGCCCGAGACCTGCTCGACGACGAGCTTGCTGTCCATGCGGATTTCAAGCGTACGGTCCGTAAGTCTGAGCCGCTTCGCTTCGGCAAGGGCGATGGCGACCGCTTCGTACTCGGCCCAATTGTTGGTCTGGCTTCCGAGAAATTTCCTTATACTTGAAATTTCTCGCCCTGAGCCTGCTTGCGGTGAGCTTGTCGAACCCGTCGAAGGGTCACCGTCATACATGATTACACCCGCGCCCGCCGGCCCCGGGTTGTTACGGGCGCCACCGTCTGTATAAATAACTACCTTCTGCATGCTTACACTGCCGGCACCGGAGCTATTTCACTTGCCGAATGTTCGAGTGTTCGATAGACATGCGCCATGGCAAGCCATGAAACGGGGATTGTCACAAGCAGGCCCACCACCAACGCGAGCAATCCGAGAATATTCAAGCCGAGAAATGCGAGCGAGAAAAGGAACAGTTGCCACCGATGGCCTTTTGTTATACGAGCGCTTTCCGAGAGCGCCTGAAGTGGCCCCAACCCACGATCGATGACGGGAAAGAGTGTGAAGTAGAGGACCATGCCAAGAATAATCCCCGGGACGACGAGAAGAATAAGCCCGCCGACAACCAGAATCACCGTGAGTAGATATGCGCCGAGAAATTTCCAGTATTCTTGCGGAGCCCACGTATCGCCAAGCGTCGTTTTTTCTGCATTATCATGCGCCTTTAAAAAGAAGGCGGTCGTTCCCATGAAAACAAGCACTTGCACAACAAGAAAATCCACGAGAAAGAGTGCCACGCCCGTAAAATCCCATTCAGGGGTCGTCGCGGTTGACGCGATCTGAGAAGATACTTCAGAAATGATTATCAGGAAAAGGTTCACCCCAATGAAAAACCACGGCCGCTTCTTGAAGGTCTCCCACCCGAAACGAACCATGGCGCCCGGTGCGATGATGTTCATACGTGGAATGCTAGCACACCCGCGCAAGCAATGTCGCCTACGCAGGCAGGATATCCACAAGCCGCAAGGCAAATCCGCCGCGGTAGGAGTCGCGCTCGACGGTCGCAAGCACGCTCGCGCTCGCGCCCGAGACGGGCGTATGGGTAAAATCTTCGGGCGCGCGGAAGAAATCGAATGCGCGCGCCGAAGCCCCCGAGTCGGTACACGTGAGCATCACCTCGAGATGATTCTTATCTTTACCGAACCGTTTTACCTGAGCCACCCTGACGCGCGCGATGCGGAAAACCGGTTTTGGATTCTCCGCGCCAAACGGTGCGAGCCGTGAAATATCTTTGTGGAGCGGCGATGACACTTCGCGTAGTGTGATAAGCGCATCATGCGCGCCGCTCACGGCGACTTCCGCAGACTTCATATTCGCCGATGCAAGCGCAAGCGTGTCGTGCAACGTATGCACGTGTTCCGAGAGCACGCTGAAGCCGCCGGAGCGCGCATGTCCGCCGTATTCGACGAACGACTCTCCGGCACTTGCGAAGACGTCCACCACGCTGAGTGCTCCGTCCGAGCGACACGAGCCTTTTATGCGTCCGAGCGCATCGCGCCCCCACAGGCAGACCATTCCCCCGCGTTCGTTCATAACGGAATTCGCGGCAAGACCGAGAAGCGCCGGCTTCCATTCCGGATTGCCGAGTACAACGACGCGTTCGTGCGACTTGAAACGCTCGCGTGCATGCTTTTTTGCTTCGCGCACAATGGAGCCGACGACACCTTTGCGCGATGCATTAAGTTCTTCCAAGTGCGCTGCGAGTTTTTCCGCTTCGGCGGCGTCTTGTGTCGTGAGCAACCGGAGAGCAAGGTCGGGCTCGTCCATGCGCGAGGCGGCATTGATGCGCGGGGCGATGGAAAACCCGATGTCGTCTTCCGTCAATTCAGCGCGGCGCAAACGCAGACGATTGCAAAGCGCCACGATGCCGGGGCGCGGCGATTTGCGAAGTACTTGGAGTCCCCAGTACGCGAGTACCCTATTCTCCCCGACGAGCGGCACCATATCGGCGATAGTCGCGATGGCGACGAGGTCCAAAAGCCACTTTTCCCAACCTTCAGGTACCGCAACAAAATTCGCCAACCCCTCCTTCTTGCCCTCCGCAAGCATCGCCTGCACAAGCTTGAAAGCCATCGCCGCACCACACAAATGCGGGAACGGGTATTCACCCAACTTCGGGTTGAGTACTGCAACGGCTGCCGGTAGCGTCCCTGTGATTCCTGGCCCGTTAGAGGCCGAAGGCTCTCTAACGGGCTCGTGATGGTCCGTGACTATCACATCAATTCCCCTTTCTTTTGCAAACGCGACCGCCTCAACCGCGGTCGTGCCGACGTCGACGGTGATGATGAGCGATACGCCGCGTGACGCGAGGAGTGTAATTGCTTCCGTATGAAACCCGTAGCCCTCGCGGTCGCGGTGCGGGAGATACACTTCAAAGTTTTGGTAACCTACTTTGTTGAAGAAATCCGAGAGAACCGCCGCTCCGGGAATACCGTCACAATCAAAATCCGCATATACCGCGATGCGCTCGTTGCCCCGCATTGCCGCGAGAACGCGGGCCGTCGCACGTTCCATGCCGCTCAAAAGCCGTGGTGCATGAGTATGTTTTTCGTAATCGGGCACCAAAAATGCCGATATATCGTCGTCCGACGTAACGCCGCGGCGGGACAGGAGCCCGCGAATAAGTTCCGAAATTTCCATCACCGTCCAGTATACGCTATAGTGAAATTCATATGGCCGACAACTGCGTCTTTTGCAAGATAGTGCGCGGCGAATTGCCGTGTTTCAAGATATACGAGGACGACAAAACGCTTGCATTCCTCGATATTCATCCGGTGAGCCCCGGCCACATACTCGTCATTCCGAAGGCCGAGACCGCGCGCAACATTTTCGACGTCACGCCGGAGGATTGGCAGGCGACGACCGAAACCGCGCGCAAAGTCGCGCACGCGGTGGAGAAAGCGATGCATGCCGACGGCGTCAATATCATGATGAACAACAGAGAGCATGCGGGGCAAGTGGTGGACCATCCGCACGTCCACGTCATCCCCCGCTACAAAGGCGACGGGCTCGGGCAGTGGAAACACAACGCGTACAAAGACGGCGAAGCAGATTCGATAAAAGAGAAGACTTCCTCGGCCATGTAACAATATTCCCATTTGGTGACGATCGCTTACAAATGGGAATGTTGCGGGGCGATAGGTAAACGAACGGCGCCTTGCGGGCGCCGTGTAGATCTTTGTTGGATAGCGTTGGCACTTAATTCGTGCCGAACAGATAGGAAATCACGGCAATGAGCAGCGCTCCGCCGGCTCCGCACGACCATGCGAACCAATCGATTGGCTCACGTTCGGCCGAATCTTGTGTTGTCATGACGACTTCCTTATCCGAGTGGCAGCAGCGGCAACGGACCGCCGAGTAACGCATAGACGACAAAGGCCGCGAAAGCGCACAGTGCACCCAGCAGTCCGCGAGCGTCGTGGCGAGCATCACTGAAAAAATCACCGACCGTTTCCGTCCGAACGTCATCAAGTGAGACAATGTGGCTCATGACCGCCTCCCAGCCTCCAGCAAACACCGAAAGAGGCGGTGATGCAACTAGTTGAGTGTATCTATAGCGGGCAGCGTTCCCTTGAGCAAATACTCCAACATAGCTCCGCCGCCGGTCGAGAGAAAGCCGAGCTTTTCTTCGCCGATGCCACTATCCTGTATCGCGGCAATGGTATCACCGCCGCCAATGACTTTTTGCGCATCGCTCTCGGCAAGAAGCTCGGCTATGGCGTGTGTCCATGACACATAGCCGCCCTCGTACAAGCCGGTCGGGCCGTTCCAGAGAATAAACTTTGCCTGTTCGATGAGCGGTGCAACCTCTTTGACCGAATCCGGTCCGATGTCGACGATTTTGTCTCCTTCCTCCACATCCTTCGGCAATTTCACGCGCGCCTGCATGTCGAGTCGCTCCACCGTGACATCGGTCGGCACGACGAGATGCGGGTTGTCACACACTTCTTTCTCGGGCGCGTGCTCCGAGACCCGTGAACGCCCGACGGGGAATCCTTTTGCTTTGAGGACGTCGTTGGCTATCGCCCCCACCACGAACACATGGTCGTAGAGGCTGAGGAACGAACGGATGATGGGGTCTTTGGTCTCGAATTTTGCCCCCCCGATGATGGCGAGCGCCGGGCGCGGCGGATGGAGAGCTAGCGAGAGCTGCTTAATTTCGTCGCGGAATTGTATACCGGCATAGGATGGTAGAAATTTCGGAATGCCGACCATGCTCGCGCTTGTGCGATGTGCGCTGGGGAAGCCGTCGTTCACATAGAGCTCCGCGAGCGAAGCAAGCTCGCGTGCGAAAGAATCATCCCCCGCTATTTCACGCGGGTCTTGTTGTAAATTCTCAAGCAAAATACTCTGGCCATCTTTCATTGTCGCAATCGCTTCTCGCGCAGTCGCGCCCGTTATATCGGGAACAAAAAATACCGGAAAGCGCGTCTTCATCGCCTCGGCGACGGGGGCGTTTGATTCCTGAGGGTCCCTGCCTATCTTGCATATGATGATAATGCGGGCACCCGCGTCCTTGAGATACTGAAGCGTCGACAACGCTTTTTGCAACCGGAACACATCGGCAACTTCTCCGTCGGCATTAAGCGGCAAATCGAGCCCGGCGCGCACGAGTACGCGCTTGCCCTTAAGCTCTGCGGCTGGAACTTCGTCAATGCACTTCATCCCGTTAGAGGCAGGAAGCAATGCTTCCCGCGCCGATTATGACTGCGTAATTTTGACTCATGTTGTCCATTATAGTCGAACTCGTAATCTTACTTGGTCTTCCGTGGCCTCTAACGGGATTCATAGTGCGTCGAGTACAGAAACAAGCGCCGTGAATTTCGCGGCATCGGTCGAGACACGTCCGACAAGGAGGCCATTTACGTCGCCATTGCGCATCATCTCCCCTGCGTTGCTTTCATCAATGGAGCCGCCGTACAGGATTTTCAGATTCATTCCGCCCTGCCCGTAGCGGTCGACAATTGTTTTGCGGATGAAAATCGCCATCTCATGCATATCGCGTGCGTTCATCGGACGCTCCGCACCGATTGCCCACACCGGCTCATACGCGATGACGACGCGCGGAATTTTCGCCGGTGGCACGTCCGCAAATCCGGCGACAAGCTGTTCACGGACGAATTCAAAATGCTCTCCGCTCTGCGAACGGGTCCGCTCGCCGACACAGAGCACCGGCGTAAGTCCTATGGCGAGCGCGACGGCGACTTTTTTGCGGGTATCCTCATTGCTCTCTCCCATCCCGCGTCGCTCCGCATGGCCGATAATGACCGACGAGCACTTTGCATCGCGCGCTTCACTCATCGAAACTTCTCCGGTGAAAGCGCCGCCAGCTTCATAGTGCGCATTCTGCACTGCGAACGAGAGCCTCTTGCCTTTGTACCCCACCGAGAGTTCGCGCAAGAAAATGGCGGGCGGCGCGACGACGATGGCGACGTTTTTAGCGGATTCCGCCGCCTTGCGTGTCGCTTCGAACAATTTTTTCGCCTCTTTGAACGTCGCGGGATTCATCTTCCAGTTCGCAACGACGATGGATTTCATCCCGTTAGAAATAGGACGCGGACTATCAATACCCGCACCCTACTTGATTAGCACCACTAAAGCGGTCTGTTGAGAACTTCGACTTCGCGCGTCCGCGATTTCTAACGGGATTCATTGCATGAGTATACCAAAAGAAACCGACGCCCTCGCGAGAGGGCGCCGTTGATTTTTCGTCACGTCCGACGCAGTGTCAGGACGTATGCTTGTGTCGGCGCACCTTCTTGACCTTCTTGCGCACGCCGACCCCGGTCTTCTCAAGATACTCCTGCTCGAGCCAACCCGGCACTTCGCCGGTGCGGTAGGCCTCGATCATGGCCCGGCTCCAGCGGTCGTTGTCGGACGCGCAACCGTCCGCCGAGGCACCGCGGGAGCAGAACCGGAAGTTCTCCTGTCCGGCCGGCGACTTGCGGATTTGATGCGCAAGCCACGCAACGCGGTACACCGCAGGGTTGTCGTCCGGGTAGAACACCAACAGGACATAGAACACCGGGCATCCGCGCCCCGCGGCGATGACGGCTTCGCGGCCGGTCAAGTCGCGGTCCTCGGATGCATCCTTCGCGCCGGCTTCGATGAAGATGCTGACGTTCGCCGCCACGGCGCAGAACACGATTGCCTTGCCGATCCTCGCACTCTTGTCACTGCGCGCCTGCGTCTCCTGCTTTGCCGGCTCCGGCTTCGGTGGAGGTGGTGGTGGCGGCGGAGGTGGAGGGGGTGGCGGTGGTGGAATGATATCCGCACTGGCCTCGTTCGTCACGAAACTCACTCCGACAGTGGGGAAACCCGCGTTTGGATGCCACTGGATTCGAACGTTCGCGCCGAGAAGCGCGACCGTTGATAGGGCGATACACGCCAAGCGAACGGTCTTATTCATTTCCATCCCTTCTGCCGCCCATTGGCAGCATGATTTGAACTGCCGCGCATTATGACCAGAATTTCACAAAAATCAAATTACTGCACATTTCCTCCTTGGAAACCCACGGTTTTCCAACGCTCGCCTTGCTCACTGCCTTCCTCCACGGGAAACTCCCGTTTCCCGACCCCTTCACGTGGAACGAGCAGTTCACTGCTCATTCCACAGCGCATAGTGGTAGTCGGTCGAGATTATCGGTGTAAAAGGAGGCGGACTGAACGCGAGCATGCGGTCGTAACTGTTCGTACGGGTGTTGAAGCCTGAATCGCACGTACCTCCGCCCGAGCTCCAACAAGTGACTGGCCGTTGCGACGAGACGATGCTACCGGTAGTGTTGAGCGTACTGCGCACAATGTACGAGTCGTTGCCCGAGGTATAGCCCTCCAAATAGTAATCACGACCGTAGTAGCCGGTTTGCGCGACGAAGATACCGCGAATGTTCGTTGTGTCGGGCACAATGAGCGGAATCCGGATGGAGTGCTCCGCTACCGCCGTAAGGCCCGTCGTCCCGTCCGTTGCCGCATACGAGATGTTGCCGTTGAGCAAAATATCCGGCGCATAGCTTCCGGGGTCCGCCGCGATTATCGTCAGTTTCCCTCTCAGCGTCCCTTCAAGCCAGAGCGTCCCTTCCACATAGATGAGGCCGCATGTGGATGAGATTGCGTAATTCCCTACATATGTCTCGCCGCCGGCATTGATGATGTCATAGTCGCTGCACCATCCGCCGCCCGACGCGCAATCACCATTCGCACGGTATCCGTAGACCCATGTCGTGCCTGTCACTTTGTACACATCATAGGTACCGTCCGATTTGAGAATGATGTGATACCCCATCGAATCGTGGTTCGCCGAGACGGTTGCGTCCTGCAGATATTTTCCGCTCGTTTGCGCATACGTCCTAAGCGTCCCGAAATTGGTCGCCATACCGGAGAAGTCGATGGACGATGCGGGATATTTCCAGAGCGCGGAACCAGAACCCGCACCGAACACACCGTTTTTCGTTTGCGTGGGTGAACATCCCATCGACGAGTCGCAGGAAAAGCTCGAGAGTGCGCTCGTGACAGTGGAATTATTCGTACCGTCCATGCGTATGCCGCCGTTCGAGAAATAGGGACCCACGCTCGTATTTGCTGCGCCGTACCATACGTTCGTATTGGTGATGGCTGCATACTCGGCGACATTGTGCTGCATGTAACGCGCCGAGATGGTGCGCGGGAAGCCGGGATTCTGGCTTGATATACCTCTCGACGAAATGTCGATGTATTGCAGCGCGCCGCACTGGGTACTACCGGTCACCGTGAGCGATGCAGTGCCCATCGTGCCTCCCTCGGGATCGCTCACGGTATAGCTGTACGGACCGGGAAGTCCCGTACCGTTGGTGAGATTGCCGGGATTGTGCGCGAGAAACCAGCGGTAGTATTCGAGTCCGGCTTCCGCGACGTGGAGCGCCTGCTCGCGACCGAGAAGCGCGCGGCCGTACTTTGCCTGCTCAAACGCGTAGCTCGTGATGGTCGCGAGAATGAGCATGAACACGCCCATAAATCCGATGACAAGGAGCGTGGTGACGCCGCGGGAGCAGGAAAGGTATCGTGAATCGTGAATCTTGTATGCAGTATGGGGAAGGCTCGCAAATACCCGTTTGTACACGATACACGATACACGATACACGATACGATATGTGAGATACAACATACTAATAAATAAGATTTCTCAAGGCGGCCGAGGAGCGCAGTGTCAGAAGCGTGGGAGCCCTGTTGGGGTCGATGTCGGCAACGAGATTGAGCGTCACAAACCGCACGTTTGCGATTTGTGTGAAATCAGAAATCTGTGCGCCATTCTGGTCGTAGTACGTAAAAAGATTTACGCTCTGACTGATATTTTTGATATTGTCGGAAAGTGTCGTTGTCGCTTCAGCTCCGGTATATACAGCCGGGTCGCCCGAGGGGTTCACGACGCCGAGATAGAGTGTCGTTCCGGAAATGTAGTAGCGCACTTTTTCGACCGGCGTATCGGTGTCGGTATTTGCGTAAAAAGTAAAACTACTCGTCGCCATGCTCACGATTGGGTATGCGCCGGTGTCCGAATAGGCGGCCTCACGAATGACGCGCACCATCGAGTCGATGCCGCGCTGGGCGGACGAGATGGCGGTCGATTCCTGTATCACATAGTTGCTGGTGCGGTAGAAGTAGAGCACCGATTGCGTGATGGCCAGCATGACAAGGGTAAAAAGTACTATCCACACGAGCGTTTCGATAAATGTCACGCCGCGACCTGTCATGTGCGTTTTCATATCAATTGAGTACTGCCGAGAGGCGCGAAGTGCCCGACACATTCACACCCGACGAGGTGTAGGTCTGGTATCCGCTCGCCGAAATGGAAATCGAATACGAACCGTTTGTGAGCGACGGGAAAAACGCCTGTCCGCACGCATCTGCATAGATTGTCTGGTCGTACGAACCGCCCTTGGTGAGACGCACGCGAGCCCCCGAGAGGTACGTGCCTGATGAACTCTTCGCGTCGACGAGAAGCGAGTTGGAAGTGTGCGGCGATAGATAGAGGAGCGTCGCCGCCGTCGAGTTCGGCGACAGCACAATCGGCTGAGGAATGCATGACGAGGAGATGTCGTACCCCGTCGATGCGTTGACCGACATGGTGTACGTGTCCCACTCCATGTTCGGCAAGGTAATGGTGCCGCTCTGGCTGGTAGTGATTACTTGGTTGTATTTGTAGATAACGGGGGGACCACTGCCGATAACTTTTGCTCCCTTCAGGGTGAACGGGATGGATATCCCCTGACCACTCTCGTAGGTCAGGCTCCAATCTTGGATTGTCGGCGAGGGCGCATTCGGGTCTTGAGCGACGAGATATGCGTCGAGTACCAGTGTCGGATACAACTGAGCGGGGATAACACTGAGGTCTACCGAGGTCTGCGTTTCCGTGGAAAATCCCGCGCTGTTTCCGGGGAGCACGGAGTCCGGTACAAGCGCGAGGGACGAGCCGCTCGGGTAGTACACATGATAGGTAATCGTGGTCAGGGACGGCCGGTTATCGTGCCACGAGAAAATTCCCCATCGCGAAAGTGCGACCGGCGTGATGGGAATCGACCGGAGGTCGGCCGGCCCCGTCCATGGCTGATTACCCTCAAACCGCGCCTGATTGCCGGCAACTTCGATGTAGTACGTCCCCGGTCCGATCTTACTGCTGTCAGTGAACGAATCCGTCCATGTTCCCGTCGAGAGTGAGTACGTAGTGACAGAGAGACTCGAAAGCAGGTCGATAGCAAACGTCGCCGATGTTGTTTGATTATTGGAAACGGTGAGATGCGCGGGAACAGGATTTGGATTTTGGGCATTAGAGGTGTATGTCTGCGCCGTCGAGTAGCCGCTCTTTGTGGCGACGATGGCATAGTTTGTCGCGGCCGGAACCCCGACAAGCGTGACAACGCCGCTCGTGTTGGTGTATGTCGTGAGGTTGACCGCCGGCGAGACAGACGTGTTCGTGACGGTAACTTGCGCACTGCTCACCGGCTGGCTGTTTGCGTTTACCACGTTCACAACGAGCGTGCCGCCGGCAACGGCCGACTCAAGGCCGTTCAAAGGTTCAAAACGCGACACGAGGTACAGGTTGCGCTCACCCGTCCGCGAACTCCACGAGACGTTCACTTTTACCGCTTTGTAATCCGTGACGCCGGTGGTGTCGGACGCACCCGTGCCGTCTTTCGGGTCGTCGGCATACACGACGAGCGTGCGGCGTGTGTAGTTGATACCGTTGAGCGAAACGGATTCCGTTTGCGCGAGTGAGCCCGCGGGAATGCCGCCGCTTGTGCCGATAGAGGTGTACGGGAGCGAACGGATATATTCCATGCGCTCGTCCGCGAGGGCGACAGCGCCGGCGCGAGCCTTATTGTTGGTCACGACATCCACCGAGAGCTGGAACGCGCCGAAGATGCCGAGGAATATCAGCAGCATCAGCGAAATCGCGACCAGCGTGTCGATGAATGTGACCCCACGTGTATCTTGTATCGTGTATCTTGTATCGTGCGCAAATGCATTGGTGCCGTTGTTTTTATACTTCATACACGATACCCGATACACGATACCTGTATCAGTTGATTGTCTGCGACAGTGAGTAGATGGGAGTTATCATCGAGACCGCAAAGAATCCGACTGCTCCGCCTATGATGACCATGAGGAACGGTTCGATGATAGTGGACATGTCTTTGGTCTTGCGGTCCACCTCCTCTTCGTAATACAAGGCAAGACGCTTCAACATTTCCGACGTCTGGCCCGTCTCTTCGCCGACCGCCATCATCTCGCCGACGAAGGGTGGGTATAGGTCTTCACGTCTGACGAACGCCGCGGAGAGTGGTTCACCCTGCCCCACGGACGTTTTTGCCGACTCCAAAACTTCCTGAAAATACGTGTTCTGCACGACCTCGCGGACGATATCGAGCGCGGTCATCACGTCCACGCCCGAGGCGATGAGCGAAGCGAGTGTGCGCGACGTGCGTGCGGCATTCACTTCGCGCACCATCTCACCGATGACCGGCGTGTGAAGAAAAATGAAATCACCCGTCCGCTTCCCCACCCGCGTACGAACGCCCACATAGAAGAAAGCGATTACGCCAAAGATGAGCCCGATGGCGAGCGTAGTGTACTGCACGAGAAAATTACTGATACCGATGACGACGAGCGTTGAGCTCGGCAATTTCGCGTTCATCTCGGTAAACGTCTGCGCGAGCGTCGGCACCACGTATATCATCATGAGGATACCGATACCGACGATTGCGACAAGAATAATGCTCGGGTATATCATCGCGCCGCGTATCTTTTTCTTGAGGTCGTACATGCGCTCCATCTGGTCGGATACCACCTTGAGCGCATCGGGCAATGTGCCGCTTTCTTCGCCAGAGCGCGTCATGGCGACGAACAGATTGGAAAAGATGCGCGGGAATTTTGCGAGCGACGCGTGCAGGGTCTCGCCACGCCGCACGTCGCTTGTGACCTGCGAGATGGCCGCACTGAGACGCAGGTTCTTGGTCTGCCGCTCGAGTACCGCAAGCGCGCGGGCGAGACTGAGCCCCGCGCCGAGCATGGCGCCGAGATTGCGTGCCATGAGTATTTTATCCATCTCTTTTACCGACGTGAGTTTGGCGTTCCAATACCCGATACTCAGCATGCTGCTCCTTGCGTCTTCGCCCACCGAAATTATCTTCCCGCCCTCGCGGCGTACAACGCCGTAGAGCTCGAAACGGTCCGCGGCTTCCGCGATTCCTTTGTAGACTTCGCCATCGCTTTTTTCAGCGGTATAAACGAACTTTGTCATTTACAGATAAGTATAGCGCGTGTTTCCCGTACAAGTTGCGGCGCGATGCAATAATTGTTACCTTTCCGAATAGTGCAACCTCGAAGGAGTGCCTCCAATGGACGCTCACGCCAAAACAACCGCTGGAATTACATTGTGGTTCGGATATTTCATCTTGCATCAAGGGTCCCAGCATCCATTCATGCAGGACATGGTTCATGTTCTCGGCGAATGTGAGACCATCGCGTTTCGCACGCGCATGTTGGCATCGGAACCAAGCCCAATCTACGAAATTCAAATCAGTAGAAAGGTCATCTTGACCGGACCACTGACCAAAGGGTTGAGCACGAATGACATTCAACTTTTTTCCGGTCCAGCCGGCAGTTGTCACCGAATGAAAGAACTGGTGCGCATGAGAATCGCTGAACGAAATAGGGATCACGACTTCGTTCACATTGATTTCGAGAAACTCTGACCGAACCGCTACGGGAAAACCGCCCATGGCGGTTTTCTCTTTATTCCGTACTTACACGCAACATGTTCCCCCAGTTCCGATACTTAATATTTTCCTTAAGTATTGGGACCGGGACGAGCGACTCTGTCCCATTGAGCGCTTGTGGGTACCTCGTTGACACTTTGTTGCCACCTGGTGCCTACTTGCTGTCAGTTGCCGCAAAGGGGTCAGCAGAGGCGAGGTGCACGGAAAGTTCTTTGACGCGAGACGGGTTGTAGATACAAAAGCGGATTCTTCCCTGCTTATGGGTCTTGATGAGTCCCACCCGCTCTAGAGTATTCACTCGATTCACAGCGGCAGGCAGCGTGATGCGGAAGGGTTCGGCGAGTTTGGAAACTGACATAGCGCCACGCTCCCGAAGTCTTGCGAGCATCCGACGATTCACCTCCGAGCCGAGCGCGTCGAGCATGAGGGCGGTGTTTTTTCGGCTGTTGCCTGCGGTGTAGGTAGTGCGCAATCGCTTGGATTCCCTTGGCCGCAGGAGCATCTTTTCTTTGGCACGAGCCTCACGTTCTCTCTCCCGTGCAATCCGTGCCTTGTTCCAATACTTCATATTTTCATTAAGTATAGGAACGGGAAGCACAATGTGCAAGAGCGGTCTGCATGGGGCGTACCGTACACAGGAAACAGAACCCTGCAGCCGGCTATTCGGTGATGACTCGCAACACTTCCTCAATCGTCGTCGTACCTTGCGCGGCGCGGAAAATGCCGTCTTCGCTCATCGTGAGCATCCCCTCTTTGCGCGCCTGCGCTTCGATAGCGTCGCCCGTCGCGTTGCCCATCACGAGTTCCTTTATCGTCGAGGTAACGGGCAGGACTTCGTAGATGCCGATGCGGCCGGAATACCCGCTCGGGGCCTGGCCGCCTTCTTTCGGTTTGTAGAACGGAATGTTTTTCCATGTCGCATCCTTGGCGACCGCCTTCTCTTCTTTGAGACCTTTGAGTACGGCGCCCGCATCCACCACCTTGTCGAGCTGTGCCTGCTCATCGCGCGAAAGTTCGTACGGCTCGCGGTCCGCACACAGCCGGCGCACAAGACGCTGGCCGATGATGACGCGAAGCGTGGAGACAAGAAGGAACGGTTCGACGCCCATGTCGATGAGACGCGCAACGGCCCCCGCCGCCGAGTTGGTGTGTAGCGTGGAGAGCACGAGGTGGCCGGTGAGTGCGGCGTTGATGGCGAGATTGGCGGTTTCTTTGTCGCGGATTTCGCCGACCATGACGATGTCGGGGTCCTGACGTACGAGACTCCGCAGACCGTTGGCGAAGGTGAACCCTATCTCGGGCCGCACCTGCGTCTGATTGACGCGTTGCATCTGATACTCGATGGGGTCCTCTATAGTAGAGATATTTACGTCGGGCGTGTTTACGATATCGAGAAGTGTGTAGAGCGTCGTTGATTTACCGGCGCCGGTGGGACCGCAGGAGAGCACCATGCCAGTCGTCTTCTTCATCGCGTCGTGCATGCGGTCGAGCGCGATACCATGAAAGCCGATGCTCTCGAGCGTGAAGCCGGAGACCGAATCGCGCAGAAGGCGCATGACGATTTTCTCACCGTAGTACGTGGGCAAAACGGAGACGCGGAGCGAGACACGCTCTCCGCCGCTCTCGGTGCCGAAGCGTCCGTCTTGCGGCAGGCGGTGTTCATCGAGGCGCATGTTGGCCAACACTTTGATGCGCGCCGTGATGGCGGGGGCCGCGTGCTTGGGCAGTTCCATCGCGTCGTGCAGGATGCCGTCGATACGGTAGCGGATGATGAGCGAATCTTCGAGCGGTTCGATGTGGATGTCGGACGCACCCTGCGCGCTGGCGTGACGCAAGAGCGTGTCGACGATGCGCACCGCCGGCACTCCTTCCGCGAGCACGCGGATGTCTTCTTCCTTGTCACCGCCCGATACTTTTTCGAGCGCGGCGGTTTCGCGCTGAATGACATCGCCGAGATTATCCTTGAGACCCTGCTGATACTGCTTGAGTGCGGTTTTTACCGAGGCCGCATCGGTGAGGCGCGCGAGCACCTTGAGGTGCGTCTTCTTCTTGATGAAATCAATCGCCGCGAGGTCATCGGTATCGAGCATCGCCACTTCGAGTTCGTCGCCGCGGTGATTGTAGGCGATGATGTTGTTGCGACGCGCGACCGGCTCCGGAATGAGGCTGAGTGTGTCGTATTTGATGGTCGTCCCCATGAGGGAGACGAACGGGATGCCGAGGATGTATGCGTACGTGCGGCGCAATTCGTCTTCTCCTATCGCGTTTTTTGAGGTCAAAATCTCACCGACCGGACGGCCGCTCTCCTTGGCCTCTTTCTCCGCTACGTCAAAGTCTTTCTGCGAAACAAGGCCCGCATCGGCAAGAAATGACTTCAAGTGTGTGTCCGAAATGTACATATTGTATACAGTATACCAGCGCTTAGACGCTGGATTATGCTGAAAGCTCTGGTCGGGTGTGCATGGGCACCATGCGCCTTGACACGCGGCTCATATCATGATACAAAGCCGGCGGGGGAGGATTTAGGAGAAACGATGAATAAGATCTTCGACACTACGGGCATCAATTTGCCCGCACTATTTATCCATGTTCCGGAAGGGGCGTGGCTTATCGCGGTGTTTGTTTTGCTCGGCATCGTTCTGGGAGTGGCATTTGTTAGCCGCTCACGGGCACGGTTTTCCGAAAAACATCTCCGCCACAAAATGAGAAGCTCCGCCGCGAAAGCGGTTCACTACGATGCGGGCACGCGCAAAGTGCTCGTGGTTACCGCATCGGGCGAGACGGAAATTCCGCGTAAGCCTTACAAAGACGGCACGTTGCCGGCGACGGGCTTCGAGGGATTTACCCCCCGCGAAATTCTAGGCGGTGCTTTCAGACTCAGCAAACAACCGCTTGTAGAGCTTACGTCTTGGAAGACGAAGCGATTCTTCGGGCGGCGACACTGGAGGATTGAGCCGAAATCGAATTCACCTGTGGTGACCGATACTCCTCAGCCTCCGAAGAAGAAAGACGACCGTCAGAAGCCGGCACCTGCCGCCGCCTCTGATGGAAGAAATCGGGACCAGCGTCCTGATCGGGACCAACGTCCCGAAGCGGAGTCGGCAGCCGTCCACTAACGGTCCGACACCGTAAAGGCAGACGACGGGTATTGAACCCGCTGCGTCTACCAACCCCACCCCCGATAGATTCGGCGGGTTCATACCAAAATTCCAAGAATAGGTGTCGATCGCGGTCAATGGACTCGCAGATCCCCTGTTCCGTAGAAGACCATCGTGTGCTCTCACGCAGCAGCACCGGTGTCCGCCCCCCCAGCAATTCGGCCGGGGGGATTTGTTTTTGTTTGACAAACTCCGCGTAATCAATATACTGCCTCCATAAGTTCCGCCTTTGGCGGACGCTTTTTTTAGAAAGCTTTACTAATCCCTATTCCCTAACACCTAGTCCCTATCTTTATGGCACTCTTCGACCTCAAATCACTGAACTCAGCTCTCGACGAACTCCAGACCGAGCGCGGTATTTCGCGCGAATCGGTCGTTGACGCGCTCGCGACGGCTCTCGCCGCCGCCTACCGCCGCGAATACGGCAAGCGCGGGCAAATCATCCGCGCAACCTTCAACCCCGAGACCGGCGACATGGAATTCCGTCAGGCGAAAATCGTCGTCGACTCCACGCTCGTGCGCGGTGAAGACGAAGAGCCGACCGGCGAGGGCGACGAACGCAGTCGCTTCAACCCGGAGCAGCACATCATGATAGAAGACGCGCGCCGCATCAAAAAAGACGCCGCACTCGACGAGGAAGTCTCGTTCCCGCTTGAAGCGAAAGAAGATTTCGGCAGAATCGCCGCGCAGGCCGCGAAGCAGGTCATTATGCAGAAGGTCCGCGAAGCGGAGCGCGCGAGCATCATCACCGAATACGGCGCACGCGAAGGCGAAATCGTCACCGGCCATGTACAGCGCTTCGAGCGCGGCAATCTCTTTGTCGACCTCGGCCGCGCGACCGCGATACTTCCCTACGACGAACAAATCCCCGGCGAACGCTATCGCCAGGGCGAGCGCGTGCGTGCGCTCTTGCTGCGTGTCGACGAAGGCGTGCGCGGCACGTTCATCCGTCTCTCGCGCTCGCACCCGCGCTTCCTCACTAAATTGTTTGAAACAGAAGTGCCGGAAATGGCATCGGGCGTTGTCGAAGTCAAAGGCATCGTCCGCGAGCCGGGCTCGCGTGCCAAGATTGCCGTCTTCTCCAATGACGGTCACGTCGACCCTGTCGGCGCACTCGTCGGCCAGCGCGGCGTACGTGTTGCCGTCGTCACCTCGGAGCTCGGCGGCGAGAAAATCGACGTCGTGGAGTGGTCCGAGAACACCGGCGACTATGTGAAAGAGGCGCTCAAGCCTGCGCAAGTTATCGGCATTGAATTGTTCGAAGCTGAGAACCGTGCAATCGTTCAGGTCGCCGAAGACCAGCAATCGCTCGCCATCGGCCGCGGCGGGCAGAACGTCCGCCTTGCCGCCCGACTCACGGGATGGAAGATAGACATCCGTAGCACCGGCGGCGAACAGCTCGCGGCTGAAACGGGGGAAGTAAAGCCCGCCGTCCAGCCGACCAACGTGGAAGACATCACCGAAAAAGAAAGTGCTTTTGACGAGACGAAAAAGGAAATGGGTGCCGATGACGAGGCCGCCGACACCGGTGAAAAAGGTATTGACCCTGTCGCACAGGACCGCGACATCGCATCGGAAAAAGTAGAGGAACAGCAGGAAGCGACCGACGAATCAAAAGAAAAAGACGCCGAATAAGCGTCCCTAAAAAGTTTCGGCGGGGCCGGCAATTGCCGGCTCCGCCTGCACCCCTCATTTCTTCGCTTTTCTTGACTCGAGAACAATCTGACGGGTTGCTTCCGCGTGAAAATACAGGCCCAAGCGTATTTCCGGCCGCGGCCACAGTTGGACTGTCATCATGACACCGAGCGACAGAATCATTGCGAGTTTTGTCCAAACCAGATGATGTGCCCACCAGCCATCCCAAATTGCGAGGGACAGTAATGCGAACAAGGCAATCGCGGGTATTCCGACCAAAAGGTCGATTTTGCGACGCCTATCGAGACGCTGTTTAACGTCCGCCCACTGCAACTCGCTTTGGCGCCTTTCAATTTTCCAACGCCGGTCTTCCTCCGCATCAACCATGCCCGCCTCCTGTTGCTCCAACTATCCAACACCCGCCCACGCGCGTTGTCAAAGTATAAAAAGTTTTAGCGGAGCCGGCGATGCCGGCTCCGCTTGCTTCGTTTGCATACTCCTGCCAATCAACGTGCGCGCTTACGTTTCAAGCGGTGAACAAACTCGAATCCGAGCGCGCCGCCCGCAATATAGGTAAGTGCGCCCAGTAGCATCGGCCAATCCCCCTCAGCGTGCAGTGAGTCCCGCCACCACCACATTGCGCGGAGGACCGGTATCGTGAAAACCACGAATGTTACGAACGTTGTCGCCAACATCAGACACCTCACTCCGAGCATGGAGAGGGCGAAGTGGATGAAGGAAACAACGAACCATGTGGCAACCCCGAGAACGAACACGGGGCCAAACGCGATAATGAAACGCACCGGCTCGTCCATGTCGGCCCCCTTATTGCGCGGGATTGCGCCAGCCAGGTAGCAGTTAACAAAATCCCGTTCACTTGGTCAACAGGTCCCAACATCCGGATACTGATTGCCAAATCGGCGCTTATACCGTATGGTTACGGGCAAATTATTATTTTTAGCTAATTTTGAAACTTGTTATGAGTGAGACAGGATATTTGGTGTACGCCTTGGGAGCCGCAGTGTTGGCCATCGTGTACGGCCTATTTTTAGTAGTTACTATCCTCAATCGGCCGTCGGGCGGCGGAAAGATGGTGGAAATCGCTGAGGCAATCCAAGCCGGAGCGAAAGCCTATCTGTCGCGTCAATACCGCACGGTCGGCATCGTTGCGATTATCGTGGTAGCGCTCATGTGGCTCGTCAACTTTTCTGCGCACACGATTGAGGGCTTCATCTTGGGCGCGTTCCTTTCCGCTCTCGCGGGATTTGTCGGTATGAATATTTCCGTGCGCGCCAACGTGCGCACGGCCGAAGCGGCTAAGAAAGGTTTGGCTCCTGCGCTCTCGCTCGCATTTCAAGGCGGTTCAGTGACCGGACTCTTCGTCGTCGGTTTGGGACTCTTCGCCGTTGCCGGATTCTACTTGGTCACTCATGACCTCACGGCGCTCGTGGGACTCGCGTTTGGAGCATCTCTCATCTCTGTCTTTGCCCGTCTCGGCGGCGGTATCTTTACCAAAGGTGCGGATGTCGGCACCGACATGGTCGGCAAAATCGAAGCAGGCATTCCGGAAGATGACCCGCGCAACCCGGCCGTCATCGCCGACAACGTGGGCGACAACGTGGGCGACTGCGCCGGCATGGCCGCGGACCTGTTCGAGACGTATGTGGTGTCGGCCGTTGCCGTCATCTTGCTCGGCTCGTACCTGTTTCCGGGCAACGGCAACGCCGTCGTGTATCCCCTCCTGATTGGCGCCGCTTCCATCGTCACCACAATCATAGGCCTCTGGTTTGTCCGTTTGGGCAAATCGCAGAGCATCATGGGCGCACTCTACAAAGGCCTCATCGTTACCGGAATTCTTTCCGCAGTTACGTTCTATCCCATCACCTCGATGGTGATGGGCGGCAATGGTCTCTTCTCCATCATCAATCTTTTCTACTGTGCCCTCATCGGCCTCGTCGTGACCGCTGCCGTAGTCCTCATCACCGAGTACTACACCGCCACGAAATATAGGCACGTCCAAGGAATCGCTGAAGCTTCGACCACGGGTCACGGTACCAACATCATCCGCGGATTGGCCGTGGGCATGCAAGCCACCGCGCTCCCGGTGGTGGTCATCGTCGTCGCGATATTGGTCGCCTTCCAATTGGCCGGATTGTACGGCATCGCGCTTGCGGTGATGTCCATGCTTTCGCTTACCGGTATCATCGTCGCGATTGACGCATTCGGTCCGATTACCGACAACGCGGGTGGCATTGCGGAAATGGCCAAGCTCGACAAATCAGTGCGCGACGTGACAGACCCGCTCGATGCGGTCGGCAATACCACCAAGGCCGTGACCAAAGGCTACGCCATCGCCTCGGCAGGTTTGGCCGCCATGGTCCTCTTCGCGGCATACACGCAGGCACTCGAGGCCGAGGGTATCTCGTCTGTGTTTGATTTGTCTAATCCTAATGTGCTCATCGGACTCTTGCTCGGCGGTCTCTTGCCGTACTTGTTCGCTTCGATTGCAATGAGCGCGGTCGGCGCAGCCGCGAAAGCGGTGGTTGAAGAAGTGCGCCGCCAATTTCGCGAAATCAAGGGCATCATGGAGGGCACCGCGAAGCCAGATTACTCCCGCGCCGTGGACATTGTGACCAAAGCAGCTTTGCGCCAAATGATCGTACCTGCTCTTATTCCGGTGGTCGTCCCGATTGCGGTCGGACTGCTTTTGGGTCCGGCTGCTTTGGGCGGATTACTGGTCGGCACCATTGTCACGGGACTGTTCGTCGGTATTTCGATGACCGCTGGCGGTGCCGCATGGGACAACGCCAAGAAGTACATCGAGGAAGGTAACTTCGGCGGCAAAGGCTCCGACGCACACAAGGCAGCGGTCACCGGTGATACCGTCGGCGACCCGTACAAAGACACCGCCGGTCCGGCTATCAACCCGATGATCAAAATCATCAACATCGTTGCACTCCTACTCGTACCGTTCTTGGCCTAAAGCCCTAACACATACGACAATAAACCGGTGCCGGTTTTCGAACTCCTCGGCTCGAAAACGCGCGTAGCTCGCGCGCATAACTGCCTTACGTCGTACGTAGAAACCGCTGCGAACACGCAGCGGTTTCTATATAAGTTATCCACTTTTAAGACTCACCCTCGAAGTAGCCAGTAATAAAAGGGCACCAAGAATTTCAGACAGTTTTTGATAATTT
>ERZ1292625.1189-Hain-H41-01um-R1-1189-length-33057-cov-6_pt1 | contig 33057 bp, 47 predicted proteins | sample MGYA00564400_ERZ1292625 | MGnify/ENA primary metagenome ERZ1292625 (study PRJEB36523, sample SAMEA6512639) | groundwater metagenome | collected 2019-01-08 | study: AquaDiva: Metagenomics assemblies of 32 groundwater samples
ACCGCCGACATGGCCCTCACCCGCATCCTCCGCCTCCAGCAGGTGACCTGCGGGTACCTGCCCTCCGACGATACCGGGAAGATCATCAAGATCGGGGACAAGAACCCCCGCCTCGAGCTCCTCGAGCAGATCTGCGAGGAGGCCCCGCACAGCGTGATCATCTGGTCCCGGTTCCGCCAGAGCATCGACACCATCTGCGAGATGCTCAAGGGTCGCTGCGTGCGGTACGACGGCAAGGTCGACGAGGACGAGCGGGCCATCGCCATCGAGCGGTTCCAGGCGGGCGACGCCCAGTTCTTCGTGGGCAACGCCCAGGCGGCGGGGAAGGGCCTCACGCTGCACAAGGCGCGGACGGTCATCTACGAGAGCAACAACTTCAACCTGGGCGACCGGCTGCAGTCCGAGGACCGAGCCCACCGCATCGGGCAGGAGCACCCGGTGCAGTACATAGACCTCGTGGCGGCGGGGACGATCGACGAGCATATCGCCCAGTCCCTGATCAAGAAGATGGACGTGGCGCAGCAGGTGACGGGGGACAAGGTGAAGGAGTGGTTGAAGTAGGAGGTTTCATGGTATTGTCCGAAGCCGAACTGAAGATGCTCACCCCCAGGCTGCAGAAGTCCCTGCGGGCGTACGTGGAGGACCACGCGGGAGATCACGACGAGGATTGCCCCTGCGACGATACCTGCGAGTGCTCGTACGCTGCGAGGAACTCCGACGTCAGCAGGCTGTGCGACTTGATTGATCCTCTCATCGAGATGGCCCAGGGTGTGCCGAAGGCACGGGTGGACGCCTGCATGCAGTTCGCGGCCCAGTTGATGCATAAGCACCCTGGTTCTGTGGTTTCTGGGACCTTCCGCAATGCGGATGGGATACCCCTGGAGGCCGAGATGGTCGTCTTCCACGGTCCTCCTGGTGAGGAGGTACTGGGAGTCCTCGACTGTTCCCTGGGTGGTGGCAAGTCAGTCGTCACGACTAAGGAAGAGATCATCAGGGAGTACATGAGCCACTACGACCCTGACGAGACGTAACAACCCACCCGCTTGCCCCCACCCGCGCCGCGCGGTAAACTAGCAGCTCCCCTATAAGGAAAGGAACCCCGTGCCCCAGACCACCAGAGATGCCTTCGACTACGCGGAGGATACCGACAAGACGGCCTCCACGAGCAACGAGGCGCTGCAGCGATTGAACGACCTCGTGTCCCAGGCGGTCAAGGCAGAGGTTGACGCAGCCGAGGCGGAGGAGGTCGCGAAGACCAAGCGGGCGAACCTGAACGCCCTGCTCGAGGACCTCATACCCTCTGCCATGGACAGCATCGGCATGGAGGAGTTCCGCACCACCAGCGGCTTCAAGGTCAAGATCAAGAAGACCGTTAGCCACAGCCTCGCCGCCGACCGGAAGGAGGCGGGCATGGAGTGGCTCGAGCAGAACGGCCACGGCGGCGTCATCAAGCGGGAGGTCACCGTATCCTTCGCCAAGGGGCAGGAGAAGGAGGCCACCCAGCTCGTGAGCGAGGTCCAGGCAGCCCACCCTGGGTTGCCGCTGCAGTCCTCCCGCAACGTGGCCTCGGCTACGCTCGGCGCCCTCATCCGGCAGCTGCTCGAGGGCGGGGTCGTCGTGCCAGTGGACATCTTCAAGGTGCGCGAGGTGCGCAAGGCGATCATCGATTAGTAAGGAGGTGGGTCAGATCCGAAAATCCCCAGTCGAGGGTCATCGACGAAGCCGAGGTGAGGCGGCGCTCCCTCACCACTAACAACTGACGATTGGAGAATGACGAATGGCAAAGAATGAAGCGACAACTCCCAACTCGAAGGATAAGGGTCCCGCTCCTGACCTGGTGACGAGACCGACCAACGCCCTCGCCCCGTTGACCGAGTACGGCGACGACGCGGGCGGCGGGTTCGAGAACGTCACGCAGGACGACCAGTCGATCCCGTTCCTGCAGGTCCTCCAGACCGGCAGCCCCCAGGTGATGAACGGGGACCCCAAGCAGATCCGGGGTGCCGTCGCCGGTATGCTGCACAACACGCTCACGAACGAGGTCTACGACTTCGCCAAGGGGCTCATCGCCATCCCGGCGCTCACCGACCACTGCTTCGTGGAGTGGGTGCCTCGCGACAAGGGCGGCGGCAAGGGGAACGGGTTCGTGGGCCGTCACGACCTGGCCTCACCCGTCGTGGCCGCCGCGCGGGACAAGGCGAAGAGCCGCAACGAGCTCTCGACGGAGGCAGGGAACGACCTCGCCGAGACCTTCTACATGTACGCCCTCACCCAGGTCCCCAAGTTCGACCTGAGCAAGGGCAACTTCCCCAGCAACATCCTCGAGCTCATCGACATGGAGGACATGGGCAGCCCGGTCCTCATCCCGTTCGTCTCGACCAAGATCACGCCCTATAAGGCGATCATGACGAACCTGAACACCTTCAAGATCCCCGGCAAGCCACACCCCCAGAACCAACCGCCCCTCTGGGCGTTCCCGCTCTGGTTCCGGACGGCCCTGGAAACCCGAGACGCCGGGAACAGCTACAACTTCCGGATATCCTTCGCCAACGGTGCCAAGATCGAGGAGTCCAAGCTCCTGCCTCGGTTCCGACCCGCCGTCGAGGGTCATCAGGCTCGGGAAGAGTACCCGCTCTATGCGGCTGCTCGCGAACTGCGCCGGGCCATCGCCGCCGGGACGGTGAAGGTGAACTACAATAACCAGGACAGTGCCGTCCGCGCCCAGCGGGGCGGTTCCACTGGTGGCGACGAAGTCCCCTTCTAAGATACCTCCTCACGGCAGGGGGACCCACGAACCACTCCGGGTCCCCCTGCCGATTTTCTTCGACCACAACTGAGGTGAATTATGCAATGGTCCCCCAAGCAGGATCAGGCGATATCAGCTGTCCAGGAATGGCTATCGACCAAGGGTTCGGCGAGGCAGTGGTTCTATCTGGCGGGGTACGCGGGCACGGGCAAGACGACCCTCGCCAAGGAGCTCGCCTCCAGCGTCTCCGGACAGGTGTTCTTCGCCGCGTTCACCGGCAAGGCAGCCAAGGTCCTGCAGCAGAAGGGTTGCCCCGGCGCGTGCACCTTGCACAGCCTGATCTACAAGCCGAAGGATAAGTCCAAGGAGCGGCTCGCCCACCTCCAGGAGGACCTCGACATCATCGTGAAGGAGATCATCTTCGAGCACGGAGGTGACTCAGCCTCGCTCGAGTGCCAATCGGCCATCGCCGCGAGCCAGCTCGCGCAGAAGGCTCGGGAGGCGATTGAGGCGGAGCAGCAGGGGCTCAAGCGCCCCGCGTTCGAGCTGAACCTGGACAGTCAGCTGCGGAGGGCGAAGCTCCTGGTCGTCGACGAGGTGAGCATGGTGGGCGTCGAGATGGCGGAGGACCTACTCTCCTTCGACGTCCCCGTCCTCGTCCTGGGCGACCCGGCCCAGCTGCCGCCGATCTACGGCGCGGGGTACTTCACGAAGGAGGAGCCTGACATCCTCCTCACGGAGATCCACCGCCAGGCGCGGGACAATCCCATCATCGACCTGGCCACGAGGGTCCGGGAGGGAAGGGGGATCGAGCTGGGTGAGTACGGCGACAGCCGAGTGATCGATATCTCGGATGGCAAGCCGGAGATGTACCTCAGTCACGACCAGATCCTGTGCGGCAGGGAGAACCCGGCGAAGAACGGCTGCGACAACGTCTACCGAGCCAACATCAACCGCCGGGTCCATTCTCTACTGGGCCATGAGGGTCCCTACCCCGTCCCCGGCGACAAACTCGTCTGCCTGAGGAACAACAGGGAGCTGGGCCTCCTGAACGGGGGTATGTGGAGGGTGCTCGAGTCCCAGCTAGTGGGGGATGAGGTTGCGATGACCCTGGAGTCGGAGGAGGGGCTCGTTCTTAGCCTCAATGCCCACGCGAAGATCTTCCGGGGGGAGGAGCTGCAGTTCTACGAGATGAAGAACGCGGAGCACTTCTGTCTCGGATATGCACTTACCGTCCATAAAAGTCAGGGGAGCCAGTGGGACAGCGTCCTCCTGTTCGACCAGTCCCGGATCTTCAGGCAGGACGCCGCCAAGCACCTCTACACGGGCCTGACGAGGGCCGCTGACCGGGTAACGGTGATACGGGCCTGAACCTACAATTCCCAAGGCCCCTGGATCAGGGGCCATCCCACTCACAATTCCGTCACGGAGTCTATGATGTCAGCCCCCCTCACACCTGTCATTGGACCACGGACCCTGATCGCTCAGCAGACTCACCAGGAGAAGTACGAATTGCCGGAGGAGGGGTTCATCGGGTGCATGCAGCGGGTTGCGGGGGCCATGGGCGAGGGGAAGGAGCACAAGGCGAAGTTGCTGGACATCTTCCTGGACCAGCGGTTCCTCGCAGCGGGGCGCGTCCAGGCGGCCATGGGCAGTCCGAAGCGGGTGACGGCGTTCAACTGTCTTGGGGGTAGAACGAAACTCCTGACTTCGAATGGAGTGGTTCCGATAAGTCAAGTTTCTGGGAAAGAAGTTGAAATCCTTTCACCCGTAACGGGGTCATGGCACAAGACTGTGGTGAATAGCCATGGTGTAAGGAATCTGAATCAGGTGGACATTTCGCTGGGGTTCAGGAAGTCGGGAGAGAAGTTTTCGGTGTTCGCAACGCCCGACCACCGATGGCTTCTGAACGATGGATCGTTTACAGATAACCTCTCCGAAGGAGACTTGCTCGCTGTCGGTAAATTCGAACTGCCCACGGGTCCTCGATTCGAGCTGGGCTTTGTGCACGGATTCACCTTTGGAGATGGTACCCAAGATAAGGCAGCGACCAAGACCCTCACATTCGCCACGCCGTTGTGTGCGGATAAAGATCAAAAGTACAAAGAGATATTTGAACGATGCCCGTGGAAAAGTGGCGTTTGGTTCGGCTGCGGCTGGCCTGTGTTCAGGCTGAAGCCCCCTGTGCACCTCAAACAATTGCCTGATGATTCGGAAGGTCCAGAGTACATTGCTGGATTCATCAGAGGTTGGATTGCTGCCGATGGCTGCCTGTGTGGAACGGCTGCTGGTCTTCCAGCCAAGGCAGGTTCAAGACCTTCTATGCTCCATTCTGTGAACACAGAGGCCCTGGAATGGGTTCAGGATCGAATGATCTTGGCAGGGTACACCCCTTCGGGTTATCGAACTAATCCGGCTGGTGAGCTCATCACATGGCCTGAGCGGGAAGGTAGGAAGATTTCTGGAACTTTCGCACGCATTCGAGACTTGGGATGCGTCTACTTCAGGTTGTCAGAAGAGCATTTTGGTATGCGAGTCGTCAACATAAACCCAGCCGGAGCGGAAGAGACGTTCTGTTGTTCTGTCCCGGAAGGAGGTGGTGCGTTTGTCATCGACAAGGGGGTCGCCTCGGGAAACTGCTTCGTCGGAGGGATCATGGAGGACACCTTCGTCGACGGCGAGGGGTCCATCATGCACCGCGCCATGCAGGCGGCGGTGACCATGCGCAGCGGGGGTGGGCTGGGAACGAACTACGGCACGCTCCGGCCCAGGGGGGCGAGGGTGAAGAAGATCATGGGGGTCAGCAGCGGCCCCGTCACGTTCATGCACATACAGGACGCGGTGGGTCACGCGACCTCCTCCTACGGGAATCGCCGCGGCGCGCAGATGGGGGTACTTCCGGTGGACCACCCAGACATCGAGGAGTTCATAGACTCGAAGAAGCCCCCGGCGGCGGCTGCCCCGATCATGGAGATGGTGGACTACTGGAAGGAGGCCGCGAAGCTCGGAGACCCCGTGGCCGTCCAGAAGTTCTGGTCGTGGATGAACGCGCTGCAGGCCACGCTGAGGTTGACAGGGTTCAACATCTCGGTGGGGATCTACGACGCATTCATGGAGTCCTTGGAGAGGGGGGAATCGTACAAGCTCCGGTTCGGCAACAAGGTCTACAGGGAGATCTCGTCCTCGGAGCTATGGGAGAAGATCATGAGATCGACCTGGGACTGGGCTGAACCTGGGACCCTCTTCCTGGACACGATCAATCGCGAGAACAACCTATGGTATGGAGAGAAGATCACGGCATGCAATCCATGCGCGGAGCAGTCCCTCCCACCCCACGGGGCCTGCCTCCTGGGCTCGTTCAACCTCGTGAAGTACCTCTGCGCGAGGACCGACGGGTCTCGGTACTTCTCCTTCGACCGCCTCGTCGAGGACATCCCCACAGTTGTGCGGGCCATGGACAACGTGATCGACCAGGCCATCTACCCCCTCCCCGAGCAGGAGCGTGAAGCTCAGAACAAGCGCCGCATGGGGTTAGGTGTTACCGGCCTCGCGAACACGCTCGAGGCTCTGGGGCTGCCCTACGGCGACCCAGGCTTCCTCGAGATGCAGGGGGATATCCTCAAGACCATCGCTCATGAGTGCTACTCCGCCTCTATCAAACTCGCGGAGGAGAAGGGGGCGTTCCCGTTCCTGGACGCCGAGAAGTACCTCCAGTCTGGGCACAACAAGCGGGTCCTGACCGATGAGCACCGGGACGGCATCCGGAAGCACGGCATCCGCAACTCGCACCTGACCTCCATCGCTCCCACCGGGACGATCTCCCTCACGGCGGACAACGTCAGCAGCGGGATCGAGCCGGTCTTCGCCTACCACCAGAAGCGGCAGATCAACTTCCTCGACGGCAAGAAGCAGGTCGACCTGGTCGACTACGGGGTGGACAACTTCAAGGTCCGGGGGCGGAAGGCGGACCAGGTCACGGCCCAGCAGCACCTGGACGTCCTCCTCACCGCCCAGAAGTGGGTGGACAGCGCCGTCAGCAAGACGTGCAACGTCTCCGGCGACATGCCCTGGGCCGACTTCAAGGACATCTACCGCAAGGCTTGGGCAGGCGGGGCCAAGGGGATCACGACCTTCAACAAGGACGGGAAGCGGTCGGGTATCCTGACCGACAACGACGCTGCGGAGGTCGGTCTGTCCTGCTCCGTGGACTCGAGCGGTCGGAAGTCGTGTGAGTGAAGATCGGTAGGTGGTCCGCAAAGTATTTCGTGAAATACTTAGTTAGAAGTTGCCCCGCCGTAACTTCTGTAGGTATACTACGGGCTTGACGTCGAAGGGTACGGGTGGGACTTACAGAAAGGTGGATATGAAGACGTACACGAAGGAACAGGTCAAGGCGATGAAGACTGCCGATATCGTCAAGGCGTACAACGAGGTCACCGGCGGCAGCGTCAAGAAGTTCGCCAGCCGGGGCGTCGCCGAGAAGCGCCTGGTCGCCGCGTGCAGCGGCGAGGGGGCGGTGAAGCCTGCGAAGGCTCCCAAGTCCGGGAAGGAGAAGGCCCAGGTCAACGGTCAGGCTCGCGCCTCGTTCAACGACCTGGTGAACCTGGAAGCCGTCGAGAATCCGAAGAGCCTCCAGTACCGGCCCACGTCTCCGCGCGGCCAGGTCATCGAGGCTGCCTCCGCTGAGGGAGGCGCGGACATGAAGGCTCTCTGCAAGTTGGTCGGCAAGGACCGCCAGGGCGTCGTCGGGCTGCTCCGGGCCATCAACAAGTCCAACGGCTGCGCGGTCACGGAGAGCGAGGACAACATCGTCCACGTGGACGCGACCGGCCTGACGGGTCGGAAGCTCTTCAACTACGAGAAGCACGCGGAGGTCGTCCCGCCCCGCGAGGGCAGCAAGCGAGCGAGGATCGTCGAGTTCCTCCGCAAGGGTGCTACCCTCGACGAGGTCGTCGAGGAGTTCGAGTACTCCAAGAATCCCGAGCGAGCCTCCGAGGCCCTGGGCTGCCTGCACGCGGTCCACGGCTACGGTCTGAGCGAGGACGACAACGGCGTGATCAAGATCCAGGGGTGAGTCATGACCTCTCGAAACTACCCCCAGCTTGGGATCGAGGAATTTGGCGAGCAGTTGCTGCGCACCGGAGATCTCGATCCCCTATATATCGCACTTTTCGTCATGAACTTGCCCAGCGAACAGCTTGGTAAGTTCCTAGTGAGCTACACCAGTTTCTACAGCGCCGGAGTCGCCTGCCACATGAGCGAGCAGACCGACCGAGGTTTCTGGGAGCAGATGGAGGTTGCTGCCAAGAACGAAGTCCCAGCGCCCCACGGCGGGCGCTGGGAGCGGGGCAAGGAGCGCCGCCACGCTCGCGGAGCCCAGGGGCTGAAGATGGTCACGGAGCTGAGGAAGAGGTACCCCCGTCCGGCGGCGATGGTGGATTACCTGACGGAGCCTTCCTCAGAGGAAGGAGATCCCGACTCAGAAAATCCTTGTTGCCAGGTCACGGGAGAACGTCAACTGGTGTTTAGCGACGTCGTGGCGAAGGTGAAGGAGCACTACTTATCAGGCGATTGGATCGCATATAAATATCTCGATCTTATTGATCGAGTCTGTGGGATTCCCGTCACCCTGACTCTCGACGACGCGATGTACGAGGAGCCGAGGAAGGCGGCGCTGATGATCTTTGACGCAGTTGCAAGTAGCATGAAGGCCGATTGGGCCGTGGCAGAGTCTGAAGATAAGAAGGTGCATGCTACAGTGGAATACCTACTCAGCGCGTTTCGGAGATTCAAGGCTCCACCCAGGTACGATCGATCCGTCTCCTACCAAGAAATCGAGACGATTCTCTGCAAATTCAAGTCCCACGTTGGCGGCCACTACCCGCTGCTCAACGACATCCACGAGATCCGCGCAGGTGTCGAGCCCTGGGCCGCGCACAGCGGCACGGCGCGGAGGTTCCTCGAGGCGATGCCGACGGGGGAGGAGATCAGGTCGTGAGGAAGAAGAAACCTGTAGACATCAAGGTCCGCATCACCGAAATTCTCGATCTTGAGAATCGCTTCCTGAGGAAGGAGATCTGGAACAACAGCCCCGTGATCGAGGCCGACAAGGGCGTGTTCTGGCTCCCCGAGGGGCTCGTCCTAACCGCCACGAACATCCTCGGGCTGATGAGGATAGGTCTGCAATCCATCAGCGTCGGGGACGACCACGACTGCCCCGGCGACCAGCACCCGCAGCTCGTGCTGGATTTCAGGAGGAAGAAGTGACAACTTACAATGTGATCGGCGCCGGTCTCGCGGGCTCCTTGGTCACCCGCCTCCTCCGCAAGCACGGCTTCCAGGTTAGGCTTTACGACGACGCGGACCCCTTCTCAGGATCCCGAGCATCGAGCAACTTGTACTGCGCGCACTGGCTATCCAAGTTTGGCTCAGAATCAAGAAGGGGCATCGACGTCCTCGAGCACCTCTTCCCGGACCAGATCGACCAGCCCTTCTCCAGGGGCATCGCCGACGCCGCGAAGATCCGGCACATCGCCCAGCGGTACCTGCTGGTGGAGCCGGACGTGGCGGGGAGGGTCGAGCTGGGGAGGACAATGGGGACACCGTACGACAGCTGGGAATACGTCACCACGCACGGGGGAGGCAGGAACTACGAAGGTCCAATCGTCCTCTGCTGCGGCCACCGCGCCAACCAGCTCTTCCCCGGAGCCCACCCCGACCTCTCCATCCTCGTCGGCCACTGCCTCAAGGTGAAGGGCGTGCTGCCCCCCAGCACGTCGTCCATCACGCTTCCGCTCCCGTACCGCCACGCGAAGCTCTACCAGTTCGACCCGGAGACGATCTACTTCGCAGACAGCACGCGGCTCGCCCTGAAGAGCTTTGAGAAGCGGAAGGTGGACCTCGAGCGGGAACTACGGGACAAGTGCCGGGACGCCCTGGACGCCGTAGACTTGGGCAACGACATTGGGATGGAAGACGTGGAGTACCTCGTGGGCTACCGCCCGTGCACAAAGTCCAGCTTCGGTGAGCTGAGACGGCTGGCGCCGCAGGTGTGGAGCATCAACGGGGGTGGTAAGCAGGGGATGGTCGCGTACGCCAAGCTGGCGGCGGACCTTCTGGAGGAGCTTAAGAAATGAAGACCCGCAACATCGTCCTGTTCGAGAGCGCCGATGAGCTCGTTGAGGCGTTTGCCAACCGCAACCGAGAACACTTGGAGACAGATCCGCACATACCGGAGACGGTCTACCCCGTCTTCGAGGAGCCCAACCAGCTCTCGCTCTCCGGTGACGGCGCCGAGAACTTCGAGCTCGCGGAGGGTATCACCTGCAACGACTTCGTCTCGGCCCTGGCCCGCGCGTGCGGGATCGCGAAGGTGCACTTCACGTGAGAGTCCGGTTTGCGTTACGGGGCAGCAACTTGCCGGAGGGGGCGGCGGCGCGGTATACTAGCGTATATGAAGTTCGACCCTCAAAAATGGACCTTTGGCGCGGAGTTGGAGTTGTCGAATGTCCGTCGGGAAATCGTGATCCCTCCCCAGTGGGGTTCGTGGGAGGCGTGTGAGCGCGATGGAGTTAATACTGAACCTCCCTATCGAGGCGTGGCCTTCGACCCCCTGGGCATCGATCCACCCGTTGGCGGTGAGATCAATACAATGCCCACGAGAGGGTGGGAAGCCCAGGTGCAACTGATCGAAGATCTCCTCGAGTACCTGAGGAGCCAGGGCGAAACTCCCGCCGTCGGCTGCACCAACGTCGGCCACGTCCACGTTCACGTCCCTGGGTTGATCGAGAACCCGGAGGCGCTCAAGCGACTGGCCCGGTACGTCTTCGCGAACCAGGCCGACTTCGTCAGGATCTGCGGCAGGTACGAGCCCAGGGAGGGGATGGACGCGGCGGCAAAAAGATACTTCAAGCTGGACGGCGGGCGGCAGATGCCGCAGTACATCCACGATAACATCCAGAAGCACACCAAGGATCTCGACTCGTTCATCAAGATGCACTGCGCGGGCAAGGACGCGGTGTCCATGGGCAGGCCGTTCCGGTACGCGATCAACATGTACTGCCTGAAGCACGTCAAGACTGTGGAGTTCCGCCCCTTCCGGGCGACGCTGGATCCTAGTTACTTGTACGCATCGTTCCAGGCGTGCGGGGCGTTCATGGACGCAGCTCTAAACGACGGACCCTCATTTGCCAACTTGGGCTACACTGCCCCCCTGTTCGCCCCCATGGACTGGGACAGGGAGATGTGGGACGGGTTCGTCAAAACGAAGTGGGATGACAAGAGGGGGAAGAAGGAACGCCATTACATAGAGGTGCCAGAATGAGCAACGAGAGCAAGTCGGAGGAGTTCTTCGTCACGACAGGATTGGCCGTCGGAGGGATCTCGGCCCTCGTCCTGATCAGCCTCTTCCAGACGCTGATCTGGTACTGCTTCGACGACAAGCTCGCCGAGGTGACCGGCGTCCCGGCGCTGGGGGAGGTCCCCTGGTACAACGTCTGGCCGCTCACGCTCTTTTTGGCCGGGGTATTCGGCAACAGACCTAACTCGGAGAGGAAGAAGTGACCTCGAACTACGGCAGGAAGAACCGTGGCCCATCGCACCCGATCCCCCCGGCCAGCGACGGTCCCCCGAAGAACCTGAAGGACATCCCCCACATCATCCCGACCTCCGGGTACGGCGTGTTCGAGTGGTGCCCGCAGGACGACGGGAAGGGCAAGCCCGAGGCCGTTATCATTGTGCTGCAGCTCGCTGGCCGGTTGGACGGCGCCGAGGTCCACATGAGGATCAAGAGCCGCAAGGAGGCGAACCGCCTCCTGGAGGTGCTCGAGCGGCACATCGACAACGTCTGGCCGCCCCCGCCGCAGGAATTAGGAGTTTCCACAGCATGAGCCTCCGCCGCACCCCACCACCCAGCGCCGTCCTGATCGAGACCTACACCAACGGCTTCGCCTGCCAGAAGAGCCACCTCCGGATCATCGCCACCTGGGACGACGGCTGGGAGCACGTCTCAGTATCGACCGCCGATCGTGTCCCGGACTGGTACGAGATGTGCCGCGTGAAGGTGATGATGTGGCAGAGGGAAGACGCCGTCATGCAGCTGCACCCGCGCGAGAGCCAGTACGTGAACTGCCTCCACCTCTGGAGGCCGCTGGAGCTGGTGATACCGGAGCCGCCTTCCTACCTGGTGGGGCCGGGGGCGGGGGTGAAGTCGTGAAGAAGAAATCGAACGCTCGGAAGCGACCGCCGCACCCGACACCGTGGTCGATCCACTGGTACCACGAGAGTCATGGCAAGCAGCCCGAAGTTATCAAAAGTAAGGCCCAGATGTGCGAGATCCGGGATGCCAAGGGCTTCGAGATCTACCATGGACCATTCTCGTTCCACTCCCTCTGCGGCGAGGGCGTCGCCCAGAGGATCGTGAACGCGGTGAACCGCGTCCCGCCCCCGGTCGATGCGAACGACAAGAGCTCCCCGAAGGGCGACTGCCTCCGGCAGTGCATCGCCCGCGTCCTGGGCCTGAGGCCGTCCCGCGTCCCGGACTTCGTGAACCTGCACAAGGGGTACTGGTACCACCACCTGCAGAAGTGGTGCGAGCGCAAGAACATCCTGATCGTGATGGGGGGCCATACCTCCAGGGGCCTGCCCGCCGTCATACCCCAGGAAGTGAAGACCTGGATAAGCATCGGCAAGACCCACTCCGGATCGGACCACGCCATAGTAGTTGGGGAGAACGGGGTGGGAGCGTATAATGGAGGCATTCCCCTGAAGAAGCCGGAGAGCTTCATAGTCCTCTACGACCTGAGCATCTACGATGAATAGAGGCGAGCCCATGGAGAAGTTCCTCGACGACCTCCAGGAGCTCATCGAGAAGCACTCGAACCTGCCCCTCGATGACCGACCGACGGTGGCTGAGGTGGTGGGGGCGATGGAGTGCAAGAAGTACGAGCTACTGCTCGTGGAATACGGGAGACCTGACGTAGATGACTGAGAACGTACCACGATCCGACAATGAGCACCTGGAGCCGAAGTGGGTGGCCAGTCGCCTGAGGTTCGCCATGAAGGTCCTGGACTCGCTGCCGGAGGACCAGCAGCCGCTCTGCACGACCAAGGACGCTGCCGAGGCGGTGGCGGAGCTGATGAGGCTGGCGGAGTGCGCGGCGGACATGATAGACCCGGAAGGAGTTGAGAAGTGACCCCAGCCGAAAATGAACGCCGGACCCACCTCATTACTATGAGTCTGCACAAGCCACCGCTCACCACCGCCGGAACGGAAGAGCTGGACCGCCTCCAGGCCCAGGGGGACGCCGACCTCGCCCGCGAACTGCAGCCCCAGATCGACGCCCTCCGCAAGCTGCTGCCTGTGCCTCCCATCGTCCCCGTCTCCCGCGAGCAGTTCATGGCGAACGCTCCCTTCACAGGCGAGGATAGGTTCTGCAAAGCCTACCACTCGAAAACTGATATGATGTCCGCGTGGGACAAGACCTGGGGCATCTTCATAGAAGTGGAGTGCAAGACGTGCCAGGGCGCTGGAGCAGTTATCAACAAGAACAGGGACAGCACTGATATCTCTTTTGTTCGATGTGCTGATAACTGTTCGCAAGGTTCCTTTAGAAAGCTCGCCGCCGCCGTCACCATGACCATCTCCAAGCGCGAGCCCAAGACGGCCAACCTCCAGCTGATCCACACGTTCTCCGGATTCCGCAGGCGTGGTTACGCGAAGGCCCTCATGGAGAGCTGCCTCCAGTCGGCGTACTCCCTGGGCTGCGAGTACTTCAGGGTCTCAGCTGAGCCGGAGTCGGTTGCCTTCTACGAGGCTCTGAGGTATAAGTTCCTGGGCAGGCAGAAGGGCGGCTGCTTCCTCTGCATGTTCAAGGTCGGGGGGCCGACGGTGCAGGACGCGATCTGGGTCAGGGACGACCACGTGCGCAAGGCAATAGACAGCAAGCGGAAGGGTGGAGTGGCGGAGGAGTTCGACGAGGAAGGGAAACCTAAGAAGATGGACATGACGAACGAGGTGAGCAAGGCGGCGGAGGACATATTCCCCAACACCGGCGGGCCGGTGCCGGCGCCCAAGAAGGCGGAGACGTTCGGGGTCATAGGCGAAACGGTGCTGCCGTCTGGGTTCACGAGGACGATGAAGGTTGAGGGTACCGAGGAGCACGGCTTCACCGCCCACGTGAAGTACGAGAAGGCCTCTGAAGATGGGAGTATCGAGGGCATCCTCCGGCGGATCGTCCGGGAGGAGATCAACCGGGTCCTGAAGACAGTGGGCACCATGCTCGCGTTCGGGGCCTCCCCGGAGCGGGCGCTGGGCGAGACCCGCTGCCCCTCTGGAACGTGGGCAGTACCGGCGGCATCTGCGGGGCCGGTTGCCCCCGCGCCCCCTGCGACGGCTCCCGCCGCCCCCCAGCCCGCTCCCAAGCCTAAGCGGGAGAAGCCGCCCCGCGCCCCGCGCATATCGGTCGCCTTCCTGGACGAGGAGAGGATGACCAGGTTGGAGGAGTTCCGTAAGTCGAGGGAGGGTCAGCCCGCGAACACTTCGCCGAGAGCGATCAATATCCGTGGCACCAACGGCTCCGGCAAGACCCACATCGTCCGGGCGATGCTGGACGAGGCGAAGGCGAGCGGCATGCTGGAGCCGGTGCCGGGAGAGGACGGCAAGCACCCCGCCGGGTACCTGATCAAGTCGGTCATCGGCACGGTGCCGGACGTCTTCGTCCTGGGCCAGTACGAGACTGCCTGCGGCGGCGCCGACAGCATCAGCGGCGAGGGGGCGCTGGACGCGATCTACGACATCGTCGAGCGGCAGGTGACGGAGCACGGGCGGCACGTGATCGCAGAAGGCCTGATCTGCTGTAGTGATTTCAGGAGAACATGCGACTTGCACAGCCAGGGATTCCCGATCGAGATATTGATGCTCGACACCTCCCTGGAGCAGTGCATCATAAATGTCAATAAACGACGTGCTGATAGAGACAAGGGAGAACTGCCCAATACGGGAAACCTCGAGGCCAAGTACCACGGAAACTTACGGAGTATCGCGAGGTTTCAATCCGCAGGTGTCCCCATCCAACACGTGAGCGTTGAAGAAGCGCAGAAGATCATCAAGGAGCGATTCTCATGAACCCCACCACCGGCGAGATCCGCAAGTTCCCCTCCAAGCCCGACGCCGACCGCGCGGGCTTCACCCTCCCGCTCACGCCGGAGCAGGCCACCGCCTTCGAGGACCTCCCCCTCGAGGCGAGGCTGGCGGCGTACCGGAACGTCGAGGGGCCATTGCCCGCCAGCCCGGTCCGGAAGTTCAAGAAGAGGGTGGGACACAAGAAGAAGCGGGCGGACGTGTCCTGCGGGAAGGGGCGATAATTGACGAACCTCCTCCCCGAATACTTCGCCATGCTGCGGGAGCGGCATAGTATGTACATCCGCAGGCACGTGGAGAAACTCCCACCCCCGTGGACCAATGACCCGATCCTGGCTAATCATCGCTTCACAAACTTCGATCGAGAACTGGATCGAACCTCCATCTGGATACGCGAGAATCTTCGAGATCCACTTAGAAATGACCCGAAGGTCTTCCTGGCGATTGTCGCGGCTCGTTGGTTCTGTCGCATAGAGTCCATCGACAAGATCAAGGACTTATTGCTCGAGGGTAAGTGGGACAGCAAGGTGGCCCGTCGTCGATTGTACCTTTCGGATAAGATCGTGACGGGTGCGTTTATGTGTAAGTCACCGTCCGGAATGGACAAGTTGGACGGGGTGCTCTTCTGCATAGACAACATAGCGAGGGACGCGGAGCGTATAACAACTGAATGGGTTCCCGAGAAGGCTACGCTCGAGGGTATGTGGAACCTCCTGCGAGAGTACCCCTATTGCGGACCTTTCGTCGCGTATGAATTTACTACGGATCTCCGCTTCACATGGATGCTCGAAAAGGCCCCTGATATCAACACCTGGGCCAACCTTGGCCCAGGCGCTACGAAGGGCATGGGGTATATCATCCATGGGGATGAGAACCATTGGTGCGAGACCTCTAAGAAGGATCAGCAGGAGATGCTCGTGCACTTGAGAAAGATACTCGAGATGAGCCGAGATCCGAAGTACTGGCCCAGCGAGTTTCCTCGCTGGGACTCGTTGCATGTTGCAGAGTTCGGCACCTGCGAGTTTTCAAAGTACAGACACGCGCTCGAAGGTAGGAGGCTGAAGAGGAACTACCCATGAGGCAGGGTATCTATCAAATTCGTTGCGTGCCCACTAAGAAGGTGTACGTGGGCTCTGCCATCTGGATAGAGAAACGATGGGCCTTTCATAGATTCCATCTCAGGTCAGGGACGCACGGCAATAGGTATCTTCAGAGTGCCTGGATAAAGCACAAGGAAGAAAACTTCAGGTTCGAACTTCTTGAGATAGTTCCTGATAAGAAACTCCTAATAGATAGGGAGCAATTCTGGATAGACAAGAAGAGACTCTCAACTAACTTGTTTAACTTGACCTTCAAGGCGATGAGTGCCCTGGGCAGAGAATGGACTACTGGAGAAAAGAAACAGGCCTCAATAAAGCGAAGGAACGCGCTGCAAGACCAGGCGAGTCTCGAACTAGAAGTGAGAGGGCCAAGCGTCAACATGCCGAGGGAATACTCGGTTCTCACACCATAACCGATGCCGGGCGAAAATCTGGAGCAGAAAAGGTACGAAAGAAACTTAAGGGCAGGCCGCTCACTCCTGAGTGTCGAGCCAAGATCAGCGAGGCAGTGCAAGGATGCCTTAAAGATCCAGTCCGAGGTCCAAACCGAAATAAGAAAATCAGCGATGCTCTTACGGGCAAACCTCTTTCTCCAGAACGTGTGGCCGCTCTGAAAAGCAGAAGATGGACCATGGCCGAAAAGAAACATGGATCAATCAAGGCGAAAGAAGTGGCAGCGAGACCTGGTGAGTCACAGCGACGAAGCGAAAGAACTAAACAGTTGCATGCTAGGGGGATACTCGGCAATCACACCATAAGTAAGGCCGCGCGAAGATCAGGGTCTGAGAAAACTAGGAAGAAACTCACAGGTAGACTCCTTCCTCCTGAACACCGCGCCAAGATTAGCGCATCGCTACAGAAGCACTATTCCGACCCCAAGAACAGAGCTGCACATAGCGAGAGGACTAAGAAGGCTGCTATGAATCCACAACGGAAACAGAATCTCAGCGAAGGAGTTAGAAATCTTTGGAAGACCCCAGGACATCGAGAAAAGGCCATCGCTGGCATGAAGGCCGCGTATGCTAGAAGAAAGAAGAAACTGACCGAATAGGCGAATCAGAAGGAGACCCCGTGACCCCCACCCCCGAGGCCCTGAAGTGTGCCCAGGCGATCTTGATATTGGAGATGTGGACCTCCAGGCAATCACACGACCGCTGCTGGTACTACCCCGACGTCTTCCGACAGCTCTGCAATATCTTCGACGTCGCGGCTCCACCGCAGCACTTGCCCCCGCGCCCCGAGTTCGAGGAGGGCTGCCGCCGCTTCCAGCGGGAGCAGTACGAGGGGTAGCCACAAACTTGCGTCGCCGCCCCCCGGCGCGGTATACTAGCAAAGCGGGCGGGGCTAACCGAAAGGGACAGCATGACCAAGGGTGATCTGGAACTGATGAGGCGTCACCTCGACGAGGCCGACACCAACATGGCGAAGTTCCTCGGCGGGAACAAGTCCGCCGGTGTCCGCGTGCGCAAGAGCATGCAGGACATCAAGACCATCGCCCAGCGGGTGAGGGTGGAGGTCCAGGAAGAGGCGAATCTTATGAAGGGGAGTAAGCCCTCATGAGCTCCACCAAGCTCAATACGGCCCACCGGGTCAGCATCCGGAAGAATCTCATGAGCAAGAACTCCACGAAGGAGTACGAGGTCATCGACAAGGAGCTCACCCAGCTCGCCGACGACATCTACGCCTGGAGGATGGGCGCGGACGCGAAGAAGATCAACTCCCTGCCGAAGGGGTGGATGCACAGTGCCAACAACTTCTCCGCCAGTATTGGGGGAGACCACGTCCGACTGAAGATGAGCAAGGAGAGGTGCTTCCCGGCCCACTTCGAGACAGAAGCCTACACCAGCACCTTCGCCAAGATTACCGCGATTGATCCCCTCTGCGATCGGCATCGGGAGCTCGTCGGGCGGAAGAAGGACCTGGAAGCGCGGGACCGCCGCCTAGAAGGCGAGATAAACGCCGTCCTGGGCTCCGCCACCACCCTCGAGGCCCTCGTCAAGAAGTGGCCCGAGGTGAAGAAGATCGCGGAGGAGGTGGTGGGCAAGGCCAACACCTGCACCGCGCTGGCGGTGAACCTAACCGGCCTGAACACGGCGCTGGGGCTGGTGAAGAAGCCCAAGGAGCAATTGTCTTGAAGATGTCCATCGGCCATCCGGAAGCCCTCACCACGTTCGTCCTGAGGGACGGGGTCAAGTTCAACCGCGCCATCGAAGTGGATACGGAAGCCAGGTGGGCTCTCGCCTACGCGCACTCGGAAGACTTCACGCCTCAGGAGCTCATTGGCCTCGCGAAAATCAACATCGTGCCGGGGAGCGGCGGTCTCCTCGTGAACCACAGCATCGGTGATTACGTCAGGATCAAACTCACAGGCAACTTCGAACTCGGGAAGCTCTGATGGGCCACTACTGCGAGGTACAGTGCGACTTCTACAGCGAGCGCCGCGTCCGCGCCAGGAAGCAGCACAAGTGCTGCGAGACGGGCAGGGTGATCGAGGTTGGCGAGTTCTACTGGCGGTGCGTGGGCTCCTGGGAAGGTGAGTTCGGATCCTTCGCACAGAGCGAAGCAGCGTACCACTACGCCAGGTATGCAAACAGCATCGACCCCGACAGCTCTTGCATTGGATTCGGGGGGATCTATGAATCGTTCGTTGCCGATTCGTTCGACGACGAGGTCCTGGAGGAGTGGGAGAAGGTGAAGCGGGGGATCATAACGAGGCCGGGAGTCTAGATGCCCAGGATCATCGCAGTAGATTTTGATGGGACAATTGTCGAGCACAGGTACCCTAAGATAGGTGCACTGCTGCCCGACTGCGTCCGTGTCATTAGGCGGATGAAAAACGCCGGGTTCACCCTCATCCTTCTCACCATGAGGAGCGACTATGGTCCTGATGGACCGATGCTGAGTCAGGCAGTGGACTTCTGTCGCAACCTGGGGATCGAGTTCGACTTCGTGAACAACAACCCATTGCAGCTATCTTGGACGACCTCGCGAAAGGTCTACGCCCACCTCTACATCGACGACGCGGCACTGGGATGTCCTCTCCAGGCCCGGTCTTCCGGTGGAGGGATCAAGCGCCCCGCCGACTGGATTTCAATAGAATCTGCCCTGCAGTACTGGTGCGAGGAAAGAGGAGTGAAGTTCTGATGCACGTTATACGATCGAGAAACGTCCACCACGCCCTCCCCGAGGGCCTCCGGCACCTGCTCCTCCACGGGGAACGGAGGGAGAGCCGCAACGGGCCGGTGCTGGTCGCCCCTGGGCCAGTGGCGACGGTCTACGAATCACCAATGGAGAAGTGTGAGTTCTGGCCGCTGAGGGACTCCAACCCCACGTTCCACTGCCTAGAGTCACTGTGGATGCTGGGAGGTAGGAACGACGTCGCCTTCCCCGCGATGTTCAACTCCAGGATCCAGCAGTACAGCGACGAGGGCCTGACGTTCCACGGTGCCTACGGGCACAGGTGGCGCCACCACTTCGAGATGGACCAGCTGAAGATCGTCGCGGAGGCTCTGAAGAAGAACCCCGACGACCGCCGACAGGTCATCCAGATGTGGGACTGCCGGGTGGACCTGGGGAGGGAGGGGAAGGACCTGCCCTGCAACGACCTCATCTTCTGCACCCGCCGCCCCTCCGGCGAGCTCGACATCACGGTGTGCTGCAGGTCGAACGATATCGTGTTCGGCTGCTATGGAGCAAACGCCGTCCACTTCGCGTTCCTGCTCGAGTACCTCGCGGCGATGGTCGGCTGCCTCCCTGGGCGGTACGTCCAGTTCAGCAACAACTGGCACGGCTACCTCAAGACCGTCGACCCCATCCGGGCGCTCGCGGACGAGGCGCCGATGTCCGATGGCAACTCCGGCAGGGAGGTTCGCTGGGACCCCTATAGAGACCAGGTTGTGAAGCCGTACCCACTCATCCACCCAGGCGAGACGGTGAAGCAGTTCGACCAGGACCTGCAGATGTTCCTGGACCTGGGCGGGGACGTCGCCCTCAACATGCGGAGCGGCTTCCTGCGAAGCGTAGCGGCCCCGCTAGCCCGCGCCTACCGCCTCTTCCAGGATCGAGAGAACCCCGACCGGCACCTGGCGGCCATGGCCGAGGCGGAGAAGTGCTGCGCCGAGGACTGGGCGAACGCAGCCCTGCTGTGGTACCAGCGCCGCCAGGAGAAGCAGCGGAAGCTCGAAGAGGCTGAACCGAAGGAGGTGGAGGAATGAGTACCTACAAACAATACGTTGCTGATTCGAATCGCAGGAGAACTGGAGAAAAGAGATCACCCGAATCATGCAAGAGGATAAGTGAAGCTCTCAAGAATCGATATACTGGTCTCGAACATCTTCAACTTCGGTACGATCACGTCATGAAGAACAGTTCTCTTGTTCCCAGTGGGTGCAGAGAATGGATGATGGCCGTTGACAAGGACGGGTACCCCAAAGTCAGAGGCCGTGCTTCTCACATAGTCCTACGTATCAAGACGGGGGAAGACAGCAATGGACGCCATGGCCTACATTCTTGCAATAACCCAAGATGTGTACTGCCCGAACACCTGTACTGGGGTTCGTCCTCAGACAACGCAAAAGATCGAGTGAAGGCGGGTCGACAAAACCCTCCTCCACTCCCTAAATATGGAAAGGATAACCCTGCCTATGGAATCGGCCCACCGCCCCGCACCTCAGAAGAGAGATCGAGGACAGCCAAAACCATGTGGAATAAGATCTCTCCAAAAAAGAGATCTGAAAGATTCAAGAACATGTGGGCTGAAATTTCCCCAGAAGAAAGGTCGCGAATCGCTAATAAAGGCTGGTCTACCAGAAGATCTCGTCAACAGTCTCTCCACTGATTTCATGGACCTGCTGGAACAAGTAGCCTCAGAGGACGTCGCCGGACTGAGGTCCGCCTGGGCCAGTTACGGTAACAGCTGGAAAAGTAGAGGCGGTCCAAATGCCTGGTTCATGCTTTGTCGCAAGTTTGATCGATTGGAGAACCGTCTCAGGGAGTACAACTGGGATATCTTCAGGGCGATCGCAGAAGATGATAGACGTGAGGGAGCGATAGACGATGTTGATGATCTTCGTGCGTACCTTCTTCTTGTGTCTGCGGAAATGAAGGCACGTGGATTTGTGAAGAAACGCCCAACGAAAGAAGAGAAAGGAGGAACCCCCATGCCCAAGAAAGCACCGACCAAGAAGCCGGTCGCCAAGTCGAGCGCGGCCAAGCCGAACAAGCCCGGCAAGCCAGTGAAGCAGCCGAAGCTCGCTTCGTAACCAAGTCGGGCAACGTAGGGCGGGGTCGACGACAGGCGGCCCCGCCCGGCCCACATACAGAGTCAGCAGCAAGGAAAAGCATGAACGTCAAGATCAACAAAGAAGAAGGAACGATCACGATCACCCTTCCTCTCATAGAGTCCAAGCTCAGCGGCACTGGGAAGACGATGATCGTGGCCCAGGCCATGGGGAACATGGGCACGCTTCACGAAGGGAAGGATCTATTCTGCTCCATCAACGTCTTCACGAAGATTCCTAAGAACCTCAGGCAGAATACGGAGGAGTAACCCCCAATCGCCCGGCGCCTCCTGAAAGTCCGTGACCAGCAACCTCTGTCATTTATGATACCAGAGGTGCAGTGGAACCCCACCCCGCTCTCCGAGCTCCCCTCCTGGGCAGGGGCGAAGCGGGTCTGCATCGACCTGGAGACCTGCGACCCCACCCTCAAGACCCTGGGCCCAGGGGTACGGCGGGGCGGCTACGTCTGCGGGATCGGCTTCGCCATCGAGGACGGGCCGCGCCACTACCTCCCCATCCGGCACTCCGGGGACAACTACGATGAGGCCCAGGTATGGAGGTACGTCAGGGACAACGCTGCGTTGTTGCGCGGGAAGGTGGGCGGGGCGAATTTCGCGTACGACCTGGATTACCTCTGGGAGGCGGGTGTCGAGTTCCCTCAGATAGAGGGCTATTGGGACATCCAGGTGAACGCTCCGCTGCTGGACGACCAGCACATGTCCTACTCGGTCGACTCCATCGCCGAGCGGGAGGGGCTGCCCGGCAAGGACCGCTCCGTGCTGGACGAGGCGCTGGCCGCCTGGGGCGTCGGCAGGCACGAGATGCACAAGGTCCCTGGGCGATTCGCCCACCAGTACGTCGTGCAGGACCTCGAGCTGCCGCTACTTATCTGCCGCAGGCAGGAGCGGAAGATCCACGAGGACGACGTGGACGGTCGCAACCTCTCCCAGGTCTGGGCCCTGGAGCACCGCCTCCTGCCCGTGCTGGTTAAGATGCGCCGCCGGGGGGTGCGGGTCAGCGAGGAGCGCCTGGAGGCGTTCGAGCAGCTGACCCTCAGGGACCAGCGAGCGGCGATGGATGAGATCTACCGGCTCACCAACGTGCGGCTGGCGATGGACGACATCGACAAGAAGGGGCCGCAGGTTAAGGTCCTCAACGCCATCGGCGTCCGGACGGAGGACATCCCGAAGACCCCCGGCGGAGCGAACGCCGCTCCCCAGCCGAAGATCGACAAGGCGTACCTGGCGGCGCTGAAGCACCCCGTGTGCGACCAGCTCCTCAAGGCCCGGAAGATGAGCAAGCTCCGCAGCACCTTCGTGGACGGCATCCGGCGCCACCTGGTCAAGGGGCGGATCCATTCAACCATGAACCAGCTGCGAATGAGCAAAGATGACTCAGGAGAAGATGAAGACGGCGCAAGATACGGTAGGATCAGCAGTACTGATCCTAATATGCAACAGCAACCAAATCCAGATAAGGATCCAGAATACGCGAAGCCGTGGCGCCAGATCTATCTACCTGAAGAAGGAATGGAGTGGTTCGCCAACGACTACAGTCAGCAAGAACCTCGCATGCTGATCCACTTCGCGGAAGTTTGCCGACTGCCGATGGCCTACGAGGCGGCGGAGCGGTTCCGGAACGACCCCACCACGGACAACCACACGCTGTTCGCCCAGCTGATCGCGGGGATGCCCGCCGACTGGGTACCCCCTAAGAAGAAGCGCTCCGAAGCAAAAATCACATATTTGGGATTAATTTATAGGATGGGCGGGGCGAAGCTCGCCCGAGCCCTGGGCCTGCCGAGCACCTTCAAGTTCATCGAGCGCCTCAACAAGACCATCGAGATTGCCGGGCCGGAGGCGCAGGCCATCCTTGACTCGTTCCACCGTGGGGCTCCGTTCGTCAAGGCTCTCGCCGAGCTGTGCGAGGACGCCGTCCGGAAGAAGGGTTTCGTGCGAACCCTCATGGGCCGCTGCTGCCGGTTCCCGGAGAATCCGGTCGAATTCAGGAAGGACGCGAAGGATACTTTTCTACACCTTCACAAGGCACTCAACCGTGTTATCCAGGGCTCATCCGCAGATCAGACAAAATTGGCGACATGCATAGCGGACGAGAACGGTCACTTTGTACAGCTCCAGGTTCACGATGAGTTAGATGGTAGTTGTCGAGATCGGAAGGAGGCGGAGGAAATCGGAGACATCATGCGCCACTGCGTCAAGTTGAGGGTACCTTCGAAGGTCGACGTGGAATGCGGATCTTCATGGGGAGGAGTGGAATGAAGAATCCACCAAAGTCTGGTATCTATGAGATATCTTGCACTGTGAATAGATACTTTTATGTGGGATCTGCAGTGAACCTCAGGCGTCGGAAGAATGGACACTGGAGAAGTTTGACGAATAAGACACACTACAACCGATTCTTACAAAGTACCTGGAATAGTCACGGCTCAGAATCTTTTAGGTTCAGAGTTCTAGAGTACGTTGCTGACACTAAGAATCTCATTCAAAGAGAACAGTATTATCTCACCTTGTTTTCTAAGTCATCTCGTAGAAGATGCATGAACTTGACTCCAATAGCGGGCAGTGTGCTGGGCGTGAAATACTCTGCTGAACAATGCGAAAAGATGCGCCAAGCTCGTCTCGGTAAGAGAATGTCTCCAGAAACATGTCAGAAAATGCGTCAGGCCAAATTGGGAGGAAAGCATTCTCCTGAAACCCGTGAGAAAATACGTGCAGCCAACTTGGGAAAGAAGCATTCCCTAGAAACCAGGGAGAAGATACGAGCTGCCCACTTAGGGAAGAAGCTCTCTCCAGAAGCTGTTGCAGCAAGTTTGGGACGAAAGCCCAATTTCGAAACAAGAATGAAGATGAGCAAATCCCAGAAACTCAGATTCCAACGGAAAAGAGAAGCCCGCAAGGAGAAATCCCCATGACCAAAGAAGAATCCTACACAATCCGTGCCACCGTCGCAGGCATCGAACTGACCGCCATGGAACTTCAAGAGTCAGTCATCGAACTCTTGCTAGGCAAAGTCGTGACCATCAAAATTGGACAATACGAAGGTAAGACCGCTCCCGTGGCCCAAGTGTCCCTGGAGAGCCTGGAAAGTCCAGGAGAACTGAGAGTATGTCTCGGCCTAGACGTCATGGGTAAGGGCGGCAAGGATCGGCACATCCTAGACCGTCTCGGACGAAATCGAGTGTACTACTCTCTTGAAGAAGTCGACCTGGGCGTAGAACAAGAACAGGAAGTTTCATGACCCCCCAAGAACGCTCCAACATCGTCGACATCATCACCAAGATCGAGCACACCGCCAACGAGCTCGAGAAGTCCGCCAAGCAGCTCTTGCTGCACAAGCTGGTGAACATCAAGGTAGGATCCTACGCGGGCAGGAACGCGCTGGTATTGGGGGTCGTCATCGACTCCGGCACGACCAAGGGCTCACAAGTATTCCTGAGCCTAGATGTGATGAAGGAGGGCGGCGACGGCTTCATGCAGAGCCACTCCAGGCGAGACGGTCGTACCTTCTATTCTTTCTCGGAGGTCGAACTATGCGTCTGCTAGTCTGCGGCGGTAGGAACTACTCGGACAAGGTCCACCTCTTCTCAGTCATGGATAGCTGGATGACCCAATGTCTTCTCAGGGTCGATCCGATCGAGATCATCATCACCGGCGGCGCGCCGGGGGCGGATGCCCTCGCCTGCTTCTGGGCCCAGGAGCGGCGCGTGGCGCATGACGAGTATCGGGCCGACTGGGAGCGGTACGGCAAGTCCGCTGGGCCAGTGCGGAATGCCCAGATGCTGCTGTACGGGAAGCCCAGCGCCGTGATCGCATTTCCGGGGGGCCGAGGCACGGCGGACATGTGCGCGAAGGCGCGGGCGGCGGGCGTGCCGGTGTACCAGGGGGACCCGTTGGAGATGCCCTGGGTGCTGCCCCACGAATAAGGAGGATGGACGATGTGCGAGTCGTGCAAGCCGTGGAAGATGAGCCCCTTTGGTCCCCTCACCTGCAAGGATTGCCTGGGATCGGGCAAGGTTTGGACAGAATTCAACCACCACCACGGCGGACCGGAAGGTGAACAGGTCACTTGCATCCATTGCGACGGCCACGGCCTCTCCAAGGAGGGCTACCGCCAGAAGAAGTGGGACCTCCGCTTCCTCGAGCTGGCCAGGGTCGTCGCCTCTTGGTCGAAAGATCCGAGCTCGAAGTGCGGCGCCGTCATCGTCCGCCCCAACCTCACCGTCATGTCCATGGGCTACAACGGCCACCCCCAGGGGATGTCGGACGCCCCGGAGAACTACGACGACAGGTCGAAGAAATATTCCAGGGTGGTGCACGCCGAGATGAACGCCCTGCTGTTTAGCCGAGATCCATTGCCCCTGACCGGCTGTACCCTGTATACTACCGCGCCCCCCTGTGACCGTTGCGTGGTGCACTGCATCCAGGCAGGGCTGCACAGGTACGTCTTCAGCGCCCCGTCCAAGGGGCAGAAGGAACGGTGGAATGTGGCAGCAACTATGGAGTATCTCAAGGAGTCTTCTTCCGTCGTGGTGGAGGTCCCCGCTGATGTCTGAATCCCAGATGCGAGCCCGCATCGTCAACGCCCTTCGTCAACTAGACGCCCACGCAGTCGAGAACGCGGCTCGTGCCGGGACGCCGGACGTTGAATGCATCCTAGGCTGGTTGGAGCTGAAGGACCAGGACTTCACGAAGGGCAACGTCCTCCCACTGAGGCACTTCAAGGCCCAACAGAGGGTCTGGCTCCACCGGCGATGGAAGATGGGCGGGCTGGCCGTCCTGCTCATCAGAACCAACCTGGGCTGGTTCATGCTGGACGGGGTCACCGCTGCCAAGGCACCGGGAAAGGATGAGATGTGGTTCAGGGAGAACTGCATCGCGAGCTGGGGGGTCCGGGGGCCAACCGACAAGGAGCTGTTCGAATGTGTGCTAAACACCTGCGCCCAGGGGAAGACCTCCTCATCATTCGCCGCAGGCGCGGCTTCAGCCTGAGAGAGGAAGCTGGTCGCCGGGGCATCTCCCTGTATAACTACTCCATGTGGGAGCGGGGCAGGCTGAGTCCGCCACGGAAGTTCGCCCAGGCGGTAAAAACGATTGCTCCGCACGAAGTCTGCTTCATCCTGCGCAGGAGGTCCGGCCAGAGCCAGGCGATCGTGGCCGAGTTGATAGGCTGCAGCTCGACCTGGGTGAGGCTGATGGAGAAGGGCAAGGCCCCAGTAGGCGAGCTGCTGCACCACTGGGGACACCACCTGCAGAATGGTAAAGTGCGGAAGGATGAACCTTGCTGACACCCAACTACGAAGCCTCCATCGAATTCCTGCAGAAGCTCTATCCCGAGGGTCCCTGGGCGCTGACCTGCATCGCTCCGGACAAGGAGAGCGACCTCCAGACCAGGACGTTCGGCCCAGCCTCCCTGGGCGCGGCGCAGGCCTGGCTCGCCAAGTTCGGCGAGACCCGGAACATCTACTACTCGGTGGCCAAGGTGGCCGGGGACATATCGAAGAAGGCCGAGCGGGAAGACATCGCCTCGGTGCACTACCTGCACGTCGACCTCGACCCCCGCGAGGGGGAAAACGTGGCCCAGGAGCAGGAGCGTATCCGGAGCCTCCTGACGACCCCCGGCAAGTTCCCCCTGCCGACGGCCCTGGTCTTCTCCGGCGGTGGGTACAACGCCCTCTGGCAGTTGAAGGAACCCATCCTCATCAACTGCACCCTGGCCGCTGCCGAGGAGGCCGCCAGGTACAACATGTCGATCGAGCTGCTGTTCGGCGCCGACCACTGCCACAACGTGGATAGGATCCTGCGGCTGCCCGGCACGGTGAACCGACCTAACGCGCGCAAACGGAAGAAGGGTCGGGTGGAGGCCCTCGCCGAGCTGATCTCATGGGATGATGCCAACATTTACGACATAGGCGTCTTCCAGAAGGCACCGAAGGTTCAGAAGGGGACGGAGTCCGGCCCCCCTGGGCAGGGCATCTTCATCAGCGGGAACATCCCCCGGTTCGCGACGGCGGATGACTTCCCGGAGAAGGTGGGCGCCAAGACCCGCGTCATCATCGTGCAGGGGTTGGATCCAGACGAGCCCAAGAAGCACCCCTCTAGATCGGAGTGGCTCTACAGGGTCTGCTGCGACCTGGTGAGGGCCGACTGCACCAACGAGGAGATCTACTCGATCATCACGGACCCCTCATACGGGATCTCGTCCTCTATCCTCGACAAGGGGGGCAACCGCGAGAAGTACGCGCTCCACCAGATCGAGAAGGCACGCGAGGAGGCGATCGACAAGGACCTCCGGATCATGAACGAGAAGTTCGCCGTGATCGGCAACATGGGCGGCAAGTGCCGCGTCGTCGAGGAGATCTTCGACCCGGTCATGGAGCGGTACCGACTCACCAAGCAGTCCTTCGAGGACTTCCGCAACCGACACCTGTCCCACCCCAAGGAGTGCGGCGTGTCACCCCAGGGGGAGCTCATCGTCCGCCCCCTGGGTCACTGGTGGCTCACCCACCAGAGGCGTCGTCAGTTTGAGACTCTCATCTTCGCCCCCGGTAAAGAAGTGCCTGGGGCCTACAACCTGTGGCGCGGGTTCGCCTGCGACCCGCTGCCGGGAAACTGCGACCTGTTCCTCGCGCACGTGAAGGACATCATCTGCCGGGGCAACGAGGAAGTCTACGAGTACCTCATCAGCTGGATGGCCCGCGCCGTGCAGCAGCCCGACGAGCCGGGCTTCTCGGCGGTCGTGCTGCGGGGGAGCATGGGCACGGGCAAGTCGATCTTCGTGAAGATCTTCGGCTCCCTCTTCGGCAGGCACTTCCTGCAGGTCTCCGACTCCAAGCACGTCACCGGGCACTTCAACGCACACCTCCGGGACTGCGTCGTCCTCTTCGGGGAGGAGGCGTTCTACGCCGGTGACAAGCGGCACGAGTCCACTCTGAAGATGCTCGTGACGGAGGACATGATCCCCGTCGAGCCCAAGGGAGTCGACGTGGAGATGAGCGCGAACTGCGTCCACCTGATGATGGCCTCGAACGAGCACTGGGTCGTCCCGGCGGCGGTGGACGATCGACGGTTCTTCGTCCTGGACGTGGCATCAGACCGCAAGGAGGACCACACCTACTTCGGGGCTCTCCAGGCCCAGGTGGACTCGGGGGGTCGGGAGGCGCTGCTGCACCTGCTGATAAACCGGGACCTGAGGGGGTTCAACGTCCGCAAGATCCCCCGCACGGCGGCGCTGCAGGAGCAGAAGATCCACTCCCTGGGCGTCGAGGAAGAGTGGTGGTACACGAAGTTGAGGGAGGGTCGCCTGCTGACGGACCACCCCCACTGGATTCCAGATGTCTGCACGATCGACTTCACGAACGATTTCATCGACTACAGCCGGAGGTTCGGCGTCGGTCGCCGGGGCAACGCGACGAAACTTGAGTACTCCATCCGGAGGTTCTGCCCCGCGCTGGGGCCGGTGGTCTCCAGGGACACCCCCATCGAGGTGGAGGGTCCGGACGGTCGCCGGAGGGTGATCACGAGACCGTACTACTACCAGTTCCCGTCCCTGGAGAAGTGCCGCGCGATCTGGGACGAGAAGTTCGGTGGTCCCTATTCATGGTCTTCAACCACGACACCATCCAGTGGAACCCTCAACGGGTTCCATGAGGAGACCCCCTTCTAGGTCTACTCCGCAACTTCCCGGTGGTAAACGCCGCTAACTACTTGTGGAACGCGGGGCCGCGCGGTATACTAAGGTAGCGGGTACGGTACCCGCCTGGCACGGGTAGGTGAAGCGGCAACCCCAGGAGACTGTAAATCTCCCGCCTCCGGGCTTCAGAGGTTCGAGTCCTCTCCCGTGCATTCTGAGTCAGGTCGAGACGCACCGGAGCGCCCGTGAGGCAGAAAGGTGTCCGTAAGGCAACGCGAGAAAATCCCAGTAGGCACTCGGCAGCCGTGAATGCCGTCACAGCAGGTCGATGGTGTAACGGTCAGCACCCTGGGTCGTGATCCCGGGAGTTCGGGTTCGAATCCCGATCACCTGATTTTCCAACTTACAAGGAGCTCTCATGCCTGAACCTGGATCCCGTAACCGCCTCGACAAGAGGCAGCAGTTCCGACTGAACACCTGGATGGCCTCCAACCTGGAGCGCTTCGCGAGGGACAACGTCACCTCGAAGAGCGTGGCTCAGGAAGCCACCACCGCCCTGGGCTTCGAGGTCAACGACCGCAACGTCCGGGGCGTGGCCGGGGGCGCCACGGAGTGCCTCATGGAGCATAGGTGGCCATCGAGCGGCTACGACCGAGGCGACTCGGAGGGCGGCGGCAACCACACCCCCCGGCGGCTGGCGGTGGTGATCGCGGTCGTGGAACGTCTCATCGACAAGATGAGAGACATGGACGGAGGCTCGATGACCTCACTTCCAGAGTTCAAGACGAACACACTAGGCGACTTGTCCGAGATCTGGGACGAGCTGGTCGCCAGCTCCAGCGTCCCCTCCGGCTCCGCCGAGGAAGGCAGCAATGGAGAATCAGAACCCGCCGACCCTGCGTCTGACGGGAAGTGAGAGGAAGCCGTGTCCGAAGTGCGCGGGCAGGGGGGCCATCCCGTGCCCATTGACGTTCAACGTGCGGGGTCCAGATGGACCGAGGGCGCTCAAGCAGGTCAGCACGGGCAAACCCGTGCCCTGCCCCCAGTGCCTCGGGAAGAAGTTCGTACCTGGAGATCCTGATTGACTGAGATCATCAACCACCTGTGGGGCAGCGGCCTGAAGACGCCTCCGGAATTGGAGGGGAAGTTCAGGGTCATATTTTCTGATCCCCCCTATAATCAGGCAGTAGCCTACAAGGACGACCTGACTGGGGACTGGAGGCAGGACGAGGTCTACCAAACCTGGGTCCGCCACGCCCTCCACGAGCTATCACCATGCCTCGTCCCCGGTGGCACGCTCTGGTGGCTCACACCGGAGCGGCACGCCGACGTCATCTCTCCCATGCTTAGGGAGGAGATCGGCCCCCGCGTCTACCGAATCATCGTCGAGAACACCTTCGCCCAGTACCAGCAGGGTAGCCTTACAGATGACTACCTCTTCCTGTTCGTCCATCAGAAGCCCGGCCCGTGCAGGGGCGACGGTCAGTACGGCGGCATGACGTTCAACCCCGATTCGATTCGCGAGAAGTCCAAGCGCCAGGAGATGAACGACCCCCGCGCCGACCCGCGAGGCCGGGTCCCTGGGCGAGTATGGACGATCAGGCGCCTGCAGGGTACGTCGAAAGATCGAGTACCCTGGCACCCGGCGCAGCTCGCCCCTGAGCTGGTCAAGCGCATCGTCCGAGGCTGGAGCAACCCAGGCGACGCCGTCCTCGACGCCTTCGCCGGATCCGGTTCGACCGGACTTGTATGCCACAAGGAGAAACGGGAGTGCGTACTTGTTGATGGGTCCCCAACCTACTGCCAGAAGATGCGGGAGCGCCTCGCCCAGGAAGGAGTTCCTGTTGCCCAGTGAGCCGAGGAAGTTCAGTTGGACGCCCGGCACCTATTCGATGTGGTGCCCATGTGTCGTGGAGGACATCATCCTGGGCGCATTCCGCGACAGGCACGACGGTGGGAGAGGGACCATACGTGAAATTCGCCTCGGAGGTAGGAAGAGGTGCCGCTGCAGGTGCAAGTGCTGCGAAGCTCCCGACTGGCCCCTGAGGGATCCCTTGCCTGGGGACCTCGTCATCTCGGAGCTAGGTCACCTGGGCTTCTTCACGAAGTTCGAAGATCGTTGCTGGCACGGGGTCAACCTAACAGCGAGCGATGGTGAGATGATGACCCACTGGTCCTCTGGACCCCCTGACACCACCGGCCTCGCCAGGGAGCCATGCGTCCTCGCCATGACGATCTGGGAGTACGTCACCATCCGTCGCAACGGCAAGGCCCTCTCCATGCCCCACCTGCACCTGGACAAGTACCGGGTGGATGGGTGGCCAGCGCAGCTCAGGTACGTGGAACCCAGCAAGGTCAGGAAGTTCATGGAGTGGTTTCAGGAAACGCAGCACACCCTCAGAGATCGGAGAGCCGATGCCGCAACCTCAAGAGACACCGTCGCACAGCAATAGTGAACTTCTCACCCTCCTGGAGGAGATTGATGACGCAGGTGAGGACCTCTCAGAATGGGAGGTCAGCTTCGTCTCCGACCTCATCGACAGGCAGGTGAAGATCTTCACCGAGAGGCAGGCGGCGGTGATCCGCAGGATACATGAGGAGAGGTTGAATGAATCCTGAGGTTGAAAAGGCATCTTTCGCACTCAACGTCGCGAGGCAGGAGATGGAAGTCTGCATGCTAGCTCACAAGCTGGCGGGGGCTAGGTTTGCGCAGGCGCTGGGACGTATCTCAGAAGAGGACATCACCCCTGAGAAGTGGAATGATAAAACTCTCATTCAATTCATCGATAAGCATAAAGAGCTCGCGGTCCAGACCTGCAAGCTCTATCGCGGCCTGACCTCCGTGATTGAACAGTTTCTTCACCAAAACGAACAACTCTTCAGGGACATGTGAGCCACATGAGCGACATCAGATCAGACTTCTTGGTGATTCTCCAGTCCAGAGGACTCACGAGCGCTCAGAAAGAGCGTATGCTCCGAACGTACGAGATCCTCGGCATGTTCAACGACGTCAAAGAGTTCCACGGGAAGATGGGACTGTCAAACCCTCCTGCGTATGAGCCTTACTGCCCAGGGGCGCTCGCCCGCCGAGAGCTGCTGATCGCGGAAGAGTATTTCGAATTGCTCGAGGCCCTAGATTCTGGTGATCCGGCCAAGATAGTGCACGAAAGTCTCGACGTGGTGTTCGTCGCCCTCGGGAACATCGTAGCCCTCGGCATAAACCCGGCAGCTGCCTGGGAGGAGCTATGCCGAGCGAACATGGCGAAGGAGCCGGAGCTATCGAGTGGTTCGGTCAGGAAGCCGGAGGGGTGGATTCCTGCAGATATCGCCGGTGCGATAGCAGACCAGGTGTAGCATTCCTAATGGAGGTTCAGCATGAAGAAGCTCGTCGCCGTACTCTTCCTCGTCATCGCAGGTTGCTCGTCAACTCCGGAACCCGCCCGGACCAGGATCACCCCCGGTGAGTCCGAGGTCAGCAGCGAGCGCAGCGAGGTTCTCCAGAACGAATCCCGCATGACGATCGAGGCGGAATCAGCCGCACCGTCGGAGCCCGAGATCCACGTCACCATCACCCTCCCACCACCCAAGGAGCCCGAACCGTGAGACCATTCACCGCACTGATCCTCAGCGTCTTTGTCTTCCTGTCGATCTCCCCCGCGTCCTATGCCCAGAAGGACAAGGTCCCGGCTGCGGCTCCCACGCTCACCCCGGAGCAGGAGCAGGCCATCCGCGAGTCGATGAAGCTGCCACCCGGCACCAAGATCAAGGTCGACGTCGTCAACACGGTCGGGGGCTCCGTGACGACCAAGGAGTACGGCAAGGGGAAGGGCGCAGCTGCCGAGACGGAAGGTGACAAGCTCAGCGACAATGTCACCGGCGACGCGCCGGAGACCACCCTCAGCGGGGGCGGCTCCAGCAGGGGCGGCGGCGTCACCAAGAACACCAAGGCGACGGCCCTCTTCCCGACCGCCGTCCCGTGGGCCAACCCCCTCTTCTGGCTGGGCGTACTGCTCCTGACCGGGGCCGGTGGGTTGTTCCTCTTCAAGTCGAAGGTGCCGTTCATCGTGCCGAAGGATCTACCCCTGGTGATGGCCGGGGCCGGGGCGGGCTTGCCCCTGCCCTTCGCCTTCGCCAGCGCGCGGG
>ERZ1292625.887-Hain-H41-01um-R1-887-length-40213-cov-18_pt2 | contig 33034 bp, 41 predicted proteins | sample MGYA00564400_ERZ1292625 | MGnify/ENA primary metagenome ERZ1292625 (study PRJEB36523, sample SAMEA6512639) | groundwater metagenome | collected 2019-01-08 | study: AquaDiva: Metagenomics assemblies of 32 groundwater samples
CTTGCCCTGCGTCGTGCCGGAGGTACCCGTCACGAAATCCGTCTGCCCAAGCACCTTGACCGCATCCTCCCCGTTCGTGATGGCCGCTACATCGAACACCATGATGCGGTTGTTGGTATAGTCAGAAACAAACAATCGGTTCCCGGATGCATCGTATGCAAGACCGGATGGATAGGAGAGTCCGCCCTGCGATGTGTTAATTGCGTTTGCTGTGAAATTGGTCTGACCAAGAACAAAGTCGGCGGTGCGATCAATGAGCGCATTTGATGTGTCTAAATTGAACACCAGCACGCGATTATTGTACCAATCAGTAACGAACAGGCGATGATTTGCGGTATCAACAACCATATCGGAGGGATAATTAAATCCCCGCGAGTTCGTAGTGGAGCCATTGTTGGGAGCATTTGTCGTATACACAGGATTACCTCCCCCATCCAATTGACCAAGCAGGTCAGATGCGCTGTACCCGCCAACCGCGGAGACTCCCTCGGGTATGAGAAGCCCGCGCAACGCAGGGTCGAACACGACAGCCGCCAATACCAACAGCGTTCCGGCTATCAGCAACGGCCTGAATGGATCATTTCTGCGCACGGTCGTCTGTTGTTTGTTGTTAGTTGTCATATCTTTATCTCTCGCGTTATCCATCCTTTTCTCGCTTCGATAATTTGCTTTGATTGCCGGATCGGGACTATCGTCGCGGGCGTGAAAATCGTCATCTCATAGGTTCCCTTGTCGGCAACCAGGAAATAGCGGCCGCGTTCATCGGAAACGGTAAAGCCAACATGCTTACCGGAGAGATCATTGAGCGTGATGAGGGCAAACGGCATGGGACGGCCGGTTGCGCTATCGGTAATGGTGCCGAACGGATGCTCACTGATGCCCCAGATGCGCAGCGACGCCGTTCCCAAGAACAAGAATAACACGCCCAGCGTGAACGGGCTGGGCGCGATGATGGCGTTGAGCGGTATCATGATGAGACCGAGCCAGAATCCGGCATCGGCGATGGCGGCCACCGAAGCGCCAAGAACAATCGAAGGAGACTTGACCACCAGCGGCGCCGCCGACGGGCGCACTGGGTCCATCGGAATGTCAAAATTGATGAGCGTCTTGTCGTTCACCGTGATGAGGTCACCGTAGTAGAGGTTGTTGTAGACGAGCGTATCAACGGATGCGGCGGTATGCGCCGGGAACAGGTAATCCCTGGCACTGGGCAGAATCGATATCTGCACATTTTGCGCCAAGAGCGACTCGGGCGTGGTGAGGAATCCGTAGCGGCCATCTTTATCGGCGATGTGCGTTTCCAACACGCGCTTGTTGCGGTCCATCAGTTGCACCTTTGCAAACGGAATCGGCCGCTTGGTATTGGAATCGTACACCGTCCCCCACACTTTCTTGCGCTTGGGCAGCAGACCGAGCATACCCATCAATCCCTGCCACAGAAATGCCCCCGCGCCGGAACTACCCAAAATAGGCATCAATGCTACGACCGCCGATGCTCCCACCGCGACCGCTGATGCGATTGAAATTGGCTCAATGACATCGGAAGCTCCCGATAGCGTTTGGATGAACACAGACGGCGGCGGACTGCCGAATGGAGGACCGATGCTCGGCGTTACCGATGGGCTGACTCTCCCGCTGGGAGTAGGCGTAACGCTTCCCGATGGCGTAGGAGTCGGCGAAGCCACAGGGCACCATCCCTCCTGCGGTTCCGGCGGCTTGCACGCAAAGCGCGGTAAATCCAGACACGCCGGTCGCGGTTTGCATGTGGGAGTTGGCTTTGGAGTCGGCGTGGGTGAGGGCGCCTGGCACCATCCGCCTTGCGGTTCGGGCGGCTTGCACGCAGGTGTTGCATCCAAACATGCCGGCCGTGGCGAGCACGCCACCGCGCCGAGTACGATGTCGTCCTGATAATCCGGCGATTGGATCCCGGGCCACAGCGTCGACTTGTCATAATTCACATAACGCACATACACGGTGCGGTTCGTCAGCGGGCAGCTCGCAAGCCCCGCACACAAGTCCCACGGCACGAGTTCTTTAAAAGCAGATGACGACAGAACCGAGAAATCGGCGAGATTACTGAAAAATACTTCGGTCCCCGGCTTGTTGAACCACGGATTCAAACGCAGTTGCACGGCGGCAGTTGTTGTGGATGCCGCATTGTCATTAATGACAATGCCCCAATCGGGCCATGGCGACTCCAGAAGAATATTGTCCAAGACTACAACAGTGCAGGTATTTCCAGCGCAATATTTCGCGTACACGATCTTTGCGCCGTTCGTACAGGTGGAGCCGAGGCCGGCGCATAGATCCCAACCGGCGAGCGTCGGGCTGTAGAGTTGCGGCATCGCGGTGCCCACGAGTTCTTTTGCATTTGCGATCTGCATCGTCACTTCATCAGCGGGAATCCCCTTCAATCCGTTGGTCAGCACCAATGTCACCTGCCGTTCCGTTGTCGAAAGAGCATCGTTGTTGATGGCCACTGCCGGTGTCGATCTCTGCACATCGCTTAGATATACGATATTATCGAGCACCACCGGCGACGATACGCCGACGGGCGTGCGATAGATTGCGTACACGCTGTACATGCCATCGCCGCATAATGCCAACCCGGTGCACAGATTCCATGGAAGGTACTTTTGGAACGGCTGCTCGATAGCCGCAGAAGCGGATGCCAGTGAATTGCCAAGCTTCATCGTCATGCTCACCGTCGCTTCATTTGCGAATCCATGCCCCAGTATAAGCATGACATCGGAGCTGCTGGCGACCGGCGCATCATTATTGATGAGTACGAACCGTGGACCGGTGCCGGTCAGAAGAATATCGTCACGAAGTGTTTCAACGCCGTCCACCTGAACGGTCGCCATGGCTGTTTGAGCACCGGACTGTACCGTGACGGTTTTATACGCCGGAGTTACGAGTCCGTTCGTATACAGCACAGAAACCACTGAACCCGTTCCGCTGATGATGCCCGTCGGTGCGGTCCAGACATACGAACCGTCGCCTCCCGTTGCCGACAGGACGGTAGTGACATTCGGAGGAGCGGTCTGAAAATTCGGACTCAATGACAACGGTAGCGGCGTGGGAGTCGGTGTTAGCCATGGCGTCGGAGACGGGCCGGCCCCGCAGTTGGTCTGATTGATGATCACCGAATACACATTGCCGCTAGATGTCTCCGGACGGTATTTCGTTTTGTAGGTGTAAGTCGCATTCGCAACAACCGAATCGTCGCGCAAATCGTACACCGTATAATTCGGATTCGGGTAACCGCCGGTGCCATAGGGTGCCGCGACAGACCCGTTGATGCGCGTTGCATACACGCCGGGAGTGCCCCCGCCGAAGAACCACTGATTGCCCGTGGCATTCACATCACGCAAAACAGAATTTGAATTCGGCGGCAAAGAGCCAGGTGGTGGATTAGCAGACCAGCGAATCTCCACATGAGGCGTCGGCCAGCCAATGCATACGCCCACAATCTGACCGTCAGTAGGTGGTGCGGCTTCAGCATATTGCGCATTAATTATCCCGACACTAAAAACCACAAAAAACACTAAGAGAATCCTCCATGCAATACGCGGACATTTCATATGCATTGTGCATACCCATTATAGCATCGCTAACCCCTGTACGGGCTTCCGCTACCCGCTTAATTTACGAGTTTCTAGTCAAATCAGAGTATTGAAGCCAAGTTTCCGAAATTACCCTATAGCAGAGTGCGTCAGTAAATTACCATGCCGCTTCCATGATGCCTCTACATACAGGTACCTATATATACCTTAATGTGCTTTTCTATCACCAAGCTATGCTGACCGATAACTGCCAATCAATTCGTCAATAGGAAATAATGCCCATTTCGTGGACATTATTTCCTATCCGCAGATCATATTTAGCTTAATCTGAAATTGCGGCGTAAATCCTCGTCGTAATCAATATCGTAGGTAGTGATCGCACGGATGTACTTTCGCATTTGTGGGTCAGCTAATAGGCGCTTCAGGAATGGGGGCAATTTGTGAGGCCACACCCACATGCTTCGTTGGAACTCCCGGAAGCCGAGGCGCTTGAGCACTCCTCGCAAATAATCCCGTATCGGTCGTTTTGATTCGGGCACATCAAAAAGTACGATGCGCCACTTGCCGTCCCAGTTCTTAGCTTGTAGGTTGTAGCTTGTAGGTTGTAGCTGCTTATTTTTTGTTTCCCCTTTTTCATTTTCCGATAGCTCTTTCCGGACATGAGCCTTGAGCGCAGCGTATTCGCCTGCCTGTGTCAGTTCATACTGATGATTTGCCGTCCGTGAAATCATCCGCCGCCGCTTTAACCTTGCTAAGGCTGTATAGAAACTATTTTCACTGCGGACCGCACCCAACAATTTCACTTGCGGGTGTTTTTGAATGTCTCGAAACGAGGCCTGGCCTGACTGCGCAAGTATCAGTAGTATGATTTGTGCAACGGAAACCTCCGGCCGCTCTATTCGCACACCCATCGGTTTATCTTCTTTCTTCACGATCGGTTTCATGAGTCAATGGTATCTCAACCCTTCCTCCCCCGCCAGCGGTCCCTGTGGACAATCTGTCATTCACTCACGAATCGCATATTCCGAAATAGCGTTTTACTTGGCTTTATTGCGACTCTACTCTTCCAAAGATGTTAATACCGCTCCGCGGTCCGCGCTGCTGGCTGGAGTCCGTCCGGGAGCACGGGTCGTCCGGTGCGGTATCACGATTCCCAAACTCGGCACAAGGTCTGTATCTAGTATTGTGCCTTCAGACAGGTGGGAATCGTGATGCACCGTCCTCTCCGTTACTCCGCTCCCGGCGGCTCCGTCTCTCGCAGCATCGGACCGCCTGCGCTGACGGGCATGGTGTTGCTGTATTTCCCCGCCGCATCCGCCACGGTATCCCAGAGAGCCCAGCCCGTCGTTGAGCGGAAAGACGGATGGCGAATGTCGCCGGCGCAAAACGCCATCCGCATGACCGGAGCATAAAGAACAGCTCCAACAGTGTTGGAGCTTGTTCGACTGCGGAGATTCGGATGCGTGACAGCGCCGGCAGAGAGCCGTTCCTTACGCGATGGGCGAATCGGGATACTGTGGCGGGGCGGTGGGAAGTATAATCTTTTCCTATGGCATCACAACGGGAGCCGGAATTTCAGTTATAGGGGTTGACGCCTCTACTGTGGGCGCGGGGGTATCTGATGGAACTGGCATCATATCTGTGGTTGCTTTGCCCACCGAAGCCTCTGGCGTAGGTGTGGGCGAGGGTGTTTTGTAGAGTCCACGGATGGCGTAGAAACCGGCGTATCGCTACCCGCAAAGTAAGCGAGCCATCAAAAACCCCATAATCTCATCAATAAATAATTCAACTAAATTAGGCGTAATGTGGCGGTCCAGCATGACTTTAGACGAATGAACCGTGTATGACTCGATTTTTTCGTCAAAAAAAGACAGGGAATCACCCCGCTATATTCCATATTTTTGAATACAATCATTGTTAGCCGTGCATCATGTATGACATACCTTTCCTTCATGTACTGGCATAGTCCTTCCTACATATACCTTGCTACTGCTATATATTGAATAGGTGCTCTGCGTTTTTCATCGTTGCTTCAAATACGACTGCCGGCTCTATACCGAAAATAGTGGCTATGCTCCTCCCAACGATATCCACATATGAAGGTTCGTTCCTTTTCCCCCGATATGGTGCAGGTGCGAGATAGGGTGCATCTGTTTCCAGAAGCAGCCGATCCAACGGTATCGAGCGTACCATTTCTTCGTACTCTTTTGCGAATGTCACGATGCCGTTCAACCCGATGAAATATCCTCTCCTCATATACCTACGCGCCTGTTCTGCGGTTCCGGTAAACGAATGCATCACGCCTCTGTATTCAGGCAGTATGTTCATCATATCCTCATGAGCATCGCGGCAATGAATAATAACCGGCTTGCCACATTGAGCGGCAAGATGAATGAACTGTTCAAGCGATTCTCGTTGGAGCTTCCGTTTTTCCAAATCTGTTGTTCGGTGGTAATCCAAGCCCACCTCTCCAATCGCCACGGCTTTAGAGTGCTTGAGTAGCTCCTCGTAACTTGTCAGTTGAAAGTTGTCCGTTACTTCATTCGGATGCAAACCAACTGACGCATATAAACCTTCATAGCGTTCGGCGAGCTTGATTGCCTGCCTGCTTGTCGCTAAATCGGTACCAACGCAGACGATTCCGATACCGGAATCCAGTGCCCTTCGGATAACTTCATCCCGGTCGGAGTCGTATTGAGGAAACTGCGGATGGCAGTGTGTGTCGATGATTTTCATATTTCTTTCTGCTTCTTCATATTCTGTCATAATTTCACGAAGAGCGTGAAATGAAACAATGCTATAGTGACGCAACTACAATGCTATTAATCACCTGTTCTTATGTCTCTCTCCTTGGAAAAAGCGGCTCCGGAACGGTGACAGAAATCTGCTGGCCATCGGCGAGCGAGGCGCCCGGAGAGACGCCAAAAATTGAAAAAATCTTCTGCGCAGTGGCGGGCATGAACGGCTGCAGCAGCCATGCGATATGCGCAATCATCGCGACGGATACTATCAATGTTTTATATCCTTCCTGCCTGTCCTCCGAAGCTTCGGCGAAGGAGGATTTCCACGGCTCTCGCTCATTGAGGTACGCATTGGCCAAAGCAATCTTCTCCCATACGCATGATATCGCATCATGCAGACGGAACTGCGCAAAAGCATTCTGATAATCAGTATCGTCTGCTATCTGCTTCATGGCGGGCTCTGTGGCTTCTAAATCTGCGGTATAGACCCCTTTTCCTGACAATTTGGTAGCCACGAGTGTTGCAACGCGCTGAATGAGATTCCCCAAACCGTTGGCGAGGTCTGTATTGTATCGATTGTCGAGGTTTTTCAAGGAAAAATCGCTGTCATCAGTACTCCGTAGTTCGCGCAACATGAAGTAGCGCACGACATCGGCTGGATAGCGATCCAGAAGTTCGGACGGATTAATCACATTCCCCAACGATTTCGACATCTTCTCCCCGTTCACCGTAATAAAGCCATGAACATAGATGCTCTTGGGAAGTTCCAGACCGGCAGATAGCAACATCGCAGGCCAGAATATGGCATGAAACCGCACGATGTCTTTGCCGATAAGATGCACATCGGCAGGCCAAAATGCCATCCCCGCTTCATCGGTACCATAGCCCAATGCAGAGATGTAATTGGTAAGAGCATCAGCCCATACATACATCGTCTGATCAGCATCGTCGGGTACGGGAATCCCCCATGGTAATTGTCCGGAAGGCCTGGAAAAGCTGACATCCTCGGCATCATCGAGCAGGTTCAGAAGCTCTGATTTGCGGGTTGCCGGAACGATGCGCAGTCGGTCGGACTCAATCATTTTACGGATTTTACCCGTGTAATTCGTTACCTTGAAGAACCAATTTTCTTCTCTAACGAGCTCCGGTTTGCTTTTGTGCAGCGGGCACAGGCCGTCTATCAGTTCGCTCTGCTTGACGAATGCCTCGTGGCCGACACAGTAGAATCCTTCGTATGATTTCTTATAGATATCGCCCTTTTCTGCCATTGCCCGCCATAGCTTCTGCGCCGCCGGCCAGTGCCGGACACGGTCGGAAGTGCGCATAAAATCGGTATTTGAGACATTCAGGCGAGTCGCTAAATCTCCCACCTGTCCGGCGATACGGTTGACGAATTCCTGGGTCGGTACACCGGCTTCCAGTGCGGAACGCATGATTTTCGTGCCATGCTCATCGGTACCGGTGAGAAAGCGGACCTCATCCCCTAACATGCGGCGGTAACGGGCAACAGCGTCAGCCTGCACCAGCTCCAGCGCAAAGCCGATGTGTGGCGGTGCATTGGTGTAGACGATTGCCGTTGTGATATAAAAACGGGCCATAATAGTAGCTTATTAGCTGGTAGCTTGTAGTCGTGCGGTCATTGTATTAAGCATGCGCATCACCTCGTCTATAGGTGCATCAATTCTAGCATAATCCATCTTGATGTCTGGATAAAGACGGTGCATTAATTCTAGTTGAGTCTCAAGTTCCGCTCCGGAAGCATAGGCGATGAGCAAGAAATGACGGAAATCGGCCCTTGAGCCTCTTCTGCGGCCTTCGGCAATATTTGATGGAATAGATACTGCCGCACGCCGAATTTGCGATGTTAATCCGTACAGCTCATGCTTGGGCAATTCGATACTGACGCTATAGACGGCCTGCACTAAGTCCATGGCTTTCTGCTATACGATAAGCTCCTTGTATGAATGAATACGCTCGGACATTTGCCGACGCATCCTACCAGCTAAGAAGCTAAAAAGCTACTTCCTAGCGCCAGCTTCTCGGTGCGACAACGACGACAAACTCGCCCAGTCCGTTGTCGCCGGTCAACTGCGCCGCGATGTCCGCAGCGGTACCGCGATACAGTGTTTCAAATTTCTTTGTCAGCTCGCGTGCCACCACCATAGGCCGGCCAAGTGTTTCTGCCCTCTCCAGCGCCTCCTGTAATTGTTGCATCGCCTTGAGGACGCGGTGCTTTGATTCGTAGAAAACCACGGTATCTTCGGTTGCGGCGAGGTCCGTAAAGAAAGTCTGCCTCCCCTTCTTGTGCGGCACAAACCCCCAGCACTGGTAGCGGTCTGCCGGAAATCCGCTGGCCGACAGCGCAACGACTGCCGCATTGGCTCCGGGAATCGGCACAATCTGCGTATCCGAGAGCAGTGCGAGAACCTGCTGAATCAACCGGCCGCCCGGATCATTGATGCCCGGAGTTCCCGCGTCGCTGACCAGTGCAAGCGTATTTCCTTCACCGAGCATGCTGGCAACCTGCGCCACCACCCGTTCGTCGCTATGCTGATGGTAGGCGTACAAGGGCTTTTTGATGTCAAAATGAGCCAGCAATTTGGCGGTTACGCGAGTGTCCTCGCAGAAAATGGCGTCAACGGATTTCAGCACTTCAAGCGCCCGCAGGGTGATGTCCTGAAGATTTCCGATAGGCGTTGCGACGATATAAAAAATAGCCATGAGAGATTAGTCTTTAGCCATTAGTCCCCGATTCCTAATGGCTAAGTTTTAATGGCTAGTAGCTTGGCTAAGTGCTTCGGCGTGATGTTTTCAGCCGGGCCATGTCGTCGAGGAGTTCCACAATAATGGTCGCGACCGGCACGCCCAATAACGCGCCGACGATGCCGGCGAGCTGCGCGCCGATGAGAATTGCGAGAATGACCACAATGGGATGCAGCCCGGTTGTCTTCCCCAGGACGATCGGCACTAAAAGGTGGTTTTCTGCCTGCTGAATAATAACCCACATAATAAGTACCCATAATCCCAATGTTGGCGATTGGATAAATGCCATCAGAATGGCTGGGATAGCAGCCAATACCGGCCCTGCGACCGGCACAATCTCGAGAAACATCGCCATAATCGCAAATACCAGCGCAAACCTGACCTCCAACAGCGTCAGCCCCACGAACACTAAGAGGCCGACGATAAGCGCCAGCAACATCTGCCCCTGCAACCACAGACCGACCTTGATTTCCACGCGCCGCCAGAGGTCGGCGATGTACTCCTCGTATCGTTCCGGCACGATTGCGGCAAGAAAATTCTGGATGCCGTTCTTCATGACGGACAGGTAGAATGAGATGACGATAATCGCAACAAATGAGAACAGACCGCCAAACGCACCGATGGCGAGGTTGAACGCCGACTGTGAGAACTGCTGGAGGTACCCCGCGAGCATCTCGACGATGTTCTGCACCTCCGACACGAAATCAAAGTATTTCGGAGCTCCCTGCTGTACGGTGTCCAAAGAAGTGGTGAGTTGATTCGTGATCTTCGGAATATACGCCGACATACTGGACAATTCATCGAGCACAGAAGGTAAAACCAACGATGACAGCGCAGCGATAGCTCCGAGGACCATCAGATAGAGCGCGAGAACGCTGATAATGCGCGGAACGCCAAACTTCTGAAACCATGCCACAAATGGCGAGACGGCCGAAGCAATAACAATGGAAAAAAGTAAAATAACCACCACATCCGACAATAGATACAACAACACAAACCCAAGCACCACTAAAATGGCGCGAAATATACTGGAAGTTGAGACATCTAATTTCTGATTCTCTGCCATAGAAGCTATCTAAATGTTAGCACTTTCTGAAAAATGCTGCTATCCACCGCCGGACCGATAACCGCCATGTTCAGGCGCTCGTCCGTGAATATGTCGGATGCAACCGCCTGTATATCATTCTGTGTAACGGCCTGAATCTTCGCCAATTCCTCTTCCGGCGTGATAACTTTGTCGTAAAACAGCACCGAACCGCCGTAGTCGTCGGTAACTCCGCTGGTGCTCTCCAGCGTAAACGCCATGCGTCCTTCCGCCTGATCTTTGACCCGTTTCAATTCTTCCTGCGTTACGCCTTCCGCAGCCACCTTGGCCATCTCCGCCAAAATCACCTTGATGCCCTCCGTCGCTTTGGCCTGATTCAGCCCCGCTCCGACCTCAAAATATCCTGAATCGGTGTAGTTGGTGTTGCCCGCCCACACATAGTAGGCCAATCCGCGCTTCTGACGCACCTCATCAAAAAGGCGCGAGCTCATTCCCCCGCCCAATATTTGCGCCATCAGACCGGCTGGGTACCGGCGATCATCGAACATGTTGTATCCACGCACACCCAGGCTCACATACAGCTGTTCCACATCTTTTGATGCGGTTTTGATTCCCGGAGCATTTTGCATCTCAACAACGGCGAGCTTACTTGCCTTTTCGGCCTGACGGATGTTTTCGAACAACTGCTCCACTTTGGCTTTCACTTGTTCGGGGTCAATACCGCCGGCCACCGCAATAATGGTGTTCTCGGCGACATAATGCGTATCGAACCACTGGCGCAGGTCCGGTGCCTGCATCGCGTTAATGGTCGCCTCGGTACCGCCAATTTCCCACCCTGCAGGCTGGTCGCCATAAAGCAACTCTTCGAATAATCGGCCGATATGCTGCTGCGGATCATCGCGGCGCATGCGCAGCTCTTCGTTGATGGGTCCGCGCTCGATTTCCATCGCCCCCGCCTCCAGCTTAGAGTTGAGAAAGATATCAAACACCACATCCATAATGGTATCGAGTTTCGTAGCGGCGGCTTTTGCGTAGTAGCCGGTCACCTCCTTGCTGGTAAAGGCATTGTAGCTGGCGCCGATACCGTCGAGCTCGCGGCTGATGTCCAAATACCCCGGCCTGCGCTGGGTTCCTTTGAACATCATATGCTCCAAGAAATGCGAAATGCCGCCTAGGTCTTTGGCCTCGTATTTCGAGCCGCATTTAACGAGCATCAGCACCGTGGCTGTTTTCGCCGCGGGCATCGGAACCGTCACCAGGCGCAAACCCGATGGCAGTGTGTGCAGTTGATACTCGAATCCTTTTTCCATTTGTGTGCTATGTGCCGGCGGAAAGAGTCGAACTTTCTTCTAGGCGTTATGAATGCCTCGTTCTGACCGTTGAACTACGCCGGCAAGCATCGTCACATCATATCGCATTTTCGCACTTTTATCAACTACGACCCTTGCATAATCGGCAATTTCAACCTATAGTGCGTCCGCGGGGTGGAGCAGCGGCAGCTCGTCAGGCTCATAAGAAATTGTGACTTTACACAGTAATGTGTATCGAAAACTTCCGAAACTGTCCCGACACGGCATGTTTGCCGGTCGAGATCCCGACAATAATTGCCGGGACGGGAAACCCGACCGGTCTTACCGAGGGCAATCCGCAACCAAATCCATTCCTCATGCTGGAATGGAGAGGCTCAGAGACTATAATGGGAGCATCCTCACCCATACGGGACGGATGATGGGATAGTCCGACACTCCGAGTAATCGGAGGAAACAGAAAGAACCTGAAGGTCGCGGGTTCGAATCCCGCCCCCGCAACTACATACGAAAAGTCCCCCACTTCGGGGGATTTTTCGTATGCCGGTTTGTAGGAGGGGCGGGATTCGAAGTCCGGAGCGGTTATGCCGTCAGCAGACGGCATCGCGAGGACCGGAGCCGTGAGGCAAAACGGAGCGACGGCGATGTTTTGACCGACGGTGAATCCCGCCCCCGCAACAAAAAACAGCCCCGCTAAGGCGGGGCTGTGCGAAGCCTGTACAGCTGACGGCGCCACCGCCGCATCCACCGTGCATTGCGCTTCGCCCCAATAAGCCGCTCCAACCGGAGAATGTTCCTCCTCCGAAAGACCGACAGCGATTGCTCGGCAAATATGGACGATCCGAGGTTGTCCTGGAGAATCGCTGGGTACCCTTTTGCCGGAATGCGAGAAACAATCTTCGCCCACTCTCTTTTGATGCGTCGGGTGTCGGGCGCTTTCGGATGGAATGTGATATCCGTATAGTTCCTCCCGAAGAACTTCTCGGTTACTACTCTGACGCCCAACTCTTCCAGTCGGGCGGCTACTGTTGCAGTCAGCGTGAACGGCCCATCAATTCCCTGGATATCGGAATTCTTGCCGTAAAATCCCGAGCTCCAAGTACAATAGCCCTTCCGGTTCATCTCAAAAACTGCGTCGGCAACCTGCGGTTCAAGGTATTCGATGAATGACCCGAGTGCGATATCCCGCATCGTCGCGCGAAGCGGGCCTCTCTTCATCCGTCGCGCGATACTTGCAAGACACTGTGCGTGCACAAGCCGTCGTAACACACCGAATGTTTTTGCCCGCATGCCATCCCCTCTCTCAAAGAACACGGCATACTTTTATAACTAAATATTCGCTCAAAGTAAAGGCTTTGACAATACGGCATCTCTGCGGTATGGTCATTGCCGGAGGCTGTAATGGCTACTATCAGTCGGGAAATTGCCGAACAACAGATAGCGCGCTGTAAGAAGCAAAAACGGCCACGGATGTACTGCATCGCCAAGTACTGGAATCTGGAGTTCCAGAAATACGGCTACTCCCTCTGCTATACGGCGAGGGAGTATGAAGCGCTCCTGAACAGCTCGGTGGTTGAGGGTGTCACCATTCTTTGGTCAAGCCGCTCCCGCAAGGAACGGTGACCAACAGCCCGCATCGCGCAAGCGACTGCGGGCTTTTTCTTACTGAACCAGTACCGTGCCAACATTGCGGGCGGAGCCGCAGTCAACATACAGAGTAGTCGGCACCGACTTCACGGATGGGGTGAAGATCTTCCAACCATAACCCGAGAGCGTGAAGAATACTCCTCCGACCGCAAATGTCCGCGAATCACCCGAGCGATTGTCCAGCATGATCGATTGCCCGCGCGCAATAGCAAGACGCGACGGCTGGGCTTGGCAGTACTGGTCGAATTGCATGCGACGGCTAGCGTATGTCGTTAAAGCGTCTTGGTAACTTTTTGGCATCGGAGCGCCCGCCGGGGTAGCGCTCGGTTTTGCGGTTAATTTCGGTACCGGAGAACCGCTCGCCGACGGGCTCGCCGATGGCGTCACGCTCGACTCCGGTTCTACGCCACGGTTGGCGAGCCATACGATGACCATGACCATCATCACTCCGACGACAACTGCCACTTTCGTCCGTGTGTCCCTCCTCATAGAGTTTTAGTAGATGGTGAGTCCGCCAATACTTTGGTCGGACCGTCACCCGTTTGATTTGAATACATTATATCATGAGCACCGGCCCCGTTCGTTTGAAAAGTGGATATGCATGGGAACGACAACGGTCATGATATACTGAATAGATTATGTTGCGACATCTGCGCACCTTCACGCCCCTTATCGCGGGGCTCATCGTTCTGTCCGTTGGAATCTTTTTTGGCGTCTGGTGGAATCTATATGATTATATTCCACACCTCGACAAGATTTTGCATATTCTCGGCGGCGTCACTGCCGCATGGTTCGTCCTCGCTCTCATGCAGCGAGAGATTACCCACATGGGCGCATGGAAGCAGACGCTTATCCTTGTAAGCATTTCGGCGCTTATCGGTGTTGTGTGGGAGTGGGCGGAATTCGCCAGCAACTACGCGCAATACAGCCACCCCATTTGGTATTTCTACTTCCACGGCGGAGATTTGGCCGACACGATGATCGATCTCGCCGCCGACACCGTTGGCGCGCTTCTGCTGACCGCTTGGGCACTGTATAAAGAGCGCTAATCCTCTGAGACATGCACTTCACTACCAGCGAAAATCCCAATAGTCCTATCGTCTGCAATGTACCGCACGCTGGAACAATGATTCCCGAAGAGTTCAGACAGGATTACATTGTCGATGAACGGACACTTACGCATGAAGTAGCGTACCTCGCAGATAACGATACTGACACACTCTATGAAGAACTGCTTCGCTTCTCAAGTTTTATCATGTCAACAATCGGCCGCGTGGTAGTAGATATTGAACGCTTCGAGCGCGATGCTGACGAGCCTATGTCAGCGGTTGGCATGTCAGCATTCTACACATACACCAGCACGGGAGCCGTACTACGCACCATTGGTCCCGAGAACCGCAGTCGGTTAGAAGTTCTCTATTGGCAGTACCATCACGCACTTACCGATCTGACCCGCAACGCACTCACGCGGCACAGTACAGCACTCCTCGTTGATTGCCACTCGTTTCCCTCAACGCCGCGGCCATACGAGCCGGATCAACAAACCCCCCGCCCGGATATCTGCATCGGATGCGATGACTACCACACACCCGATGCTCTGCGAGACATCCTGCAAGATAATTTTCGCGCGCTCGGGTATGCCGTCGGCATCAACACTCCCTTTTCCGGCACCATTGTCCCTCTGGAGTATCACCGGAAAGACAAACGGGTCATGTCGGTGATGATCGAAGTGAACCGCAAGCTCTACATGGATGAGGCGACATTCCGGAAATCGGAACACTTCTTCCGAATCGGCAAAGACATATCCCGTTGCATCATCCAAAGCCTGAATCAATTTCTCCCCCTATGAATCAAGAAATTCCACCGCGCCAAGAATAGGGCACGGAGCGATGAAACTGCGATGAACGATCTGGGAATCGGAATTCATACTAAATGCGCTCCAAGGTCTGGATGCCCAGCAGGTCCAGTCCTCGTTTGAGCGTGTCCATGACTGCGGTGACGAGATGCAACCGCGCCGCCTTGCGTGCGGCGTTATCATCATCGTTGATGTGCACGAGTTCATAGAAGCGGTTTGATTTCTCCGCCAGTTCGTACAGATATAGCGCTAGGCCATTGAGCGTGTGCAGGCGGGCACATCCCGCGACAGCGTCCCCGAAATCAAGCAGGTGACGCATCAGGGCTCGTTCGCTGGGATGATTCAGTGGTGAAGGGACCCCCTCCGCGCGATGTGAAAGGGGCCCTTTCACATCGGCTTTTGTTATGATGCCGGAGAGTCGCGCATACGCATACTGCAGATACGGACCCGAGTTGCCGCCCAAATCAAGCATCGCATCCCAGTCGAACACGATGTCGGAATACGGGTGCTGGCGTAAATCGTTGTACTTCAACGCGCCGATACCCACAGTCTGCGCAATCTGCGTGATTTGTTCTTCGGAAAGCGAGTCGTTCTTTGCGCGCACAACTGCGGATGCCCGATTCACGATTTCATCAATGACATCCTGAAGTGCAACCGTTTTGCCCTCGCGGGTCGCAAGTTTTTTTCCGTCGTCCCCCAGTACCATGCCGAATTTCACATGCGACAGCTGCGTCGGTCCCAGTTTCAGTAACTGTGCGACTGCAAAGAGCTGCTCGAAGTGCAGCGCCTGCTGATTCGCCACGACATACAGAATCTTGTCCGGCTTGTGCGATGCGATGCGGTCCTCCAGCGAGGCGATATCACGCGTCAAATACAGCGTCGCCCCATCGGTCTTGCGCACCATCGCAACGGGCAATCCGAATTGCTCCAGATCAACGATGAGCGCTCCCTGACTCTCTTTGGCCAGTCCTTTCTCTTGCAATTGCGCAATGACACCCGCCAGCGCCGCTTCATAGTCGCTCTCCCCCTTGAATACATCAAATGTAACGCCAAGCATCGCATACATGCGGTTGAATTCGGTGAGCGAATGATCGCGGAACGACTTCCAGAGTGCGCGGTTCTCCGCATCTCCCGCTTCCAGCTTCCGAAACTCCTCCTGCCCCACCGTTTCCAGCGACGGGTCGGATTTGAGTTCGTCGTGAAATCGCACATATAATTTCAACATCGTGCCGATGGGGTCGCGGTCAAGTTCTTCCTGATTACCCCACTTCCGGTATGCGGCGATAAGTTTTCCGAACTGTGTGCCCCAATCTCCGAGATAATTCCACCGCACGACATCATATCCCAACGCACGGTACACGCGAGCAAGCGCATCACCGATGATGGTACTGCGCAGATGTCCCACATGCATCGGTTTGGCGATGTTGGGCGCCGAATATTCCACGATGACTTTCTTCCCCTGTCCGTCGTTCGGAATGTGAAAGGGCCCCTTTAACAGTTGGGTCTCCAGATAGGCATCTTTCAGGAAGATATTTACGAATCCAGGCCCGGCGACCTCGCACCGTTCAATCATTTCGCCCCCCTCGGCGAACAGTGAGTCGCACAACGCCTGCGCAACTTCGCGCGGTCCGCCGGCTGGCGGACTTTTTGTTGATTTTGCCAGCACGAACGCAAGATTGACGCTGTAATCCCCCATTGCGGCATCGGGCGGCACCAACACATCAAACAGATGCCCGGGATGCATATGCGTCAGCGTTTCATGTAGCCAGCGTCGGAACATAGAGTGAATATACGCGAAAAATGACAGAAAGAAAACTTCCCGCCGAAGCGGGAAGCGTGATATCAGTATTATTAGCCTTGCTCCTGGAGAAGCTTGAAGACGCGGGTGCTTGCGAAGGTGTGCACGCGGCAGTACATGACCCGCACCCCGAACCGTCGGGCCATCTTCCTCGCTGTTGCCGTAAATGTGGCATTGAGCCCACACTCCTCAAGGTCTTTCGCAAGCTCATCGAGCAACTCTTGTAGCGTGTTGGATGCGACGATGGGCGAAAGGACGGATTCGCCCAGCTCGCCAATGGTTTGTTCGTAGTTGTCACACGACGAATCGGCCTTCACGGGATTTGATACCCGGTAAACCATCGTGTATGCGAGCGCAACTGATTTTGCATCCTTCGTGGTGTACACGCGCGACTTGAACTCCTCCGCGCGCAGGGTGATATTGATGACCTTCACCATGGTTGTCAGAGGCCAATACCACCGCACGCCGGGCATGACAAGCACTGGCTTGCGCCCACGACGGTATCGCACGGCCCGATGTGTTGAGATGATGAGATACGGTCGCGGAACGAATATCCAGAGGTATTCAAAGATCTTATTGAGCCACTCAAACGCTCCGCCCATATCAACCTCCACAGAACTGCCCGCATCATACGCATCGCAAACAAAAGAGCAAGCAGAGCAGTTGAAAAACTTCTAAACAACACGCATACTACCAGGTATGGACGCAAAAACATTCGATACGCTCGCTATCTCGGCGGTCAAGAAAGCGGCACCTGCGGTCGTCAGTATCGTCATATCAAAGTATCTGCCCCGCATGCGCGACATCAACCCGTCGCAGTTGTTCAATCCGTTCATGATGGGTGATGTGGAAGACGGCGCCGGCCAGCGCGTGAAAATCGGCGGCGGTTCCGGTTTCATCGTACATCCCGACGGTCTCATCCTCACCAACAAACATGTCGTGTTCGACGCCGAAGCAGAATACGCCGTGGTGATGAATGACGGTACCGAACACACCGCGAAAGTGTTGAGCCGCGACCCCATCAACGACATCGCGGTACTGCGCATCGCCATGCCGGACGGAAAAAAGAAACTGCCCTATGTGGATCTCGCAAAATCCAACAACATCGAGTTGGGGCAGACGGTCATCGCCATCGGTAATGCGCTCGGGCTGTTCAGTAACTCGGTATCCAAGGGCATTGTGTCGGGCCTCGCGCGCAGTATCTCGGCATCGCTGGGCGGAGCACCGGGCGGGCATATGGAACAACTCCGCGGCGTCATCCAAACCGATGTAGCCATCAACCAAGGCAACTCGGGCGGTCCACTCATCAATCTCGATGGCGAAGTCGTCGGCATCAACACAGCTGTCATCTTTGGTGCACAAAACATCGGCTTCGCTATCCCCGTCGATTGGGTCAAAGGCGACTTGCGTGACATTATCGAGCACGGCCGCATCATCAAACCGTTTCTGGGGCTCATGTATGTGATGCTCACCCCCGAACTTGCCCGGCGCTACGCGCTGTCACGCGACCACGGTGCCATGGTTATCCGCGACCACCGGCCCGACGCACAGGCGGTGTTGGTGAAATCTCCGGCCGATAAAGCAGGCCTCAAGGAGCACGACATCGTCATCCGTCTCGATGGTACCGAACTCCTGGCGGACATGGACCTCTCCGACCTGCTCCAGAAACACAAAGTCGGCGACACGCTCAAAGTTGCATTTCTGCGTGACGGCAAGGAACAGGAGTGCAGTGTAACGCTGGAAGAACGGAAATGATATGGATGTTGTGGTTTTTCGCTTTCTGAACGGATTCGCGGGGCAGAGCGCTTTTTGGGACGGCGTTATCGTGTTCATCGCGTCGTATCTGCAATATGCGCTCGGCGCCCTGCTTATCGCGTGCTCTCTGTGGCCGGTGCGTCGTTTCCCTATGTTTGCGGCGTCATTTAGCGCCGCGATTATCGCACGCCTTGGGGTTAAACCGCTCATGTTGCTGTTCGTGCACCGCGCGCGCCCGTTTGTCTCGCTCGACAGCGTTCATGATATCGTCGGAACCGATGCGGGCGAACAACTTCAGTCGTTTCCATCAGGTCACGCAATCTTCTTTTTCGCACTCGCTATGGCGGCATACCGCTACGATAAACGCTGGGGTGCCGTGTTTTTTGCGGGAGCACTGCTCATGGGCATCGCCCGCGTCATCGGAGGCGTCCATTGGCCCAGCGATATCCTGGGCGGTGCGCTCATCGGTACGCTTGTCGGCTGGCTCACCGTACAACTCGTCCTGCAGTTCCGCCGCGCCCTACCCGTGCAGAAATAAAAAAGAGTCCCGTCACGGCGGGGCTCTTTCGTCTGCTACTTCCGTAACACGCCTATGTAACTGATCCAGAACGAACACCAGCTGGAAATCAGGAACAGTGGAATCCCGACAGCGAAGAACACAAGCGGGTAACTATCCTTCCTGCTCAACCCCGCAACACCCCAAATGATGAGCGTCGCCACGATAAGCACGACGCTGTACACGAGGATAAATCCCCAGGCACAGTATACGCCCGCAACTCCTCCGAGCGCCATCGCACAGAGCACCCCGAGTACGAACAGTACATCTTGAGCATTTTGAACATACCATCCGGTTCCCATCGCATCCTCCATTGGCAAGAGCAGGTCTGTACTGTACAATTAATAGGTTAATTTGTAAAGAATGTCTGATTTCGCCACTAACCCCCGCGCACGGTTCGATTACGAAATCCTCGAGACCCTCGAGGCAGGCTTGGTGTTGCGCGGATACGAAGTCAAAAGCATCAAGACCGGACGCGTCAGCATCAAAGGCGCGTATGTGCGCATCATCAACGGCGGGCCGTGGCTCGTCGGCGCGAGTATTGCGTCCTATCAGCCCGGCAATGTGCCGCCCGACTACAAAGAGCAGGCCGACCGCAAACTGCTCTTGAGCAAAAGTCAGGTTGCGACGCTCGTGGGTCTCGCGCAGGCGCACGGCATCTCGCTCGTTCCCCTGCGGCTGTACGCCAAGAAGGGTTTGATTAAGTTGGAAATCGGCATCGCGCGCGGCAAAAAGAAATACGACAAACGGGAAAGCATCAAGAAAAAAGATATTGCGCGTTCCCGCCAGCGTGGTATGAACGAGGAGTAGTTCTTTTCAGAGGAGGCTCGAATGTTGATAGCATTGGCGTTGATGGCACAGGTTGCACTACCGCCGGAAGCGATGACGAGCGCGTGGCAGGATCGTATCACACTCCTACGGGACATGCAGGCCGCTGCCGCACGCCGGTTCGGGCTCGACCCCAAACAACCGCATTTGGGTCTTGTGCTTTCCACACAAGAATTCGCGGGCACAACCCGGCGCCTGACCGTTGTCGATGTTGTGCTCGCCGGCTCCGCTGCGCAGAAGGCCGGCATCAAGCCGGGCGACTTCATCGCCGCCATCGGCAACCGCGAGCTGGACACCGAAACGCTCAAGGCGGTCACGCTCTATCTGTCGGATTGGTCCGATGTCGTGCCGCTGACCATCCGGCATGGCAGTGTCAGCCGGAAAGTAAATTTGCGCCGCGCCCCGGTTCCGTGCTTGCGGGTCGTGTACAACGAATTCCCTGCCACGCTGTGGCAACAACGCATCGGCAAAATCCTCGAGCTCACCGAACTTGCCAAGCGCGAAATGGAACGCAATGCGTCCAACCCATGGGCACTACTGGAATCCAAGCAAACGTACGAAAAACTGAACGAAATCACTCTGCGAACAATCGCGATGATGGATTACCAGCTCAATCCGGTCGCCTGCGTCGCGTGCCGCATCGGTCAGTAAAAAAGCATCCCCGACACCTGTGTCGGGGATTTCTTAACTTCCTGATTCTTAGAGTATGATGCCTACGGATTGCAGCTTCTTCTCGACAAACGCTATCTGCACCGTCACAAACAACTCCTTCAGGCCAAGCGTCGAAAGCGACTCGAGTTCGGCCCATCCCAGACGGTCCTCCAAGAGAATGGCCATCTGTCTGTCGAACGGGATCAGCTTCTTTTGCTTCTTTTGTGCCATGGCCCACCCCAAAACCCCGGATATCGAGGATTTATACACTATACACCGATGCTTGCCCTAACACCAGAACGAACATCTCTTGGTTTCCAGCGGCAAAGCCGCTTGCGTTCGTTTGGTGTGAGGGCTTGTAAAAATGCAATTTCTATGCTATACTGACAGGTAAGGGGATGATCGGTTTCGACACTGCATCATGCCCGCACGATTCCATATGCGGTCGGCCGGTAACCGCACAAAACACCGGTCAAACTCATAACTGGCAATCGAACCGCCAATTACGCCTTCGCCTAACGGCTTGAAGACGCATCGCACCCTGACGCTTGCTACGGGATTCTGCGGTGTCATCTAGCTCGCTTTGGTAGGTCATAGTCGTGTCGTGACCCGCCGAAACTAAGACATGATAGTCCGCGGTTATTTTTCCGGTTCTCTATCCGCGGGCGAACCACCAAACCGGATACTGTGGTATCAGATCGTGTGCGCATCGTAGTGGACGCGAGTTCGATTCTCGCCATCTCCACCACAAAAGAAAAGAGCCCCATGCGGGCTCTTTTCTTTTGTCCATGTCGAAAGACACTTAATTCTGCTCAACAATTAGTGAAGCCGCCCTGATTGCTTCTACGGCTTTCTGTACCGCTTTTTTACCCTCATCTGTATCAAGCGTACTTAACTCTTCTTCGAGTTGATCGGCAAACCCATTCATGACTTCGGGGCTTGAAGTTATGATATTTCTAAGAGCTTCTTTGAATAAAGCCAATCCGGGTGCCCTTTCTTCTTGAGGCCTGTTTCTTGAATCTTGTTCATGCATGGTATTTTGAGATTATGAGCATACGAATTGAGTATATCTATTTATATGAGAATACGCAAGATGTTGTGAAGTATTGTCTCAGCTAGAGTCTCCCAGTTCCCCCGAGGCGCTCCACTGCAACAAAGCAGCCACCCATCAGGGGCGGTTGCTTTGTTGCTGATATATGGTATAATAGCTCTGCACCTTACCAAAGGAGGGAGCATGAAGAAGCTCGCGTGGTCCTTTGTTGCCGTGGCGCTGGTATTGCTCGGCGTCGGAATCTTCGAGAGCCGCCAACCGAAAGCACCGACCGGCCCCGCATCCGAAGCAGTTGTCCAACCCGTCGCCGACGGCAACGGAGTGTACTACTTCCCCGTTACTCGCGACCCGTACCGCCGTTCGCTTGTGCAGTTCTACGCAGACAATCCCGGACTGGTTTGCGAATATCAGGGAGCGACTGACGAGTATATTTACCCCTCGTTTCGTATCAGCGGCCACATCCTCCATTGCCATGACTCGGCTCTCCCCGCTCAAGACCTGACGGTTCCGTAGATTCCCACAGCCCCTCTGTACAGAGGGGCTTCTCTTTGCCATGCTACCCGTCATGAAATCATACATCCGCATCCTCATCATCGCGGGCATTGTCGTGTTGGCTACACTGGCAGTGTGGAAAGGTGTCAGTCGTCCGCAAGTTGCCGCCGTCCCCGGTACATCCGAATCGCCTTCCATATCACCGCAGGCATCAACTTCTCCGTTGGTTTTGGTTTACGATCCTGCACCAAAAGATTGGGCAACATATTCCAGTAAATCGATGGGTTTTTCTGTCGCCTATCCGACCGACTGGCGCGTGGGTGTGTGTGGCCCGCAGTGTGTTGGTTGGTCGCCTTCAACAATCGCATCAGGTCAGTTCATTCTTGGCATCATTAAAAGCGACAACACTATCGAAGGGCTTCTCGAAAAGGCCGCTCCGTACCTCATTGCCAAAGAAGATATCAAGGCGGGCGGACTCTCGTGGCTCAAACTGACCCTGCGGCAGCCGCAGACCGGTGCGATGGTCACTTCCCACTTCGTCGTCCGCGGCGCACAGCTCTTCGAGTTTGGCACCGCGACCTCCGAGGCTGATATCGCGGCCGTCTACGGCCGCATGATCGCGTCGTTCAAATTCCTGAAGTAGAGCGGTATGCAAAAACACTTGACCGTATCGTGATTTTCTGATACAGTACAGACAGAGGTGCCTTGTGAAAAAAGGAGAAATCAGTCCGTTCCACATTGCGGTGGTCGATGCGGTCGTGGCGCTCACACGAAGCCGCATCAACAGGAGTGGTCCCTACTACATCGAGCGCCCGCAAGCCCATCTCTTCGTCCGGCCGATCCATGAGTCGCTCGATCGTAGCAGAACCAAAATAGCACGCGTGGAGGTCACCTGCGAGACATGGGGAAACGCCGTCATCGTGCTTGAACTCTGCAAAGACAACCCGGGCGGCTGGCTCGCTTGGGGAGATGTGGAGATTTACTACGGCCTCCATATGAACCCGGCCCTGGCGAACAGAACTGTCATCCGGCACATCGTCCCATTCGGTTCCCCGATGCGGTATCGCATCCGGTCCCGAACTCGGTAATCCTTCCCCCGCCTCGTTATGGCGGGGGTTCTTTTTGAATGGCCGCTCCTCTTCTGTGGAGATGACTGGCCATTTGTGTATACTTCCCCTATGAGATTTACTGAGCGACCATTGGCCATCACCGATATCGAGACGACCGGCCTTGACGCGACCGTGCATGAAATCATTGAACTGGCCGTGTTGGTTGTGGACCAGAAATCGTTCAAGGTGCGCGACCAGTACACCACGCGCATCCGTCCCGCGCACATCAAAACCGGCGCCAAGCGTGCGCTGGAAGTCGCGGGATACAGCCCCGCCGCATGGCGCAACGCGGTGGACATCGAATCAGCACTGACCGCTTACTCCAAGAAAACCGCCGGGGCTATTTTCACCTCCTATAATATGTATCTGGCATATTCGTTTCTCGATGCCGGATTCAAGGTGACGGGCGTGGAAGATGCGACTGATTATCATCGGCTCGATATTTTTTCGTTGGCATGGTCGCGTCTGGGTCCCGGTCCCGCTAACCTCGACAGCATCTGCCGACGGCTCGGCATCGTGCCCGAACCACTGCCCCGTCGCGCGATGGACGGAGCGCTGAAGCAATTTGAAGTGCTCCGCGCACTGCTCTACCGATGACCAATAAACGCATCATCACCGCCGTCTCTCTTGTCGCTGTTGCGCTATATACGCAGTGGCTGTCCCAACCGGACGCAGTCCACAACACTACGGCACCCACTGCAACGCCGCGCCCCGCACCTGAAGGCTTGGTGCGGATAAGCAGTGTTGTCGACGGTGATACTATCGAAATCGAAGGTGGCTCACGCGTCCGCTACATCGGCATCAACACCCCGGAAACCGTCCACCCAACCAAGGCGGTCGAGTGCTTCGGAAAAGAGGCGTCCGACTACAATAAGAAACTGCTTGAGAGCGGATTCGTGCGCCTAGTGCGCGACATTACCGATACCGACAAATATGGCCGTCTTCTGCGCTACATTTACCTTCCCGACGGCACCTTTGTGAATCTGAAGCTAGTCGCTGATGGGTATGCATACGCGGACACCTATCCGCCCGATGTCTCCCACGCAAAAGAGTTCATCGCCGCACAATCCGCTGCCCGCACCGCCGCGCGAGGCCTCTGGGCATCTTGTCCCGTCAAAAAGTGAGCGACACTTCACAAATCAGAGGGCCTGTGTTATACTCCCCAGGCTTGATTTTTACCTGTCTTGGCTATACGCGATCTTAGAGTCAACCACCAAATACGCATCCCCGAAGTCCAGGTCATCGACCAGGACGGCAAGCAGTTGGGGGTGATGAAGACTTTTGATGCGCAGAAGCTGGCAAAAGAACAGGATCTGGATCTGGTAGAGGTCAGCCCCGCAGCGGTACCGCCCATCGCCAAAATCATGGACTATGGGAAGTACATGTACACCAAGTCCAAGGAAGAAAAGGCGCGGCCGAAAGTGAAGGAACAGCTGACAAAGGCGGTGCGCGTCGGCTTCAAAACCGGCATCCACGACCTGTTGTTCAAAGCAAAAAAGGCCGATGAGTTTCTTAGCGAAGGGCATCTGGTGAAAGTAGAGCTGACTCTGCGCGGAAGGGAAAAAGCATTTCCACAGCGCGGACTCCAGCAGTTGGAAACATTCCTCACCAAAATATCTGTTCCGTTCACCCGTCAGCGAGAGCCGATGCGCGGCCCGTATGGATGGGTGGTCGTCATCCAAAAAGACAAGAAAGCGCAGATGAAACCAAAACCCGAAATCAATGGCAAAAACCCACAAGAGTAACCGATCCCTCGCAAAGCGCGTCAAGATTACCGGCAACGGTAGGATTTTGAAGCGCAAGCCCGGCCAGGGTCATTTCAATGCAAAAGACAGCGGAAGTACCGGCCTGCACAAGCACGGCCAGAAGCTGTCCCCCGTTGCGTTTGCCAAGAGCTTCCAGAACCTCATGCCGTCGCGCAGTATTTCATCCAAACAATAATCTGAACTACCGCCATGACCAGGATTAAACGAGGAGTCACAGCAAATGCCCGCCGCAAACGGCTTCTGAAGCACGCAAAGGGTTTCAAGTGGGGTCGCTCAACAAAGTACCGCGCAGCAAAAGAAGCACTCCTGCACGCGTGGTCGTTCCAGTTTGCCGACCGCAAAAAGAAAAAGCGCACGATGCGCCGTCTGTGGACCGTCCGCGTCAGCGCGGCCGCCAAAGACAACGGCACCTCGTATTCCAAACTCATCGCGCAGCTCAAGGCCGCTCATGTGGAACTGGACCGCAAAATCCTCTCCCGCATCGCCGCCGACCACCCCGAGGTCTTTAAGCAAGTCCTCGCCGCGAAGTAAAAGAACCCCCGCACACGCGGGGGTTTCTGATTTCCAGACTACCCTACCCAGAATCCTTTTTCTTTCGCGAGTTGGAGCCCCTGCGGTGATGCGTGAGACTCCGAGAATCGGACCGAGCCATCCGCGTGAATATACCACCTGTCCACTCCGAATGTGCCGTAGACCGTATGCCAGATATCCTCATCAACAGGCACCCTGTCAAGCCACCGACGCGCCCCTTCAAGGCTCGTCTCACGCTCTCCCTCGCTTACCTCGTCCCAATTTGAGGATATACGCTGCTCCGCACGGAGCCACGCCTCGCCTTCAACAATGGCAATGGCGTTGCGCACGCCTTCAAAATCGTTCCGGAGATTGTACGGTCCGCGCTCCTGATGGCCTGGTTCATGTTCCATGTTATTCATCATATCCCGCACAGAATACAGTGCAATGTTGAAAATTCCAGGAATTATGCTAAAATCAGTAGTTGTCAATGCTTTGCATGTCGGAGCCTTGGCAAAGTCATGGCGCCATCGTCTAACGGTTAGGACACGCCCCTTTCACGGGCGGAATCGGAGTTCGATTCTCCGTGGCGCTGCCTTCGCTTGCTGAAGCAGCTTCGGTAGCCAATGGCTGCTGAAATTGCAAAGGCAAGAATTCGTTCGCCGGAGCGAACTACGGCAGCTGAAAGCTGCTTAGATCGCGAAGGAGAAAATACAACTATGCATTCTGTCTATATTCTCCAATGTGCTGATGGCACGGTTTATACTGGCTGCACTAATAATGTTGAGGACCGGCTAAAGCGCCATGCTTCTGGCCGTGTTTTTGCGACGAAAAATAGACTGCCCGTTTATATTATTTGTTATACGGTTTTTGAAAATAGATACACTGCTTACAACTTTGAGAAATATCTCAAGTCAGGTTCGGGGCGTGCCTTCTTATCAAAACACCTCAAGTGAAAATCCTCGCCATTGAATCGTCATGCGACGAGACGGCGGTTGCCGTCATCGAGGCACCCTCCTTCGCTGAAGCTTCGGAGGGCAAGTACGGCAATACTATCGCCGTGTTAAGCAATGTCGTCTCAAGTCAGATAGCCATGCACGAGCGCTACGGAGGCGTCGTGCCGACGCTTGCCGCGCGCGAACATGCCGCCAACATCGGCCATGTGTACGAAACGGCTCTTGCGCAAGCATCCGAAGTTACAGGCCACAAGCTACAATCTTCTGATATCGACCTGCTCGCGGTCACCCGCGGCCCGGGCCTTGGCCCTGCTCTTCTGGTGGGCCTTACCTTCGCGCGTACGCTGGCGTGGCGGTACGATAAGCCGCTCATCGGCGTTGACCACATGGACGGACACATACACAGCAACTGGCTATCGCCAATTGCTGAAATTAAAACTCAAACATCAAAAATAAAAAAAGTTGAGTTTCCAGCGCTGAACCTTATTGTGTCCGGTGGCCATACCGATTTAGTGCTGATGCGCGACCACGGCGACTATAAAATCATCGGCGAGACGCTCGATGATGCTGTGGGCGAGGCATTCGATAAAGTCGCTCGGCTTCTGGGCCTGTCATATCCGGGCGGTCCGAAAGTTTCCACACTCGCATTGCAAGGAAATCCCACCGCATACAATCTTCCCAAACCGATGTTGAAATCACCGGATTTCAATTTTTCGTACAGCGGGCTGAAGACTGCCGTTCTCTATCTGATACGGGACATCACGAGCGGCGTGCGGGAACTGACGGACACGGAAAAAGCTGACATCGCCGCATCATTTCAGGAAGCGGCAATCGATGTACTTATTCAGAAGACGCGCCGTGCCGCAGAAGCACATGCCGTACCGACAATCATGCTCTCCGGCGGAGTCAGCGCAAATACTCTCCTGCGCGAACGGCTGACGGCCATGTGTGCTGACATTGGAGCCCATTGTATCATCCCCGCACTGGAATACACCGGCGACAACGCCGCCATGATTGCTGTCGCCGCATACTTCGCACACCAGCGCGTCGTGGTATCCGACTGGCAATCGGTTCAGATGGACGCAAATCTCCGCCTCGGCATTTCATCTTCGACTTCTTAGCCCTCCGCCAGTCAATCCCTGCTCGGGCCTGGGTCGATTGGTGCGTTCGCCTCACAGACCGTAGAACGCGGTGCAAGTTCCGGGGATGCACCACTCTGCGGTCTGTCATCGGCTCACATCCATCATATCCGCCCAGCTCCCTTTGGCAGGGACAGGCTGGCTCCGTGACGGACTTTGCGTTGTTCTGTTTCCCGACCGCTGTCGCCACCATGCTCCAGGGAGGCAAGAAACTTCGGCGGGCATATAACAGATGGCGAATGTCGTCCGCACCAAAGTCATCCGCATGACCGGAGCACGAAGCGAGCCGCAGAGGCGAAGCGACTGCGGAGATTCGGATGGCTGGCAGTGCGGACAGAGAGCCGTACCAATGCGCGCTGCCGAATCGGAGTATGGTGGCGAGAGCGGCGGGAAGCGGTTGAAAAAGTCGCGAGAATCGGGCAAAATGAACGGCATCATGTCAATCACCGAACTGCCCAAGAATTATGATGCGGCTTCCGCCGAACCGCGCATCTATCAACGCTGGTTGGACTCGGGATTTTTTAATCCGGACACCTGTATAGAAAAAGGCGTGACCCCTGCGGACGCCAAGCCATTCACCATCATGATGCCGCCGCCGAATGTCACGGGCGTCCTGCATATGGGACACGCGATGATGCTGACGCTGGAAGATATCATGGTGCGGTTCGCGCGCATGCGCGGCCGCCGGACGCTGTGGCTGCCGGGTACCGACCACGCTGCCATCGCGACCCAGTCCGTCGTCGAAAAGAGCATCCACAAAAAAGAAGGCGTCTCGCGGCATGATTTGGGCCGCGAAGAATTGCTTCGTCGTGTGGAAGCATTTGCCAAAGAAAGCCACGCCACCATCACCTCGCAAATCAAAGTGATGGGCGCATCCTGCGACTGGTCCCGCGAAGCGTTCACGCTCGACGAACAACGCTCGCTGGCGGTACGCACCATGTTCAAAAAGATGTACGACGACGGCCTCATTTACCGTGGCAATCGAATCATCAACTGGGACCCCAAGGGCCAGACCACCATTTCTGACGACGAAATCGCATACGAAGAGCGTGCCGCTACGCTCTACACATTCAGATACGCCAAGGACTTTCCCATTCCTATTGCCACAACCCGTCCCGAAACCAAAGTCGGCGACACCGGCGTCGCGGTACATCCCAATGATGAGCGCTACGCCAAATATATCGGGAAAGAATACGATGTGAACTTCTGTGGCGTCTCGTTGCACATCAAGATTGTTGCAGACAAAGAAGTCAATCCCGCATTCGGCACCGGTGCCGTCGGCGTTACTCCCGCCCACAGTATGATCGACTGGGAGATGGCTCAACGCCATGATTTGCCGGTGAAACAAGTCATCAACGAGTATGCCCGCATGACCGTTGAGACCGAACAGCTCAAAGATAAAAAAGTACTGGAAGCGCGCGACACCGTCGTGGCGTGGCTCAAAGAAGAAAACCTGCTGGAAAAAGAAGAAGACACCGTGCAGAATGTGGCTACCGCAGACCGCACCGGCGGTATCATCGAGCCAATGCCGAAACTGCAGTGGTTCATCAGTGTAAATGCAAAATTCAAAATTCAAAATTCAAATAGAGAGACGACACTCAAAGACATTATGCGCGAGCCGGTCGCCGACGGCCGTATCTCCATCATTCCCGACTATTTCGGAAAAACCTACTTCCACTGGATTGATACTCTCCGCGACTGGTGCATCAGCCGTCAGATTTGGTACGGCCACCGCATCCCGGTGTGGTACCGAAAGAAAGTCAAAAGTCAAAAGTCAAAAGTCAAAAGTTTGGGAACAGAAAGCGACAGCACGGAAGTCTATTGTGATGTTAATCCGCCGGAAGGCGACGAGTGGGAGCAGGATTCCGATACGCTCGACACATGGTTCAGTTCCGGTCTGTGGACATTCTCAACGCTCGGCTGGCCCTCCTCCGCCAAGGCTTCGGAGGGCAAGCCCAGTGATTTGGAAATCTATCATCCCACCGATATTCTCGAGACGGGTTACGAAATCTTGTTTTTCTGGGTTGCCCGCATGGTACTCATGACCGGCTACGCGCTCAATGACATCCCCTTCCGCACCGTGTATCTGCACGGCACTGTCCGCGACGCGCAGGGACGCAAGATGTCCAAATCGCTGGGCAACGGCATCGATCCGCTCGATGTCGCACAGAAGTTCGGCGCCGACGCGGGCCGCATGGCGTTGGTCGTCGGCAATACTCCGGGCACCGACAGCCGCATTTCGGAAGACAAAATCCGCGCATACAAATATTTCGCCAACAAACTATGGAACATCACGCGATTCGTTCTGATGAGTGTCGATAGTGAAGATGTCGTCCGCTTTGCCACCGCAAAACCCGAAGTGAGGACGGATGCAGACCGTGATATTCTCACCAAGCTCGATGCCGCAATCGCCGATATCACCGGCAACCTGGACCGCCATATCATCCATGAAGCGGCGAATCAGGCATATCAATTCGCATGGCGTGAATTGGCGGATGTCTACCTGGAAGCATCGAAGGGACAGTTGGCCGACGAATCGCTCAAATCAAATACCGGCCATATTCTTGTTTGGTGTCTGATGAATACCCTGAAACTTGTCCATCCGTTCGCGCCGTTCGTCACCGAAGAGCTCTGGGGCAAGCTGTTCGGTGAATCCGACACATCTCTGCTGATGGTTCAGTGTTGGCCCACCTAGGCCTCCAAATGGTATACTGGTAGATACATGGACTCGCTGGGTATGTATGCACTGCTCGTGTTCTTGGGTACCCTGCCCAGCCTCATTTGGCTTGGTTATTGGTTGCGCAAAGATTCTCATCCGGAACCGAAAGTACTCATCACCAAGGTACTGCTGTTGGGCATCATGCTCTCCCCGCTTGCCATCGTGATGCAGTTGCTGTTCGTACAGCTTGCCGCTCGTCTGTTGAGTATCGCATCCTCCACACTGTCGGACGGTCCCGGGTTTTATCTCTGGGCGGCGCTCGTTGAAGAGGTGGTAAAATATCTCGCGGTATACTTTGTCGTCCTGCGTTCTCCCGAATTCGACGAGCCAGTGGACGCGATGATTTATATGCTCACTGCCGCTCTGGGTTTTGCGGCCATGGAAAACATTCTGGTCATCAACCGCGTGCTAGTCGACGGCTTTTCTGCAACCGTCGGCCTGTGGAGCCTGCGCTTCGCGGGCGCCACGCTTCTGCATACTCTGTCATCGGCGTTGTTGGGTTACTTTATTGCGCTCGCGTGGTTCTACTTTGATCACCGCAAAGCACTCTTCGTCATCGGCTTGGCACTGGCAACGGTATTTCACTGGTCATTTAACTTGTTCATCTCCCAGATGCACCAGTCGGTCAGCTTGCTGTTCTCCACTCTCCTGTTGATGGCTATGGCCTTTCTGGTATCGACCTTATTTGATAAGATAAAGGAACACGACGGTCAGGTAACCCCGACCATAGTCTGAACACTTCGCTCCACACCATGCCCTATACACCCAACGAAGAAGAACTGGACATCCAGCTTGCCGCGTCCCGCAAAGAACCCCAGGAACAAACCGAGGGCTCGCTCACCGTTGATGTCTACCGCGACGAGGGTGACATCGTGATTCAATCCACCATTGCAGGCGCCACATCGCCGGACATCGACATCAGTATCCTCGACGATATGGTCACCATCAAAGGCTCCCGTCAGCCCGAGGCCAAGGTACGCTCGAGCAACTACTACTACCAAGAGTTATACTGGGGCCCGTTCTCCCGCTCCATCATCCTTCCCGAAGAAGTCGACGCCGACGGTGCAAAAGCCAGCATGAAAAACGGCATTCTCACCATCCGCCTCCCGACGCTGGAGAAGTCCAAGACCAAGAAACTCAAAATCGAGTTGAAGTGATTGTTGTGCTCGGGGGGAGAGTCGAACTCCCACGGGTTTACACCCACCAGCTCCTAAGGCTGGCGCGTCTGCCAATTTCGCCACCCGAGCGTTCTGCAGGGCACATCATACCACAGAACCCCGCAAAAGCAGGGTTCTGTGCATTCCATAGCTATGGACGGACTAACCGACATTCAGACCGCGACCGATAAACGCCGAAATTGTATTGATAACGAGACCGACTGCTAAGATGGCCAGCAAACCGATAGCGGCTTGCTTCAGAATCGGTCCGCCTTTAGCGGCTCCGCCCGTAGCATACTGCACGCCTCCCCAGATGAACATAGCAACCGCCGCAATGGTAGCTATAACGATAAAATAGTTCACGATGGTCGTGATGCTGGCCACAATGCCGGAGCCGGTGACCACCGGACCGCCTGCTGCTGGGGGCGTCGGCAGAATCAGGCCGACACCAAGAGCCGGCGAAACGGCTGCCAGCGATAACATGACAACTGCTGAATATGTTAGGAATTTCTTCATGTTCCCACCCCCTTTCTAATTAAGGACATCTCTCGGGTCTAATGCAATACTTGCAATCGTATTCACGATAAGACCGACACCGAACACGATAAATGCCCCGTAGATGGCGTATTTGAGAATATTCTTTGCGGCTCCATATTCCTTCTCGTCGCCTCTCGATATTGCCATCTTAAATCCGGCATAGATAATCATCGCAACCACTGCAAGCGATGCAACGGTAATAAGCGCCCACATAGCGTCCTCCACCAGCGTCACAACATCATCAAAAGTAATGACCGTACCCTCAATAGGGACCTCTTGAGCCATCACCACCACGGGGAAAGCGCAAACCGCGATGAGCGCGATGGCAGTCAGAGATGTGCGAATGTTCATGCGGATATTCATATAGTTATTATACCAAGAACAGTTTTATTGGCCAATGGAGCGGGCCGCGCCCTGCACGGTAGCAATGATAGTGTACACCCCAAAGATAATGGCCGCACCAATACAGGCCTTGATGAGCCATCCCTTGGCTTCGTTGAACTTTGTCGGATCTCCCTTGGACATGGTCATGCGGAACCCGTAGTAGACGATGGCCCCGACGGCGATGAAGCCGGCAATCAGAAGTACATTCTCAACGATATAATTCAGACTCGCCACCACCCGGTCATACGAAATCCCGCCGGTATCCCCCAGCGGCGTTGCGGCGGCTAACCATTGTATCTTATTGGCCCGCATTGAGGATGCTCCGAATAAGACTGACGAACCCCCCGCCGATGAAAATAACCAGAAGCCCATATGTCGTGTATTTGAACACCGTGTGAGCCCGTTTAATGTAATCAGTGCGTCCTGCCGCGATGAGCATGTTCACGCCAGCCCACACATACATCAGTACCGCGATAGGAATGACGATTTCAAGGATACGGCCACTCAAGGTATTAAAAAGGTCTTGTATCGTACTGACGCCAAGCGGATTTTCGATTCTGAATGCCATTGCTCGTTATTATTATACCGCCTACATCCTCCGCGTCTACGGCAGGATAGGCGGCTCACGACCTCTTACCGCCCCACCATCGCTGTCACAGTCCTTTGTACTGATGTGCGTATGGTCTCGTTCAAAATTGACAA
>ERZ1292625.1190-Hain-H41-01um-R1-1190-length-33031-cov-45_pt1 | contig 33031 bp, 46 predicted proteins | sample MGYA00564400_ERZ1292625 | MGnify/ENA primary metagenome ERZ1292625 (study PRJEB36523, sample SAMEA6512639) | groundwater metagenome | collected 2019-01-08 | study: AquaDiva: Metagenomics assemblies of 32 groundwater samples
CGAAACACAGAGCCGTCACCGCACCACCTTTGGGCGTATAGTTGAGCGCATTGGAGAGGAGGTTTCCCGCTACTTGCGTAATCCTCTTTGCGTCTGCCATAACATAGTTCGGCATCTTTCCACCGATCAAAAGCTTCAGATTTATCCCCGCGCCCTGTGCGGTTGTTTCAAAAAACTTCACCTGTTCAGCAAGGAGAGTCCGAATGTCCATTGACTGTTTGTCGATATCAAATTTCCCCGCCTCAAGCCGTGCGACATCGAGCAGGTCGTTCACTAAGTTGAGCATCGAGGACGAGCTCTCATACAGCATCGACACATATTCGCTCGACGCCTGCTTGTCCTCAAGGACCTTGGACGACCTCATCATCTCCCCGATCTTTTTGATATTTCCGAGAGGAGACCGGAGCTCGTGCACCATCATCGAGGTGAAGTCGCTCCGCATTTTCTCCGCCTCTTTTTCGTGCGAAATGTCGTGGAAGATGACGACACCGCCGAGAATCTGCCCTTTTGTAACTCCCACGCTGGACCTCACCGGCGAAACCACAATCTTGTAGTATTTATTACTAAAAAATATCTCGTCGATGGTCAAGACTTTGTCGAGCTTGATCGCCTCCTCGAGCTTGCCTCGGATGTCCAGCGCGCCCTTGAACGCATCGATAAAATCAAAAATGGTCGGTGCGCTTTCCTTCTTCCCGATGATTTCTTTCGCTGCGGGGTTTGTGGCGATGATGCGATAATCGAGGTCGGTCATCACCACGCCTTCGATCATACTCTCCACCATGGCGGCGACCTTGCCCTGCTCCGTCTTTACCACTTCTTCGAGTTTCGTCACCGCCTGCGACGCTTGGTTCACGACCTTGTACAAGATCTCCATTTCCGACTCTTTGTAGAGCCCCGCTTTTGTATGGGACACGGTGAGCACCCCCACGAGCTCCGCGCCGATCACGAGCGGGATATTGAAATAGGAACGCACGGGCTCGTCGATGTCCTCGAGCGTGATCGCGCCCGTGATCGTCTCCTCCACTTCAATACCAGCGAGGTCGCGTCCCAAAAGCGCCGAGAGTGCCGAGAGCATGCGGTTGCGGATGTCTTTGATGAACTGCGACGATACCGAGCGCTCGAGGTCCGCCTTGAACACTATTTTCGATGGAGAAAGAAGCATGTACGACACCGCGCTGTACTCGAGAAATTGATTGAGCGACCCCACGATGACATCGAGAACTTTTTGAATATTGAGCGAGTATCCCGTGCGGTCCGCGACTTCTTTCAAGATAGCGAGCTCGTAGAGGCGGCGTTTTGCTTCGCGGTCTTTTTCCAAAGCACCGCGACGAATACGGCGCACTCCCAAATACGAAAACACCACTACCGCAAAGTAGAGAGTGAGGAGGACGGCGATGACTGGAAGAAGCCCGCTTTGAAACATAATGTTAGTTGCTGTGTTTTATGTCAGGGTATTTGGTGAAGATTGGCCCGAGAGCGTTTCGCACGATCTGCCCCGAAAGCTCCACATAGGTATCGATGAGTCGCTTGAGCGCGTCCGCGGGATCACCCTCGATATTTCTCACTTCTCCTTTTTCTCCGATCTCGATGCCGGAAACTTTCTTCGCGCGCATTATAGCCATATCGGGTCCGAGGATGACGCTCTGCTTCGCAATAATTTCCGACATCACCGCTTTGTATTGTTCAGTTTGTTCCATAATTATTGGTCGATTATTCACCTTTGATAACCTTGAGGAGCTTGCTTGCGGCAATACCCATCATTATGTAGCCGATGATATACAGCGAGTCGTGGATCATTTTCAAATAAAGACCGTCGACGCTCGGGAACCATGGCGTCTCGACCACGATGCCGAGGAAAATAACCGTCATACCGATGCTGAAATAGGTGAGTACTTTCCCGAAAACACCGCCGTGCATTTTGCGCCCGCCCACCCACACCATCACGCTCGTGGCAAAAGCAATGACGAGCATCGACCAAAGCGAAACTATCTCAAGCATTTTTGACTGATCCTCGATTCCCACGAGTGCCTGCATGACCCCGCCGTCCGCCTGCGCGAAAATGAGCGCAGGCCATGCAAGCCCCGCAAACACCCCCGCAAATATTCCAATGTGCTTCATAATTAAAAATTGTTATCGTGACTGATAATGGAAATAGTATACCATGCCCAGGGGAACAAGGGGCAGAATATTGAATATCGAATGTTGAATATGGAAATTGCCCAGTAGGTGATTTTGCTAAATCAGATGCGTGCTCAGGAAGTCCACGACTTTCTAAAATTCACTGGAGATTCTTTTGTTCGACAACAGGTAAATGTCAGACCGATGTCCTATCGCAAAAATCTTTACCGTTTTCGATTCGATACGAAAAATGACGCGGTAGTCACCAACACGAAGTTTGCGGTATCCTTTTAGTGTGTTGCGGAGCGGTATTCCAAAAATCTCAGGGTAAGCGGTGAGCTTTGTTTCAATTGCGTGCCGAATCTTCTTTTTCCATACCGCAGAAAGTGGCGGAATATCTTGTTTTGCTACCTGCTCGTGGTAGGCGATGTCGTATGTTATGCCCATGCTTTTTCGTGCGACACAAAGCGCGCACTTTTATTGTCGCGTTTTTCTGCGACAGAAGCCCACACTTGGTCCTCCTCGATCTCAAGGGCTATACGAATGAGCTCAGCGGCCTTGGTAGCCTGTGGCACACAGTCGCGCTTGGCAACTCGCTTGAGCATTTCATCTATACTACTCTCAATACTCACATTGATGCGTTTTTTAATAGTGGTCATGCACTCACTGTATCAAAAGTGTATCAGCAAAGTCAAGGGAAAGAACATTTGACCTGTAACCTTTGACATTTGACGAAACACGCCAAAATTTCTTGTCACTTGTCACTTGTCACTTGTCACTTGTCACTTGTCACTTGTCACTTGTCACTTGTTCCCCCCTGTTCCCAGTATCCGCCTCGTCGCTTCCTTGTATGCCTCGACATTGGGCTGGTCGAAGGCGTTGATGCGGAGGAGGTTTGCGAGATGCATAACGGTACACATGAAAAACTGGAGGAGCTCGCCGAGCGCCTCGGGGTCGAGGTCGGTGAGGGTGATTTCTGCGAACGGGACATTGCGCGCACGGTACGACTCGACAACGCCGGCATAGATGGCATCGAGAACTTCACACGGTGCGCGAGAGACGACTCCGGGGGCGAGCGGGGCGAACACTTTGTCCTCCGCCAAAAACTGATGCTCCCAGTGCGGTGCGTGCGCGCGGATGAGGAGGCGCGCCGAAAGAGTCGGGTTTGCGAGGTTCATTTGCTCGACGGAATGAAGGTCCGTGGACCCGAGGGAAACCGTGGGAACCATGCGGTGCGTCGTGGGGGCGCCGTCGACGGTCGTTGCTTTGCCGATGCTTTCCGCGAAAAGCTGGCGATACCATTTGCCGACAGACTCAAGCTCGGGATGAAATGCGAAAAAATCAAAAATGACCGCACCCTTGTCGTGCCAAACAAGCATATCCTGCGCCAGTTTGTACGCATCGCTCTCCGCCCCGCTCTCAATGGAATTATCAATGACTGATTTTGCCCCGCGGAAAAGCGCCTCGGCATCAACTCCCGCACACAAAAGCGGAAACACTCCCGCGGGGGAAAATACCGAATACCGTCCGCCAACCATTTTGGGGACGGGCAATAAATGGAAACCATTCGCAACGCCGACCTGCCACAGTGGCGAATTTTCATCGGTGATGCACACGATACGCTCCGCAAGCGAGCCGAGCTTTTGCTCGAGGGCGCTCACGAGGACCGATGCGTTGAGAATGGTCTCGGTCGTCGTCCCCGACTTGCTGGCAATGACAATGATGATCTCTTCTTTTTCAGCGACCTCACTCACCAAAATCTCGGTGATGTCCGCAAGGAGCTCGGGCGCGCAAGTGTCCGCAAAAAGTATCTTCGGCGCGAACGGCGTATGCGCGTCGAGCGTGCCCGCCGTCGCTTCATAGAGCGCCTTTGCGCCAAGATTCGAACCGCCAATACCGATGTCGAGAATGTACGCAAGTTTCGGTCCCGCAAGCTTCGCCGCAAGTGCGTGCGATTTTTTCAAAAGCACCTCGTCAAAAGGCAACCGAAGCGACGCCTCGGGAAGCGCATACGAACTGTCGCTCATCGCAAGGCGCATTCTCGCGACATACTCGGACACGCGCGCAGTATCGACAGCCACACCCCCCTCGTTTGAATATCCTTGGTATTTCATCCCGTTAGAAGTTTAGTTAAAATTCTTTCCTAATTAAAGATAACTAATCTTATCACTTTTTTCCAACTTTTAGTAAGCCCACCAGAGAAACTTCTAACGGGATTCATATTTCATCATTCTACACGATAAGGAGCGGAATATCGAATATTGAAGATAGGATGCGAAAAATCAAGCACAAATTCAAAGGCGCCTGACCCCGACCCCCCATATACGCCATGGCGTATATGGGGGGTCTCGTGGGGAATAACGGGTTTGAAATAGCAATAGACCTGTCGCTTTTTACCCACTTTGTCCACCATAGGCGATACCTATGTCCTATGTATTTTTTAGGAAGTCCAGGACTTCCTAAAGAAAACTTCCCAAACATCCAGAACCTTGCTACTATATAAAAACTATGGACACACAAAAAAGAATTACGATATGGGTTTCGGCGGCGCTTGTGGTGGGGATTGCGGCTATCGGTGCATGGCAGGTGGCGACACAGCCACTCGCGGAAATCGCCCGCAAGGATGGTTTGATGAGTCTCCCCCTCGACCAAGCCGACCATACGAAAGGGTCCGCAACGCCGAAAATGACCCTCGTCGAATACAGCGACTTCCAGTGCCCTGCATGTGGCAATGTCTACCCGATGCTCGAAGAAATGTTTGCCGAGTACAAAGACCGCATCTCATTCACCTATCGTCACTTCCCGCTTCCACAGCACAAAAACGCTCTTCCTGCGGCATATGCATCGGAAGCCGCAGGCAATCAAGGCAGATTTTGGGAAATGGCGGAGCTACTTTTCAAAAACCAAAGTGATTGGTCGGAAAGCGTAACCGCGCAAATAATTTTTGAAGGATACGCAGAGAAGCTCGGACTCGATATTGCGCAATACAAAAAAGATGTAAAAAGCGACGCAGTGAAAGCAAAAGTCGAACGCGATCACAAGAGTGGACAGCTCTCGAACATCGACCATACACCCACATTTTTCATCAATGGCAAAATGGCAACCAACCCTCGCTCAAAAGAAGAGCTAAAAGCTCTCATCGAATATGCAATCACGCATCCCTAGTTGGATTCTCTGGTCAATCATCGCGCTCTCCCTCATCGGCTTCACCGACTCCGCATTTCTTCTTGCAAAACGGCTCTCAGGCGCACCGATCCCCTGCTTCATCACGAGCGGATGCGATGCGGTATCAAAATCCCCGCACTCGGTGATGTTCGGCATACCCCTCTCCGCATGGGGCGTCATCTTTTATCTCGGCATCGGCTTCCTCGCGCTCCTCTCTTGGGACACCAAAAAAGAAATCTTTGCAAAACTTCTGGCTGTCGCAACCGCTCTCGGATTCCTCTCTTCCCTCTATTTTATCTATGTCCAAAAGTTTTTAATAGGGCAGTTCTGTATTTATTGTATTCTGTCGGCGGTCGTTTCAACGGTGCTCTTTGCGCTCGGGATCGCCGTGTACAATAAATGAACTAAAACCCCAACTTTTCATTTACCAAGATCATTGTGATGTGGCGATTTGGCATTATCTCTTTTTCGAAAACGAGCACGCGACCGATGGCGCTTCCGGGGTAGCCCACACCTTGCATCCGTTTATTCTCGAGTGGAAAGACGAAGTCCTCGATGCGCTTGAACCCTGCCTCACGGTCAGCGACGATCTTGTTCGTACTCGCGACCCAGATGACATTGTCGGAAGTGAATGCATAGCTCGGAATCTGACTTCCCGATGCCGAAGCATCGAGCACCTGCCCCGCTTCGGTGATGGCATGCACGCTCCCAAGGAAATAATCCGCAAATACCGACTCCTTGCGAAGGTGCGCTTTTTTTGAAGGGTCGCTTTCTTTCAGTATTGCCTCGTGCACATTGTTCCAGCCATGCGCGTCCCCCTTCAAATAGTCCACGAAGCCGATCTCTTTGAGCGTCATCGACGAACCGTTCATCACTGATGCGCCCGCAGGAATAAGTTTTTTTATTTCTTCGAGCGCCTCTTCTTTTGTATCGACGATGATGGGTGTGACATTGCGCGCCTTTAGCGCCTCGGCAACTTTTGCGACAACTTCGCCTGAGGGGATGTTTGTATATTCCATAATTTTTATTTATTCTCAAACAAATTCTGTTGCTCCACCTCTTTCATATTCAGCGCGATGATGAGCATAAAGACGAGAAGCGTGAAATATGCAGGGAGGAAAAATACGCCGAAGAGATTGAGGAGGGTCTTTAGAGCGAGCGCGGGGAGTATCGCGTACAAACTCATCCTATACGCCCCGCCGTACGAGAGCGGCGTCTTTTTCAACCATGCGATGAAAAATGGGATGAGCGCAAAGAGGAGGAGTGGAACGAGGTATACCATATACCCAAGAGTGATGGCAACAAATGCCGCGATGACACCGCCAAAAACAATGTATCCGAGTTTTCCGCGAACCTTCTCGACCCATGAGAGCAAAAATTCTTGGCTTATCGTGGTCGCGGGCATCCTCCGCAATTCCTGAATCGTGATCTGCCCGCTGTCGCTTCTCGTCACGATCTCCGTCTTGGTGAGAAGCGCGAATGTTTTGTATTCATCAAATTTCACTTTTTCAAAATTGCGCTTTGTGTCAATGACAAAAATATTTTCAAGACCCTGTTTTTTGAGCGCGACAAGCGTATCGCCTTTACCGCTTATGATATACGGCTCCGGCATATTGATCGCCACTTCGCCCTTTTCAATCGTCACCACGAGTTCCGCCGGATAGTAGCTCCTCACCATTTCCGGTGCGCGCTCTTTTAGAAAAGAAACCCCCGCCGGCACCAAAAGAATCCCAAGTCCAGCGGTCATCAAGGCCGAAAGAATCAGCGTTACTTTTGAATAATAGCGGAAAATGCTCCCCAACGGCTCGCTTGCGACCGTATGATAAAACACTGGGTTATAAATACTTTTCTTGAATGTTTCGAATATGGTTTTCATAACATAAAGTATACCAAGCTTAAGGAGAGGTTGCACTACCCCTAATCCAAAATCACCAATCTGGTACTATCGGTCAAATTGGTGATTTTGAAAATAAGATTATCTGACCAGCATCGCTTCGCCGAATGAGCAGAAACGAAAAATGGGAGCTCTCTCCTACTTGCTCGTCATTTCATATATCCCCAACCAATCCTTTGGTTCATTTTTAATAAAATGAAGACACCTATCCATCAATACTTCGGTTGGCCTGTCCTCAATTCTTTCCAAAATTTTTTCGGCGATAGTGACACCCTCTGCCCACTTACCTTCGTAATATGCCAATCTCAAACGATCAAAATCTCCCAAAATTGACCCGACCTTTCGTTCATTGCTCCTCGCCACAACTTCAAAAATGGTCACAAATTCCGTCTTCCCTTTAACTTTTATTTTATCTAACTCTCTAATCAATATTCCATATTTCTCAATATTTTCAGCCCCAAGTTTATTTTTTGTTGATTCACTTATTATGATCTTGACTCCATAGGTCTTCGTCTGACCCTCAAGGCGGGAAGCCAGATTCACGGCATCGCCCATTATTGTGTAATCAAATCTGGCTTCCGAACCCATATTCCCAACCGTTACTCTTCCTGTATTCAAGCCGATACCTATATCGATCTCCGGATCGCCCTCTTTGTTGTTTTCTTTATTAAAATCACCGAGTGCCTCGATCATATCAAGCGAAGTCAAAACCGCATCAAGCGCCTGCTCTTTATTATCTATCGGCGCCCCCCAAAACGACATTATCGCATCACCTATATATTTATCCACAACTCCCCTTCTTCTCAGAACGATGCCGGTCATTCGTGTGAAATATTTATTCAAAAAACCGGTAAGCCGGGACGGCGACATCCCTTCGGACAAAGTTGTAAAATTTCTTATGTCAGAAAAAAAGACAGTAACCTCTCTCTCCTCGCCTCCTAATTTTACTCGAGAAGTATCTTTTAAAATCTCATTTAAAACATCCGCTGAAACATACTTCGAAAAAACCGTCTTCATCTCCCTCTTTTCTTTGTCCGTGGTTAAAAATCGATAAAAAAACAAAGCGAAGGTTGTCGATATCCATGCGCCGTTTATGTGAACAAAGTTTGCCACAACCCCAACATCAAACAACTGAATGATTATTACCGAGTAAATGACCCCAACAAATAAATTTAAAAATATTGCCCTCTGAGCTGTTTTGACAAAATAAAAGAGGAAGCAGGGAATCAGAGATGCCACCAAAAACCAAACAAACAAAATTGTGCTGTTCAAGTCTCTAAGCCGGTAATTATTCAAAATCATATTGCCGATCTGGGCCTGTATTTCGACCCCGCTCATTTGGGTCCCCTTATCGAAAGGGGTCGGTTTTTCATCATGGAGGTCTGCGGCTGTCGCACCGATAAATATGATCTTATTTTCAAATATTTCAGAAGAAACGACTTCTTCCAAAACTTTCCAAAAAGGAATCCTCCTCACGGAGCCGCTTGGGCCGGAAAAAACTATCCGTTCTACGGGATTTATGTCTGAACTTTTCTTAATTTCAAAACCGCTTTTTTCTATTGTCTTGTAAGCAAGACCTTCGTAAACATCTCCGCGCGCGTCTCCAATTCTAAAAGGCAAGCTTCTGACTATCCCGTCTCTGTCGTTGATTAGGTTCACATGCCCCAAAGAAACATTACCTTGCTCTTGAAAGACCGCTCGTGGTTTTAAAAAATTTTCAGAAAAGGAATCTGCTGTTCTGTTTATATTCAGACTCAATGCCTCAACCGGCATAACGACAGGGTAGGATATTTTACCCAAAGCATCCGCCAAGAGTATGTCATCTTCTTTCCCAAAGTGTGAAGGCTCAGACATCATTACATCCAGACCGACAGATTTTGGTTTAGATTTATTCAGAAGAGAAAAAACTTTGGCAAAGACCTCTCTTCGCCATGGCCATTGACCTATTTTTTCTATGGACTGGTTGTCTATTTCCAATATCAAAATATTTGAACTAACCGGCCGTGCGCTGAATAAAATATCTTCAAAGAAATTTTCAATGCCATAAAACACTCCGTATCCGTAAGACGAATAGGTTAGAATAAAAATGAAAATTCCAATAGTAAGGAACTTCGGAAAAGAATTTTTAGACCTACCTCTTTTAAAATATTCCGTAAGTGAATTTTTCATTTTATACGAAGGAGACGGCTCTCATCTCCGCTCGAAGGGAACTATCCTCTTTCATCCAAATATTCTTCTATTTTCATAATTACATGAATTGGCCCGCTCTTGCCGGATATTTTGCTGCCATCAGCTCCCTCCCATGTGGCACCGACAAAACCATCCCCTTCTCCGTACTCTGAAATAAGCGGGTCGAGCTTGGCGGAAAAAATTCCTTTGGCGTCCACCGCGCCCATCTGCCCGGAAACCTCCCACCTAACTTCATTGGTGACATCCTTGGACACCCCGCCACTCCCTTGCAAGATCGCATGAAATATCACGATGTCCCCTTCAACTAAATTACCAAGAAGACTCTTGGTCTCTATTTTTAAACTATCCCATTTTACCGGCAAACTTACAGAATTTTGTTCCGGTGTTTCCTTAGAAACTTCTTTTGTTTCGCTCGTTTTTACTTTTTCTTCTATCGGAGCCGGCTCCCCTTTGATTTCTTTGTTTGGAGAATCCTCTGTTTGATTTTTGATTTCTACAAATCTTTCTTCAGTTTTTTTGTTGAAAACCTTCTTCACTTCCACCTTGTCGTCGCCGACCTTTTCTTTTGTCTTCTCGATTTCCTCTTCTATTTTCTTGTCTTCGTTCTCGTTTCTGCTAAACCATTCGTCTGATCTGATTTTTTCATTTATTCTGACAGGAGCAAACACCAGTTCAGATGTTTTCATTATCGACTCCCTTTCCGCTGGAGCAGCTGCACCTGCCCTCTCTTCAATTTTCTTTATTTTTTGGATATCAGTGTCGGATACTTTCAGAAAACTACCCTCGCCGACAATGAGCGGTTGAATCTTTAATTTTTCTTTAGTCTTTGGATCAATGACCTCTACGACAACCCTATGTTGCGAGCCAAAAATTTCTGAGCTTTTACCGTCCGAGCTAATGCCGAAAGCGCTTCCCCTCACCGTGGCTACCGTATTTGAAGTTTCAACCTGCCAAAGGGAGTCTGGGGTTGCAAGTTCAATTATCTTTGACCAAACTTTCCCAAAAGACAGAGTCGCCATTACCAGTAATTTGCCGGAATTTTTATCATACTCGGCACTTTTTATGGTAAACCGCGTACTTGGACTCACCCTCAAAACAGAACCATCAAAAAAGTGGATCGACGCTTTCCCTTTGCTATCTGTTTCTAAAACATTGCCTTCCGCAACAACATCTCCCGTTGCAAACTCTTTCTTTGATTCGGTTCCTCCTCTATTTTCTATCAAAAAAGTCTTTCCCGACAAAACCTCAATCCACCCGCCTTTCACTACAGGATCTTCTATCTCATTATTTGGGCCAATATTACTCGTAGAATTAAACCCTTTGAAGAGCAATCCTGAAATAATGATAATCGCTACCAAGGTCAATAAAATATATATTTTATTCATCCTATCTTTTTACCATAAATATCAAGATAAAGTAAGTGCGCGGTCGGCAATAATTTGAAGTATACGCTTTTGAAATAAAAAATCCCACGATGGGGATTTTTTATTTCTATTCTTTATTGGGGTGGCTACTGGGAATTGAACCCAGATTGAGAGTTCCACAAACTCTAGTGTTAACCATTACACCATAGCCACCATATATTCAGTCGCCAATGGTTAGTACCTCGGCGGCTCCTCCGTTATACCAGATTTATAGTTCACTTGTCGAGCGAGGGCGTAGAGGAGCGACGAGAGGCGGTTTAGGTATGCGAGGGTCTCTTTACCGACCACTTGTGCTCCCTCTTCGGCGACCGCCACCACTCTGCGTTCGGCGCGTCGCGCGAGAGTGCGCGCAAAGTCGAGGAGCGTCGCAAGCTCGGTCCCGCCGGAAACGAAAAAACTTTTGATCGGCGGGAGTTCGGCTTCTATCGCATTGATGATCGCTTCCATCTCGCGCACTTTCTCCTCGGCAATATGTTTGTTCGCGCCGGCGACTTCTGCTTGCACGATGAAAAGATTTTGTTGTATCTCCGCGATAGTCTCGGCAATCCCCCCTGCCTGCCATCGCCCGTCTGACCCCATTGAGCGATAGGCAGTGGCGGGCAGGCCTGCCCGCTGATGCACTTTCACCACGCCGAGAAAAGAATTCACCTCATCGAGTGCGCCGAGCGCCTCGGCAACGGCAGAGCTCTTTGAAATACGCTCTCCGCAACAGCCAAATGTCTTGGTCGTCCCACCGTCGCCTTTCCCCGTGTACAGCATCCGCCCACTGTACCAAAATTCACGCTGATTGACAATGGGGTGTTTTTTTGCTCTAATGCGTTTAGGTAATTTGTACACTAAAAATTGAAGGGGGTGTTTGCGATGAGAAATATTCTGAAGACTGGACATCGTAGCGGATGCCCTGCACCAAGTGCTCCGTGCACATGCGAAGCGGCACTCTACACCCTAGTAGGAATACTGGGGCTCGTCGCCGGACTCACACAGTGGGCCGTTGGCTATGTTGCAAGCATGGCAGTCCTATCGGACTCGCTTCATGCTTTCTCTGATACTGCGGCGGATTTCTGGGGAGCTGCGATTGTCGTTGTGGTGCGTAGCATGAAAGATTATCCAGTCGCAGAAAAACGCTTGGATAAACTTGGAAACCGCGTCATTGCGCTGGTTCTTGTTTTCGGGGCAGTGCTCGTTGGACGACAAGCGATCATGAGGTGGAGCGCGGGAAATTATCCCGTTCTCCCCATCGCTATTATTGTGGTAGGTATCTTTGGTATCGTAATAGATTTCCTTCGCTGGCAAACACTCTCCCGAGCGAGAGTCCGAAACCGCACGAGCAAACGCCTTCCTGCCCTCATTGCACATGCACAGTCTGACGCAATGCATAGCGTGATGGTTGCCGGCATTGGAGTCCTCACTCTCGCAGGAGTACTCTTGCCCGTCGCGAAGGAAACATACCTTGGTGGAATCAAGCTGATCGACTTTATCGCTTCACTTGGACTTACCGTGTATATGTTTTACTTTGCGAAAAAGATTTGGAAAGGCGAAGGGTGCGGTCACGACCACACGAATGCCTGCCCGGACCATAGCCGTTAAAGTTTCCTTGCCGACTGTTTTACTTTTCGATCGGCGAGGAATCCAACCCCCAGACTGCGAGCAGTTCTGGGGGTTTATTTTTATCTATGTGCGCACCAAACAAAAAATACCCGGTCTATTTAAATAGACCGGGTATTTTTTGTTTGGTGCGCAGGAGAGGACTTGAACCTCCACGCCCGTAAGGGCACAGCCACCTCAAGGCTGCGTGGCTACCGTTACACCACCTGCGCATTGATTTGTCAAGGGTACAATTTTTGTTGCTTTTTCTCTATTGCCGTGGCTTTCTCTATCTTTACCCTCTTCCGAGAAAGGCAAACAACTCTGCGATTATAGTACATTTTCTTAATAATTTCCAGTGCTTCTTTTTTTGCGTATTTTAATTGATATGTTGAACCTTTCCCATCTTTCGTAATATGCCCTTTCACTGCAAGTCTTTCGAAAATTTCATTTCGCAGCCAATCAATATGTAATTTGCTCGCTGATACAAATTCAACATAAAACATGTGGCTCGAGCGCCAGCGCGGGTCCCAATAGGAATAGAAGCACCCGTCGCCATCAAAAGCTCCTCTTAAGAAATCGAAGAAATAATTCTTTGGAATCAAAATCTCCCCTATCGTCTTTGATTTATTTGGGTGCAAGCCAATCGTCTCTAAAAAATTATAAAATAAAATATCACCAAACTGTACCTTATTTGCGCTATTCCCATTATACCCGGAGATGGTCTTGCCTATTTTTACATCCAGCCCAAGACATTTCATAAAATTATCTACTTGCTCAATATCTTTTGAAACAAATGAAATATGTCTTCCGTTCGACGACAAATTACCATCAGTTGCAATAAGCCCGATTGCATATGCAAAATTTGGCGACCATTTGATTTTCACCTTCCCTTTTGGTTTTGGTCCTCGCAGTCCCATGGCACCATTGTACCACCTCAAGGACATAGCGTCTACCAATTAGATTTAAACAAAAAACCGCCGGAGGGCGGGGTTTCGTTTTTTTATTTAAACCGTGACTTCGGCTGATTCTTCTGATACCTCCTCCGCCTGCATTGGGACCGTTGTTCCCGTCTTTGTGTGGCGCATCTTGCGGCTCACTTCGCGGGCGACTTTGTTGCGGATGAAGTAGAGCTTTGCGCGACGGACTTCCGATTGGCGGACGATCTCGATCTTGTCGATTGAAGGCGAATAGAGGGGGAATATCTTCTCCACTCCGACGCCTGACGCAACCTTGCGGACAGTGAACATTGAACCATTCCCTTTGCCATGTTTCACCGAAAGCACGAGACCTTCGAAGATCTGGGTGCGTGTCTTGCCCTTTTCCTCAATCTTGAGGTGGACTTTCACGGTCGCGCCAGCACGAATCGGCAAATTCTTGCGATCCGCGGTTGCGATTGGGCTCATTTGTATTGTTGTATTTTCCATATTTCTTTGTTTCCAAGTATCCGCTACTTTAGCATATGAGACCAAGTTCTGCAATAGCATGGGAAAAATCATTCGGCAAAGGTGCTTCTACTTGATGCTCTGCCCCATCCAAACCCTTGAATACGACTGAAAATGCATGGAGTGCAGTGCGGTCGAAGCCGAGCAGGCATGGCGACTTCGGCGCGTACAATTTGTCACACAAAATAGGATGACCGACCGCTTTCAGATGCACACGAATCTGGTGCGTGCGCCCCGTATGCGGATTTACTTCAAGGTACGAAAGTTTTATCCCCTCTGCCTCTGAATCAGCTGATTCACGGGCTTGGCCCCTTCCAATCACGCGATAGTCAGTAACCGCCTCGCGCATCTCACCGCGCGCGCCGTACTCCGCCGACCATCTGCGAAAATCGCTTGTCGAGCGACCGATGGGTTTTTCAATAGTTCCGCTCTTCTCTTTGAAGATTCCGTACGCAAGAGTGCGGTAAGCTTTTTTGATCGTGCGCGCCTGAAACTGCGCTTTCAAATTTAAAAATGACGCTTGTGTCTTTGCGACGAGAAGCACGCCCGAAGTGTCACGGTCGATGCGATGCACGATTCCCCACTTTTCAATAACCCCTCCCTTGGTGAGCGGTATCGTCTCACCCACACCGCGGATGCTCGGATACTTTTCAAGGAGCCAGTCCGCGAGTGTCGGCTCCTTCGTGCGCCCGTCGGGATGCACCACAAGACCCGCGGGCTTATTGACCGCGAGGACTTCGTCGTCTTCGTATAAGATTGAGATTTGCATCTGACTTTATGGACTTTAAGACTTTCGACTTTTAGGCTCATTTCCCCATCCGTCTTTCGCGCTCGCCAAACTCATTTATAATTTTAGTAAACTCCTCCTGCGAAAAGTCTGGCCACCATGCGTCCACAAAAAAGAGCTCGCTATACACCGTCTGCCATGGGAGAAAGTTTGAGAGGCGCCGTGCTCCGCCCGTGCGGATGACGAGATCGGGGTCGGGCATCGGATACGACCGGAGTTTTTTCGAAAACTCATCCTCGGTGACGACAGTTTTCCCCTCCGCCAAAAGCGCGTTTACCGCGGAAACGATCTCCGCGCGCCCGCCATACGACATTGCGATATGAAGCGTGATATCAAAATCTTTCGCGGTTGCCGACTCCATCCTTTCCATCCCTTTTTGAACATCATCGTCAAAGCGTGAGCGGTCGCCGACGAAGCGCACGCGCACTTTTTCTTCTATCATTTTTTTTGTTTCATTGTCCAGAATGAAGCGAAAAAGTTTTATCAAGTAGCCGACCTCTTCTTCGGTCCGCTGCCAATTTTCCGTCGAAAATGCGTACGCGACCACATGAGGAATCCCCGCCTCGCGCGCCCAGCGCACCGCCTCCTGAAGCTTTTTATATCCCTCGCTGTGCCCCTCGAAAACGGGGAGATTGTGCGCTCGCGCCCAGCGACGATTTCCGTCCATTATGATACCCACGCATTGAATTGGCTGTTCGGACATATCAGTAGAGGATATATAACTGAATACAATATATTCTTAGCTCGTTCGGAAGAAAGAAGAAACACCTTCTCTCTTCGCTCACTCGTACAGAATATCAAAAGATTTGAATTCACCCAAGGGCGCGGACCATTTCTCTTCCACACGGTCGACGCGCGCAAACATCGGCCCGCGATGAGCGAGAGCGAGAATTTCACGAAGCTTCACTTCTTCACCTTCGGCGACGATAGATACGGAGCCATCGATATTATTTTTTACACTCCCCGCAACACCCCGCGCCCGCGCCGCGCGCTTCACAAAATCGCGAAACATCACCATCTGCACGCGACCAAACACCTGACAGGAAAGACGCTTTTGCATAGGAGTCATACTAGCGTAAATTTGTAAACAAAACTAGACGGCAAGTTTTTTTATCTTTTCAATCTGAGCGATAATTTGTAGAAATAATTTTGTACTGCAAACATAAATATCAAAAGTACCATAGGGCAAACTGTCTTTTTTGTTTTTACTCGCAATGCTTGGCTTTGTATAAGCTTTAAAAAATTGCGTACGAGGGATACCAGAAATACCCGACCAATACTTCTCTGCTTCCAGTGTCCCAAGGTGCGAATGAACATGAATATGTCCGCGAAATTTTTTCTCCTCAACCAGACAGATTTCACGGAAAAATCTCATCATCACTTTAATAACCGCAGGGTCGCTGTTTGAAATTCTAGCTGACCCTTGATGTATTTTGCCTCCCTCACCCCAATACAGACACAGCCCAATAATACGGAGATCTCGGGTGGAAATATTCTTAATATCTTTCTGTGCCAAAGTTGCTATTGCTTCCCTTTTTACTTGTTCATTTTCTAGGCGCTTGTGTCGTCTTTTTTCAATTACTTCGGAAGAAAACCCTTTTGCTTTTAGTACACTTAATTGCTTTTTATTGAGAACAATATCTCGCACCCAAACGCTTATACTTGCCTTCGAAACACCAACAATGCGAGCTATTTCCTTGATTGACCTGCCTTCCCTTCGCAAAACCAAAGCTTTTTGTTTTTCAATAGTTTTCATAAAATCGAACAGTGATTGTGTTCACTACTCAATATGTATTGTACCACCACTTTGCACTTTCACAAACTATTGAATTTATTCGTAAGATACGATACTATGGTGGTGTTCGTGGGGGCGATTAGCTCAGTTGGTAGAGCAGTTGATTTACACTCATCAGGTCGCAGGTTCGAGCCCTGCATCGCCCACCAAAACGGAACCAAGCGGTTCCTACGGACAATTTATTGCCGTATCGCCCCACCAATCTTTACTGGCTCCCGCACAGACACTCGGAGAGAGTCCGAGCTCGTAATAGCCACTGTAATACCCTCCATCATTGGTCAACAAGCTGAAGTTGCCGGAGCTTTCCAAGCCAGTCGCTAGCCCATATTTTTGTCCAGCGTTGGTTGAGCTATAAAGATAACCGTAACCAGCAAGGGCCGATTCTTTCGATAAAGTTGATAAATAAGGGTTTAATGCTGAAGCTAAAGTGGTACTCCAGTTGATATCTTGAGACGGCGGGACAGCATACGCCAAAACAATCGGATAATTCCCATTAGCATGGTAATACATTTCTAAAGCAAGCTGGATCTGCCTCATCTCAGAGAGTCTTCTTGCGTCTCTTGCTTTCATTCTCGCGCTGTTTAAGCTTGTTAAAACAATGCTGGACAAAAGGCTGATAATTGCAATAACCACCAAAAGCTCAACCAATGTAAAACCTTTTTGAAATTTCATTTTAATAAGAATTGGGGTTTGTTGATAAACGGTTCCGGTATCGTCTCTGTGTTTTTATCCCCGCCACGAAAGATCAAGAACAGCGAAAAGACGATTATTAACATCGAAAACCAAATCAGTACATAGTTCGCCCGCCTCTCATCTTTAATCAACCCATTAGAATATTTCATCGCCCAGTGAACAAGTTTTGATTCTGCTGTTTTGTATCGCGGATGTTGCACTGTATCAACATCAAACTGAACGCCAATAGACATAAGACAAGTATAGCTTTCAATCACAAAAAAACAAATCATCAATCTATCTCATGCGCCTGTGCCCTCGCGAGGAATCGAACCTCGAATAACGGCTTAGAAGTCCGCAGTTATATCCATTTAACTACAAGGGCGACCTTGTCGCACTCTACCAGTCCTACAGCGACGGGTCAACCACCGCCACTCCTTCTGTTTTTATCTTTTCAAAAATAGCTTCCTTCTCAGCAAACCCGGCGAGAACTTTTGCAAGCCCTTCTTTATTGAAGGTTACCTCTTCTCCGCTTTTTGGAGTTGCGGTAAAAAAGCTGTCACGATTGATCTCGATGGACATATAGATGTTAAACCCGAGAGACACGACGAGTCCCGCAAAAAACGACATCGCCACAATCCGCCAGTCGCGATACGGAGCAATCTCCATCTTCATCGTGTCGGACCCTTTTGACGAAGAAATTTTTTTGAATTTTTTGAACCAGTCTTTTTTGAACATATTATTTGGTAAAATTAAGCGCACTTAAAAATACTTCCGCCATCCATTCGGGCGCGCGCGGGGCGACCTTTGCAGGCGGGGTCGCCTCCTGCTCCGGAGCGGAGCTGTCTCGCACAAGACGAACCGTCTTCCATTCAAACTTGCCGGGGAAATTTTCAAGGAGTACGAGCAGGCGCATGACATCGGCGAATTTTCCTGTCGCTTTTATGCGAAAATTCAAAAATGACACCGTCTTTTCCGTAAGCCCCGGGTCAAGAGACACAATCGTCAATTTGGTCCCCGACTGCGGGCCGAGCTCCTCGATCTTTTTCGTGAACGCAACAATCTCGCTTTCTTTTATAAAATACGCGGAAAGTTTTTCGATATCAGGCGTTTCGTTTTTGAGAACAGACAATGCCGAGGCAATGCGCGACTCCTTGCCCGATATTTCTCCGATCTTTGAGGAAAGCTCCGCGGTCGCCTGCGTCTTGTCCTTCATTGCGACAAAAAAGAATGCATACGCACCGCCCGCGACGATAGTAAGGAAGAGGGCGATCCCGAGCGATATCGTTGTTTTGCTGAATTTCATAGTTTATTTTTTACCGCTGTGCTTTTTACCGCGCGCTCGACCACGACCGAGAAATCGATGTTGGAGCTTTTCACATAGCTCGATATCGGGAGCTCGACCTTGGTGAATGTCGGATCCTTTTTCAAGGTCTCGACAAAACGCGCCAGCCCCTCGCGGTCAGCCGCGACCCCCGTAACGACGAGGCGCTCCTGCAAAGCACTCGCATCATAGATGAACCCTTGAATTTTTATCGCGTCCCCCTTGATGCCGATGATGTTCAAAATCGCTTGAGGAGGAGACAGCCGTCCGTTTGTATCCCCTTTCAAAAATAAATCTATTTTTTTGTTCTCGTCACGGATCTGCGCGCCAACTTCTTTTTCTTGTCCGACATTGCTTTGTTTCAGCTCTAGAGCCGAGAGCTCTTCTGAAATTCCATTATATTTTACGACCGCGAGCATATACGACGGAGCAAGGAGGACCAAGCTCGAAAAAACCAAAGCTCCGAGCGCGAACACAGAGACAACGCCGAGGCGAAGACGGTACTCGACGAGAATCTTTTTCTTTTCTTCTGTGGGGAGGATATTGAGCATGGTAATTTATCTTGGTCGGCGAAGGGCAAGTCCGAGCGCTGTCGCAAAGCGAAGCGAGTCGCTAAAACTGACCTCGGGAACATATTCATCGAGCGTGTTCACATTTACCAGCGTATTCGCGAGTTCGACCGACACCGAAAGACCCTGAGCGAGGTACTCCACGAAGCCGGCAAGGTTGGAATCCCCGCCACAGAGATACACCTTCTGGATTGTGGGGCGCTTTTTGCCGTAATCATCGTTGTGTGTCTGCCAATATGTCTGCTGTTTGACCACCTCATCACGCAAGATTGAGACTGCCGACATCATGGCAAGCGACAGATTCTCATTCTCCGTGATTCCCGAGATCCCTTTTTCTCTTTTGATCTTTTCCGCCTCGTCATACGAAATATTCATATTCTTTGCAATCGCTTCAGTGAGAGAGTCGCCGCCAACCAAGATCGTCGAGGTGAATTCGACCGTTCCTTCCGAAACGACGGCGATGCCCGTGCGCGTCCTTCCGAAATCGACGATCATGTACGAATGCTTGTCTCCCTCCGGCACGACCGCTCGCGCGAGTGATTGCGCCTCGATCTCAAAAGCGATGGGGGTTATCCCCGACCCTGAAAATGCTTCAAGGTATCCGTCGACAAGCGATCGCGGGACAACCGACACACTGACTTCGATCCCGTTTTCTGTTTCTTTTTCAATATCATAGTCAAAGAGCGCTTCGTCCGCCCGAAGCGGAACATGGTCCTCGAGCCCAAGCTCGATCGCCCCGCGAATATCGTTCTGCTTCATCTTTGGCAAGTGCATGTCAAAGAGATATGCTTTTTCTTCGGGAAGGGACATCGTAACAAAGTCGAGGCCGTACTCTTTTTTGAGAGCGACAAACAGAGCGCGGAGATCTGCGGGCTTTTTCACTTCACCGGACTCGATGATGCCCCGTGGAATCGCGCGCTCGCCGAAACGCCCGATGACAAACGCTTTGCGCTTTTCCACAAGCTCGATAAAACGCATCGAGGTGTCCGAGATATCGAGGCCGACCGCGGGCATTTGCAAGAACTGCGGCGGCGGGAAAAATTTATAAAATTTGCTCCGCTCCATTTCTCAATCATTATAGCAGGTGACGGAGGGAAAATCGAGCAATGCGGGATTTTATGATTCGACGAACGACCGCTTCTTTTCTCGTTTGCTGTTCACCACTTCACGCACGATCGGCAAGAACGAGATCACGATGATGGCGAGGACGATCGGCAAGAGATAGCGCTCGGCGTCCGGGATCGCCTTGCCGAGAAAATACCCTAGAAAAGTCACGCCGCCGCCCCAGACGAAACCGCCGAGAATATTGTAGCGCACGAATATTCCATACGGCATGCTCCCCACGCCGGCGAGGATGGGCGCAAAGGTGCGCACGATCGGCACAAATCGCGCGAGTACGACGGTCTTTGCTCCATATTTCGAATAAAACTTTTGCGTCCGTTCGATGTGTTTTTTATGAAAGAAGAACGAATCCTCACGATTAAAGATCCGCGGACCAATCTTTGCTCCAAACCAATATCCAAAACTATCGCCGAGAATTGCCCCCGTGATCATAAACGAGACAAGGATCCATATATTCAAAAACCCTTGAGAGGAAATGAGTCCCGCCGTAAAAAGCAAGCTGTCACCAGGGAAGAAGAAGCCGAAAAAAAGTCCCGTCTCCGCAAAAACGATCCCGAACAAGCCAAAGTAACCGAAAGCTTGGACAAGCTGAGCAATATCAAAGTGTGGAAATGGCGACATATAATAAATGCTATTGCACCGGCGTTCCTCTTGGCACCTCGCGCTCCGGCTCGACCGTCGTCAAAAATCCCTCGCCCACCGCATACAGCACCATCCCCTGACTTTCGAGTCCGCGGATCGTGCGCGTCGGCAAGTTTGCAAGCACCGGCACTTGCTTGCCCACCAAAACCGACGGATCGGGATAATGCTCCGCGATTCCCGACAGAATTTGTCGCGGACTTTCCTCGCCCAAATTTACCATAAGCTTGATTAAACGGTCCGCCTCCGGCACCTTTTCAGCCGAAAGTATCGTCCCGATGCGAATGTCCGCTTTTTTAAATTCAGCAAAAGTGATCATTGTAAAAAAACACACGACTATGCGCACACCGCAACAGGCATACCGATCTCAATATTCCCCATCTGCTTCTTCGCCATCTGTGTCGAGGCGTTCAAAATTTCAATACCAATAACCTTTCCTGAGCGGTCAAGGTCAACCAAAAGACGCCCTGCCATTTTCGCTGTTTTGGCAACTTTTCCTTTTTTGAGATAAATGTACATCGCGTCCGCAATGTTGTCGTATTGAATTTTCATAGGTAATACGCGGTTACTACCGCAACTCTCTTATTCTTTTCAGTGTACACTACTTCAAGAATTTTTCCAGCAAAAGCCTTTCTGGAGAGAATTGTCCCATCAAAGCCCTGGCTGGTAGTATCAGGATTTTTAAGTGTTTGCTCTATGTGCAAAATACTGATGCTTCGCTCATCAATTCTCCATTTTGCGTGGTTGGTAAAGCTTATGTGCATTGTGAAATTTTTAATCCGCCTCCCGTATCGACTTCACATTTTTCTTGTCCAAATAACTCTGCAAAATGATCGCGGCGGCGGAGTCGTCCACGCGCTTGCGCTTGGTCTGATAAAATCGCGCCTGCTGGGTCGAGAGGAATTCGCGCTCGCTCACTATCGGGATTTCCGTCACTTTTTTTAATTCGGCGATGAAGCGGTCGGCTTCTTTCATCACGAGGTTCGGCTTTCCCGCATAGTCCACCGACTCGCCAATGACAATAGTCTCCACCGACTCGTGCGCGCAGATCGTTTTTACCTCGCCCGCGAGCCCTTTCTTATTTTCAAGAATGGTATACGGAAAAGCCATCGTCCCCCCTTCGTCCGATATCGCAATTCCCACCCGCTTTGTCCCATAGTCGATGCCGAGGTGTCTCATAAATACATAGTAACATATCAGGTTGGTTTAATTTAAAAAAATCACCAACCTTTACATTTAAAGGTTGGTGGCAAATTCTCGCTAGTGCAAGAGAGGTGTCATATAAAAATGGTCATGACTATTTTTATATGACACTTACAGAGAATCAGAAAATTTACGACGCCAGATATTTTTTGATCGCGCCTGCGACTGCCTCAAGCGTCTTTTTGAATTTCACTTCATCCGTTTCGAGGAGGGTCATACGGAAACCGTGCAGATGAGAATTGAAACCGGAGAGGGGGACGACGCAGATACCCGTGCTTGCCATCAAATAGTACACAAATCGTTTGTCGGGGGCGACACCCTCCACTGCACCCTCGATGAGCTGTTTCACTTTTGGATTGTCGGTGCGGAGGGACTGCGCATTATCGAGCACACCGTCATCAAAGACGACAGAGAGATAGAATGCTCCGCCGGGTTTCGGGGCGGTCACTCCGCTCACTCCGCGAAATGCCTCGTACGCCATGTCGGCTCGTTTCCGGTACGCACGCACCCGTTCTGCAAGATGCTCCTTGTACCGCGGGTCCGAAAAAATTTTTGGGATCACTTTTTGCGGGAGTGTGGTCGAGCAGACCTCGAGCATTTTCGCATCAACAAGCGTTTTCGCATAGCGCGCAAAAGCGGTGTCCTTTTCTTTATTATAAAACTCCACCCAGCCACAGCGACTCCCCGGCCACGGAATCTCCTTTGAAATGCCTTTCATCGCAAGACACGGAACGACACCGCACACTTGCGAGAGTGGAACAAACGGCTCATCGCCGTACACGATGCTTCCGTATGTTTCATCCGAAATGATGAAGAGGTCAAACTCGCGCGCGATGGCGACGATCTCGCGAAGCACTTGCACGGGGTAGACCATGCCCGTCGGATTGTCGGGATTGATGATGAGGATACCCGCAATGTTCGGATTGTATTTGACCTTGTTTCGCAGGTCTTCGAGGTCGGGGAGCCAGTTGCGATTGGGGTTCAAATTGTAGGTGATGTGCGCGGACCCGGAGTGAGCCCCCTCGGCGGACGAGTGTGTCGAGTATGCGGGATTGGGTCCAATGACGCGCGCTGTGGGGTGAAGGTAGGTATACACTTTTGAGATCGCATCGCCAAGACCATTGAAAAAAAGAATATCTTCTGCAGTAATCTGCGCACCGCCACCGGCATTGCGAATCTTTGCCAAAAACTCCCGCGTCTCGAGGACACCCTTGGTCGGCGAATATGCAAAGGACTTGTCGTCCCGCGCAATGGTCTCCGCCACGATATCCTTGATCCACGGAGCGATGACCTCCCCTTTTGCCACGGGGTCGCCAATATTTTCCCAGACGAGCGGAACGCCGAGCGCCTCGATCTTACGCCCTACTTCCGTGATCTCACGGATCTCATAAGTAAGCTTGTCCGCCCCAGGATGTACGATGTTTCCTCTCATAATGGAGAGCATACAACAGATTGCGTTTTACGCCAATTCTGCTAGGATAGGCAGGCATCCCACGCAATCTTTGCAGAGCTTGGGATGGTTTCGTAAAATTGTGGTATACTGGTTGGGTGACTGAGGAATACAAAAGAAACCCGAATACAAAATGTATTGTTTGCGCCAATCCTATTTATAGGCGACCGCAACAAATACAACAAAACAAGGGGCGAGTCTTTTGCGGACAAGTTTGCTATGGCACATCTTGCAGGAAAGAAACCCCTTGCGTAGTTTGTGGAAAATTAATTTTGGCGAGCTTGCACAAAAAAACCTGTAGTAGGGGTTGCGCAAATACGAATAGAGTAGGCGTTAGATACAACGGTCGCAGTCCAAAGGATAGAGTAAAATCACAGCAAGCTTTAAAAACTAGGTTGATGAAAGATAGGGGGACAAATTGCGAGCGGTGCGGTTATGGCAAGTTTGAAATACTGCAAGTTCACCACAAGAACAAAGATAGGACCAACAATGATCTCAATAATTTGGAACTTATTTGTCCAAACTGTCATTATGAGGAGCATCTTTTGGAGAAAAGCTGGTTAAAAAACTTTGTTCGCTAAAAAAGGAAGAGTCGGATAATGGTATTCCACCTGTCTTGAAAACAGGCGCCAGCAATGGCTTGCGAGTTCGAGTCTCGCCTCTTCCGCATTGGGACTTATCAAAAGAAAAGACCGCTGAGTTTTCGCCCAGCGGTCTTCGCGTTTTAGTCCTTTACCCAAAAAGGCACTCTGCCTTTCTCGTAAAAGATATTGCGAGTTGTGGATTAAGCCAATCTCTTTCGTCCCTCGCTCCCGCATTAGCACTGATAGAAAGGTTTGGAAATTCTTTGATCAATAGCGCCACTGCATAGAGTGTTGAGGTGTTCATCCTTCCCTCCACCCCGAGACCTATCGCCATGCGTTTTCCCTCGAGAGCGTGAAGATATGTTCCCAAGACACATGGATCAAACGAGCGCTTCCTGTCGCCACCCGAACCGAGGAGAATATAATCCACAAAATGCTTGTACTCCTCCTCGATCTTGTCCGCCAACCTTTGCGGTGAGTGCCCGATCATTTCGAGCGCGCTCTCTCCAATTTGCAAAACAATCGTCACCGGGTTCGCCTTTATCTTAAAGAATCCCAGTACGCTCGGATCAGGCCACGGGATGTTGAGCTGAAGCCCATGGCAATACGGTCCCGCCAAATTGAATGCTCTCGCCATTTCCTCAAAAAGTCCTTCTTTGCTTTCTTTGCTTTCTTTGCTTTCTTTGCTTTCTTTGCTTTTTATACTGAAATGGACGAGGTTGAGAGCGCGAGGGTCATCGTCAAAGATGTTTCCCATCTGCCCTGGCGTCGGACAGCGATTGGTCTGACTGTCTGCTTCACCATTGATTGTTTTTGAGGTCGCGAGGACCCCAATCATTGTCTTCCTCTTTGACCACGGAGATCTTGCGTCAAGAACTGCGCGAACATCTCCATGATTCATAAAACCAGCAATACCAAGATACTCCTGCATAAGAACCTCCTCTCTTTCTGTTTTTTGAACTGCTAAAACTCTACCGACATAAAAGCAAATTTTTGTATGATTGTCGAGGAAATCATATTACAACGCCACCATCAAATTCGGCTGGAAAAGTGCGCGGAGTTTGGCGCGAGTTTTTGCGCCAATCGTGCCTTGCTCGCCTCGTATGTCAAACTCTCGCTGAAATACAGCGAGCGCGGTGCGCGTGCATTGCCCAAAGACGCCGGAGAGAGGACAATCATTTTTTGTGGAAAATTGTGGCGGGTAAAATCCTTTATCGATAAGCGCCGCCTGAAACGCGAGCACATCTTTATTCGCCGAACCGGTCTTTTTCACCGCATCTCTCCCCTCATACGGCAAAAGGGTACTCTGATGCGGTCCGACAATCAATGATGTTTCGCCGAAAAAATCCGCAAGTCCGAGGTATGTTTGAAACGCCAATTCTTTTATGACGAGATCTCGCACTGATTGGATCTTGAACTGCGGTTCATAAATATAGCCGTACTCGATGAGCATACTCGCCCCATCGACAGAGTTGTAACTACCGATGGCAATCAAATCTTGCTCCTCCACAACTCCTTTGTCTTCTACTGGAAGACTGCTCACGGGAAACATCCGCGAAAGTCTTTTGAATATGTGCGGGGCGATCTCACCGGTCGCCTGCGAGTTTGAATACTGGCGTTCGGGAGTATAGATGGCAAATCCATTGTACTCGCCGGGAGTATTCGCCCTTCGCGGAGAACTGTCATTGAAATGAATGTGGATGACGATATCAACCTTGCGGTCATTCGCCCACTTATTGATGCCGTAGAGGCGTAGCGCAACATCGTTCGGCGCATTATTATGGGGGAGATTGTCGCTCTTTAGAGAGATCATCCCCGCTTCAACCAAACGCGCCATCTCTCCTTTTTGCGAAGACACGAATGTTTTTATCTCCTCTCCGTGTGTGGTGAAATAATCTTGAAGATGCGGGTTCCACCCTTCTTTGCCCCTCGTCATCGCTACTTCAAAATGCCCGTCTTCGACGAGATACTGCGCGAGAGCAAGAGCGAGGTCGGCATTGAGATCGCGCTCTTTGATATCTCGATACTCAGCCCCGCCAAAATACGGTTCATGTCCGGGCACGACGAGGACATTCAATTTTTTCTTTGTGCTCGAAGCCGTATCGAATGTCGCGCGCAGGTCCGTGGCATTCACGCTCTGCGTAAAAAACACCGACGCGGGCATCGAATCCTTGCTAAAAAATGTTCCAACTTTTTCGTCATACCCACCTATTAAAAAAACGGTGCTAAAAAATGCTATCGCGATAAACGCCGTCCCGAAAGATTTCATGCTTTAATTGTACCCTAAAACGGAAAACTCCAAAACACTTCGCGGCAGATGGAGAGATTTTGCGTGAAGGCGAGCGCGCCGAACCATACAAGGACACCGCCGAATAAAATATTTACATATTGAACCCACGCGAAACTGCGCTGGAGATACCGCTCGATCTCCCCCGCGAATGCGCCGATCGCGAGGAACGGCACGCCGAGTCCGAGTGCGTACGCGATGAGGAGGAAAAATGTTTTTGCGGGTGCGAGAGCGGCGAGCCCGAGGATCGCGCCGAGCGCCGCCCCAACGCACGGCGTCCACCCCGCCGCAAAGGCCGCCCCGAACACAAACGAGGTGAGCGCGCGCGAGGAAAACTTTTTATGCACGGACATCTTGTGCGGTCGCTCAAGGAATGACAATTTCACCAGCCCCATCAAATAGAGCCCGAAAAAGATAACGACCGCACCGCCGATGCGCGCAGTGTAAATCTGGAAAGATTGTGGCGCCTGAGCGAGCACGCCGTGGAGGATGAGTCCGAGGAGCGCGAACACTGCGACAAAACCAAGTACGAAAAATACGCTCGCCTGAAAGGTCGCGAAGCGCGCTCGCGCCCCACTCGCATTTTTATCAAGAGCGATACCGCCGAGGTACGCGAGAAACCCCGGCACGAGCGGAAGCACGCACGGCGCGAGAAAAGAGACGAGCCCCGCGCCAAATGCGACAAAGATTGTGATGTCTGACATCGGGATATTGTACTTTGAATTATGAAGCTCGTCGAGGCATTCCGGTCAAATGTCAAATGTCAGTTGTTAAATGTTCTACAAAACGATTGCGTGCGACGCACGCGCCTGCTACACTACTCTATAAATATGGACGAGTACGACTATCGCATCTCTTGGGTCGCCCCCGAGCATGAGCATCAAGAACACGGGAATGATTGGTTTTGGGCTGTGGGCATCATTACGATCTCGCTCGCCGTAGCGTTTGTCATCGTCGGCGACACGCTCCTCTCCATCATCATCCTCCTCGGCATGGGAATGCTTCTCTATCACGCGAAAAATCCGCCCAAAAATATCGAGTATGAGCTTTCAAAAAAAGGCGTTCGCACAGGCGCGACGCTCTACCCATGGGAGACGCTCGAATCATTCTGGGTCCTCGAAAAATACGGTGGCAAAAACGAAGACCTCCAGCCAAAACTTCTCCTCACTTCCAAAAAAGCATTGATGCCCCACATCGTCATCCTCCTCAATGAAACCGTCCTCGAAGAAGTGCATCAGTCAATGTCCCACATGCTCCCCGAAGTCCCCCAAGTAGAGCCCCTCCCCGAACGCCTCATGCGTCTGGTCGGGTTTTAGTTTTTTGCTTTACTTATTTTTTATCTAACCCTATAATGCAAATATGAATCATTTAATGCTCAAATTAAATACAAATATGACTATTGGGGACAAACCAATGGTGCTTTTGCCTTTGGATATTTATGAAAAAATCACCAAAAGTTTAGACAAACTAAATTCTAAAACTCTGCGAAAAAAGAACACCAAAAAAGCCAGCGCAACCTTTTCAACTGTTGCAAGCGAATCAAGTTTGTCCAAAGACTGGTTTAAGCCGGAAGAAGAAAAAGCATGGCAGAATTTATAAAAGGAGACATTGTGGTTATTCCGTTTCCTTTTTCCGATTTGTCCGAGATCAAAAAGAGACCGGCTTTTGTCGTAAACAAACTCAAAGGGGACGATGTTATTCTTTGCCAAATAACAAGCCAGACAATCAAAGACAAATACTCAATTTCACTTCGGAAAACAGATTTTGCAACAGGAAATCTTTCGACCAACAGCAACATAAGGCCGAATCGGATTTTTACGGCCGACAAGAATATTATTTTATACAAGGTTGGGAAGATAAAAGAAAATAAGACGAAAGAGGTCATCCAAAAAATCATTGAAATAATTAATGACTGAAATTTAAATTGTGCTTTGGTTTTGATTTTTTCTAATCAGTTCATAAAAATTAGCCCCACTCCGATACGGAATGGGGCTAAGACCAAAGGGTTTCAAGCGACAAGTTGCGGGGAGACCAGACGATGCTGACGCCCGGCATCCCACACACGGGCGTCCTCGAACCGATAGACACAGACATTCAAGCCATCGGAGTCCGTGTGCACACCGGCAACGAAGAATTGCTCGTTCTCCTTGAACAGAAAGAAGTTTGCATTGCCCCCGGTGCGAAGCCATATGGAATGATTTTCGCAAAATACTTTTATCTGGTGCTGTGTGAGACACAACTTGTTCAGATCGCTCCCGAGGGAACCAAACATTTTTGCAAAAGTAGCATCCTTTGCCATCTCGTACGCCTGCACTGCGGTTTCTTCAGTTGCCTTCCCTACCTTGTCGAGACCCAAATTTTTGAAGTCAGCGTCAATATAGGACAGGAATGTCTTCTTGCTTTGCGCCAGAGTTTGCGTTCCGTCGCAGGGAGCGATGGTGATGACTTCGTTACCCGAGCGTAGGCAGAGGATAGTATTCACTGCCTCCGCCTGTTCTCGCCCGTTACGAATTGTTTTAGGCGGACAGAGCGCACCTGCAAGAACTTTCTTGAGACCTTTCGGATTCTCAATCCAGCCCTGCATGACATCTGCCGAAATTCCCGGCATGTTCTGGGCAATTACGGCGAGGAACTTTGCTGTCTGTGGATTGTAACCGAGTTTTTTCTGCATAGCAGTTTTCTCCTTTTTTGAGGTTATGCTCAGACAAACAACCACCATGGTTGTAGTCATAGCCAGAAACCCTCAGCAGGACTAAGAGACTTTTGGCTATGACCACTTTCGCAAGTAACTATCAAAGAACTGTTGCTAGTATACACCAAATACCCATTTTGTCAAGTATCCCAGTTTTCCAATTTATGTTAGAGTGTCGGTTGTCGGTTGTTCCACAACTGCCCTCGTCGTTCAATGGATAGGACGCAAGCTTGCGGAGCCTGCGATGTAGGTTCGATTCCTACCGAGGGCACAATACAAAAACACTCACCTAAAGGTGGGTGTTTTTGTATTGTGCTACTTTATGGACTTTTAACTTTATAGACTCTACGCCACCTTCCTGATCATCTTCGAGAGGCGGGACTTTTTGCGGGATGCCGTGTTCTTTTTGATGATGTTGGTCTTGACCGCCTTGTCTATCGCCTTGTAGGCCTTTGAAAGCATCTCCTGTGCCGCCTTTTTGTTCTTTGCGGAAACAAGGGTCTTCACCTCTTTCACGACTTCTTTCATCGCTTTGGTCCGGCGCGCATTGAAAACATTCTTGCGCTCCGAACTGCGGATATTGCGTTTCGCTGATTTGGTAATTGGCATATTCGTCATACTATATACCATTTTACAGTTTTTGCAAGCCCCTGTATTCCCTGTATTCCCGTTGTCAGTTGTTAATTGTTGGTTGTCGGTTGTTCCCCCTGCTTCCCTCATGGTACAGTGTATCCATGATAGCCCACCTCTCCGGCACACTCCTCTTCGCAAGCGACCGCTTTATCGTCATCGATGTCGCGGGCGTCGGGTACAAAGTCCGTGTCACGCTCGATACCTTGCGCATGCTCCGTGGCAAAACCGCAAAAGAAGTGTCGCTGTGGATACACACCATCGTCCGCGAGGATACACTCGACCTCTACGGGTTTGAGCACCAAGCCGAGCTCGACTTTTTTGAAATGCTCATCAGCGTATCGGGCATCGGACCGAAAAGCGCGCTCGGCATTTTGAATGTCGCGCCCGTCGACCATCTGAAAGAAGCGATCACGGCGGGCGATGCGAGCGCGCTGACAAAAGTTTCCGGCATCGGATCCAAGAGCGCGCAGAAAATAATCCTCGAGCTCCGCGACAAATTGGGTGGCGACATAAACGAGACGGGTGGCACGGTCCTCGGCGAAGAGCGCGATGCGATAGAGGGACTTGTCGCACTCGGCTATGCCGAACGCCAAGCGCGCGAAGCATTGAAAAATGTGCCTGCCGAAACCAAAGGCACGAGCGCGCGAATAAAAGACGCGCTAAAACAGCTGGGGAAAAAATAAAAAATCCCATAGGTTTGCACCTATGGGACCAACTTGTAAACAAAGCTCCTGCCCTGAAGACCACTTATTCACATAAGCCCTTCAGCTTTTTCCCCAGAGAAGGATGGCGGAGCTTCCGGAGTGCTCTTGCTTCAGTTTGACGAATAGTTTCCTGTGTTACCCCAAACAAATCGCCGATCTCTTCCAGTGTGTGCTCACGCCTTCCTTCAAGACCAAAGCGTTCCTCAATAACCTTTCTTTCTCTCGGAGAAAGAGTGCTCAGGGCCTTACCTATCACTGAGATTCTCTCTTTTTCAAAAACAATATTCTCGGGAAGCATGGACTCTGCGTTCCCCTCCGAAAGAAAACGGTAAATTTCAACGAAATTTACTTCTGCTTCCGAGCGGTTAGTGTCGAGCACATTATTAATGTGGTTCTCACTAAAAATATCTTCCGGTAAGCATCTGAAAAAATTAGCGAGTTTGAGAGCTGAATTCTTCCATTCCATATCTGCACAAAGTGGCGAGGATTCCATATTCACAAACCTCCCCAGCGTCTGCGCAGAGATATCAACCAAAATAGCAAGCTCTGAGACACTCTTGATGCCCAACTCTTCCATTCTCGAAAGAATGAAATTGTTCCGAACCGTCACCCTGACGCGTATTTCTTTTCTCTTCATTTCCCCCCCCCTTTTTTTTAAATTAACTTTCTACAGAAAGTGTCTCACAAAACATCAGACTTGTCAATGCGTTGAAGCAACATCAAATTTTTGATACAGTGACACAATGAACACCGTATCACTTTTCCCATCGCTCCTCGACTATCAGATGCTCGGCGTCTTTTTGCTCCGCGTGACGCTCGGGCTCATCTTTGTTTATTTCTGGTATGAAAAAATCACTCATCAGAGAACGGAACGAATCCATTTTTTTGAAAAGCTCGGAATGAAACCCGCTGTCTTATATTTTGCTCTCACCGCGTACACCGAAGGCATCGCGGGCACGCTTTTGGTCGTTGGCCTCTGGACACAAGGCGCGGCGATCGCCACGGGGACCCTCATGCTCCTCGCAAGCATCCTCAAATTTTTCAAACCAAACGCACTCCCACGAAACACAATCGAGTTTTACATCATCCTCTCCGTCGTCTCATTCTCCCTCCTCTTCCTCGGCGCCGGCGCATTTGCGTTTGATTTGCCACTCTAGTTTTTTACACAAAAAAAAGAGGGTCTAACTTAGACCCTCTCAATGCGACAACTCCTCCTTCCCTCTCAGAACAGCTCGGCGATAACTGAGCTGTTCTTTCGTGAGAACTCTCTCATCAAAAATAAAAGGGTTGGCTTTGCAACGCGGGCAAATTTCGCCCTTCATTGTCAATCTCTCCCCGCACCATGGCTGTACGCAAGTGTGTTCGAGTCCATCCTCAAACTCACACTTGCTGGCACCGACAGGGCCCTCTGCTCTCAGTGTGTAGGTGAAGCTGCTCATGAGCTCACCTCCTTCCGTCGCTGTTTCCTGGATTGTCGAACCAATAACCGATCATTCCTCTCTCGGACCAGTGCCAAGTCGTTGGCTTTTTTCATGGCTCTCCCTATTTGAATAAAGAGAATACCGGTAAGTCCAGAGAACAACTGAGTGTCGAATGACTCGATGATTGGTCCTCTTAATGACCACCCGAAAAAATCATTAGCGACAAGTGCAAATGTCGCGAGGAGGAACACTCCTCCTATTACAATAAAAATCTTTCCAAGACTTTCCATATCTTTCCCCCTTTTGTTTTTTTATTTTTACAAATTACTCTGGTACAAGTATAGCAAGTTTATGCCATTCTGTCAAGCACGATTGCGCCCAGCATGGAGCGCCTCTTCTTGCAGTCGAGACCATCCATTTTGTAGCGACTCGAGGATACTCTCGTCGCCAAAATGGTGGGCCTTCGGTTCGATCCCTGACGAAAGTGACGCAGGTCACTTTCTCTGGGCGCACAAAATACTGACGAGCAAAGCTCTGCTATTTTTCGTGTGGTCACGAGTTACTAAGTGTTCTCGGATGAGTACATCCTGCGAGCACTAAGTACTCTCGGTCACGGATATTTTTCTGCTGAAAAATTCCTCGACCCCACCTCGCGCCGACGCGCTCCGGTCTTGCGAAAGCTCCATGTGTTCGCTTTCTCACCCGGCTCGTGGTTTTGTGTGCTCACAAAACATCACTCCGCCTCGCACAAAGCGAAAAAAGCACCGCAGGGTGCTTTTTTGGGAAACCGCTTTGTGCGCCCAGCAGGGATCGAACCTGCGACCGTTAGCTTAAAAGGCTACTGCTCTACCAGCTGAGCTATAGGCGCATGGGGGGAAACAAACAACTGACAACTGACAACTGACAACTGACAACTGACAACTGACAAAAAAATACTAGCACAAATCATGCTTTTTTCAAATTTTTTTGCATTCCACCTTAGAGCGAGCCCTGCCATTTTGCACTGCCTTGCGCAAGCGCGGCGGCGCGAGCAGAGCAATTTTTCAGCAGAAAAATATGCGTGCAGTGCAAGGTGACAGGGTGAGCGGGACTTATCCACAGGCCCCCTATTGCATGTAAAGAAATAAGTAGCGTATAATAAGCACAGAGATTAATTAAGTGGTTCGCACCTCCAAGGTTTGGTCAACTTACTGACTTTAATAAAAAGGGAGCACCCGCACAATCACCAATCAATAGTTCATTGCGCAGTACACCGCGCCTCACAAAATAAATAGTAGTTCTTTTAGCTCTTTGTCTTATCTAAAAACCCCCACATGTACATGAGGGGGT
>ERZ1292625.87-Hain-H41-01um-R1-87-length-164992-cov-13_pt1 | contig 33022 bp, 31 predicted proteins | sample MGYA00564400_ERZ1292625 | MGnify/ENA primary metagenome ERZ1292625 (study PRJEB36523, sample SAMEA6512639) | groundwater metagenome | collected 2019-01-08 | study: AquaDiva: Metagenomics assemblies of 32 groundwater samples
CCTTTCAACACCTTTATTTATAGGAACTTAGTGACTTTGAGTGAACCCTATTTATAAACAACAATATAGAACAGTATCCAAAGAAAAAAGATCAGCACATACGAGGACAGCACAATGATCCAGGCTTGTTTCTTTTGTTTGCGGGAGAAGAAGTGAACACCTGTTACGAGGAGCATCCAGTAGCCAATTTCAAAAAAGTTGAGTGCCTTCAGCGGGTAGGCGTATTTTGGGTCGATTTGAGAATAGTCGAAAAAACTCATCATGGAAAACGGGTAGAAGGCCCGGATATCCAATAGGTTAGGATCCGTTTCGACAAACATAAACCAACCGATCTTAAGTAATTCCGGTATGATGAAAATAAACTCCGAAACTACTGTGATGCCCCAACATTGGCTGTACGTGACCCGATATCCGAACATGAAGCAGCCTACCCAGATGACAAAGGCAATGACTGTAAACTTCCACAGGTAAATAAATGGGATGGTTAGAAATTGAAGTGCACTTATTAGTTGAAGAATACCACCTTCTGGCCGATCTTGCAGAAATTCGAAAGCAGCGGTCTCATTTTCAATAAAGGCCTTTTTAACATATAGTAATAGAAAAGTGACGAGGCACAACAAAATAAAAGTAAGCCTTTTATTAGCTGCGAATAACGATTTTGTTTCTTCGTTCGTTTGCATGAGCCGTTTTACTATGGAGAGCTAAAAGTTTTTGTGTTTATTTCGCAATCATTCTATGAGATGCTGGGCCGAAAATCGTAATTTTTTAATTCTGTCACTATTTCTGGTTTTCTTTTCCAACTTGGCCAGTGCCCAGGTTAAGAAGGATACTACCATTATTCTCATCTCTAATATTACCATGCAGATCGAGACCACACAGGCGTTGAACGACCTCTATAACTTTAAGTTTGATAAAGCCGAACAGCAATTCAGATGGTTTAAACAAAAGTATGCCTGGCATCCACTCCCTTATTTCTTGCTGGGTTTAAGCGAGTGGTGGAAGATTATGCCCAATACAAAAAGTACGCTTTATGACGATCGATTTTTAGCCTATATGGATAGCACGATTTTGGTTGCTGAAAACCTTCATAAAAAGTATCCGGAATATAAACTCGAGGCAGCTTTCTTTTTGTCGGCCGCCTATGGCTTTAAGGGAAGATTGTATGCCGATGAAGAAAGGAAGAACTGGCGTAAAGCAGCGGCAGTCGGGAGGATTGCATTGAACTATCTTGAAGAGTGTAAGGGAAAAAATTATCTAAGCCCTGAATTACTATTCGGTGATGCGCTTTACAATTATTTTTCTGTGTGGGTGCCTGAGAATTATCCATTCCTCAAGCCGGTACTCTGGTTTTTTCCGGAAGGTGACAAGCAACTTGGGTTAAAACAATTGAAAGAAGTTTCATACAACGCTTTCTATACGCGCACCGAAGCGATGGTATGGTTGATGCGGATTTCAAATAGCTACGAGAATAATCAGGTGCAAGCTTTTCAATTGGCGGAATACTTACATCAAACGTATCCAGACAATCCCTATTTCCACCGGTACTATGCGCGCATGCTGTATTCACGTGGCATGTATGCTGAATTGGACAAGGTAGGCAAAGAGATTATTATCAGGATTGATAGTGCTCAATCGGGTTATGAGGCCACGAGCGGTCGTTACGCAGCTTTTTATTTAGGTCAGCTATATGAAGGCCGAAGAAAACCGGACGAAGCCAAAAAGTATTACTTACTTGCTGTAAAATATGCCGAAGAGATTGGTGCAACTGAATCGGGCTATTACCTCTTTTCATTAATAGCCTTGGGTGAGATTAGCGAAATACAAGGTGACAAGAACACAGCAAAGAAATATTTTAAAGAGGTAAAAAAGTTATCAGGTCGCAAGGATGAGGCTTATAAAGATGCCAAGAAGAGATTGAAGAAATTAGAAAAAGGGGATTGATAATTAACAAATCTTAGTGAATTGTGGAGCTACGTGATCTCATTGTTACCCCTGCGGTGGCTATGCTTGCCTATTTGGTGGCCTACCTGATCAGACCTTATATTACAGATGCGATAAATAGAAAATATTTTTTTCCGGCTCTTACGGTAAAGATTATAGGAGCCATTGCCTTAGGGGTAATCTACCAGTTTTATTACAATGGTGGCGACACGTACAATTATCATACCCATGGGAGCCGGCATATATGGGAAGCCTTTGTTGATTCGCCCGGAAAAGGTTTAGATATCATGTTTTCGGGTGGAAAGCATAACGAAAGTTTTTACACCTATTCGAGTCAAATAGAGTTCTTTACCGATCCATCCGCTTTCTTTATTATCAGGCTGGCTGCCTTTTTTGATCTCTTCACCTTCTCTACCTATTCCTCCACTGCCATCTGTTTTGCACTATTGAGTTTTATCGGAATGTGGATGTTTTTCCTGACCTTCTACAGGAGGTATCCACATTTACACCGGCAACTTGCCATTGCTTCTTTTTTTATTCCTTCAGTTTTTTTCTGGGGGTCTGGCCTTTTAAAGGACACACTCATGATGGCCTGCTTGGGGGTGATAACCTATGGGATCGATCAGCTTTTCTTTCGAAAGAAGATATCAATTATCCACTTTATTATTTTTGTTGTCTCCCTATGGTGCATTTTTTCTGTTAAGAAATTCATTCTGCAAGCCTTTCTGCCAGCTGCATTGATATGGATCTATTTAGGTAATCTTAAAATGATTCGAACCATAGTGGTAAGAATTTTGATTTTTCCAATACTGGTTGCCTTATCCTTTTTTTCTATTTACTACGCAGTTGTCAAAGTGGGAGAGGGTGACAGAAGGTATGCTGTGGAGAATATTGCCCAGACGGCTAAAATCACCGCCTACGATATCCGTTTTCAGACAGGCCGAGATGCAGGCTCGGGTTATACATTGGGTGAACTGGATGGCTCTTTCGGCTCCATGTTAAGGTTGGCACCTCAGGCCATTAATGTTTCTTTGTTCAGGCCATATTTGTGGGAGGTGAACAACCCTCTTATGCTTTTGTCTGCTTTGGAAAGTATGATTTTTCTCACTTTATCATTGTTTATCATTTTCAAGTATAGATTTGGTGTTATTAGAGCTTTGAGCAATCCCGATATCAGTTTTTCTTTGGCATTTTCAATAATTCTTGCGTTTGCAGTTGGCGTATCGTCTTTTAATTTCGGGACGCTGGTTCGTTATAAAATTCCCTTACTTCCTTTCTTCGCGTTGGCATTGATTCTACTCTTTTATGAAAATAAGCCAAAAAAAGTGGAGGAATTTGAAGAAACAGAATAATGCGAGGTAACTTTCTCTCTTCCCGCAATTCCCATTTTTTTTCGCAGTTCTTTATTAGCTATAAGTTTTTCCATCGAATCAATCCATTCTCCTGCTGTATTGCACCAATAGCCATTTATAGCATTATCAACGATTTCAGTGTTGACGCCAACGGGAGATACTAATGCAGGTATTTCAAGCGCCATATATTGCAATGCTTTAAATCCACACTTACCCTTTGCCCAAATGTCATCGGGTAAAGGCATTACACCAATATCTACCTTCAAAAGATCTTCCACCTCCGTTTTTTTTGACCACGGTATAAAATCAATAAATTTTGATTTTATCTCAGGGTCTTTGTTAGCGATAATTAATAAGCGCACTTGGCCTGGAAATTTCTCCTCAAGTTTTTCCAAAACCGGAATAAGAGAGATAACGTAAGGCAAAGTAGATTGAGTACCCGTCCATCCGATAACAACGGAAGTTGAATTATTGGTGGGCATATAGCGGGAGGGGTTATGAAGGTCAACCGTATCAACAGTTGTTGGATTGACAGTCACATTCTCATTGAATTGACTGGAATAATTGGCCAGGAAAGAATTGCCGCAGCTCACTTTATAGCTCCATTTACAGATCAAGGCAACTTTACTATGCCATTTAAGATAAGCGACTATCTTATTTTCTGCCGAAGTATTGGGTAGCCAGATAGCATCATCAAAATCGTAAATGATTTTCTTTTTTAGAATTTTAACGATAATCCATTCTATAATAGGTGGACCAATTGGAAAACATTCGCGGTGAACAAAAACAAAATCAATCTTGGATAATTGAAATAATGTGGTTAGGCGACTTATTAACCCCTTTATAAAACCAACAAGTTTTTGGAGTTGATGTCCAGGTTTATATAAAATCGTCCATGTCCGAATATCCCAGAATGACTGGCAGGAAATATTAAAACCACTATCCTGAAGAAGATTTAAATATTGTTCAAAGCGAAATCTCTGAGAGGGTGATTCATTAAGTGGATAAGGGAAAAGGAATAGGATTTTCATAGTAGCTTTGCACAAAAATGAGCAATAAACCACAAACCTCCTCCTTATCAGGGCTTAGGTAAAACCATAATGACAGATTCTGAAGAGCATATTATTGATTCAGACCATCACAGATTTTTCAATGGGATAGAACTTTGGCGCTATCGCGAATTGTTCTATTTCTTTGCCTGGCGTGATATTAAAATTAAGTACAAACAAACCATGTTTGGTTTTTTATGGGCTATTTTACAGCCTTTGCTTATGATGGTTATTTTTACGCTTTTTTTTGGCCGTGCACTCAATGTACCATCGCAAAACATACCCTATCCTGTTTTTGTTTTTTCCGGGCTTTTAGTATGGAATATGTTTTCTACGGGATTAGCAAATTCGGCCAATAGTATGGTCAACAATTCAACCATCATCAAAAAGATTTATTTTCCTCGTCTTATTATTCCAGCCTCCTCTATTCTTGTTGCCCTTTTTGATTTCCTGATGGCATTTGTTCTATTTATTCCGTTGCTGATTTTTTATCAGCAGCCACTTTCATGGAGGGCCCTGTGGTGTTGGCCCCTTTCCCTGGCCCTTAGTGTGATCGCAACCTTTGGACCGGGTTGCTTGTTGGCTGCGTTAAATGTGAAGTATCGTGATTTTCGTTACGTTATCCCTTTTGTCATTCAGGTTTTATTTTTCTTGACGCCTGTGATCTACCCTGTCTCCATGCTTAACCATCCTTTTCTTCAATACATTTTAGTGCTATCCCCTATGTATGCCGCTGTGGAATTGTTCAGGTTACCTTTAATCAGTGCAGAAATTAACTCAACATTCCTATTGCTAAGCTTGACCTCAAGTTCGCTTTTCTTACTATTGGGTATATTCTACTTTAGAAGGACAGAAGATTTTTTTGCGGATTTTGCCTAAGGATATGAAGCCAATTTTAGAAGTACAGAACATAGGCAAAAAATTTAGGATACAGCATCTGTCTGGGGGCTATTTGAGTTTGCGAGAGCGCCTGGAAAATGCTTTTCGATTTGAAAAGTCACACACCGAAGATTTTTGGGCTTTAAAGGATGTATCTTTTGAAGTTCAAGCTGGAGAATCGATTGGTATCATAGGAAGGAATGGTGCTGGTAAGTCCACTCTTTTAAAAATTCTTTCAAAAATTACCCGACCAACAAATGGTAAGATTATAACACGTGGCAGGATTGCCAGTCTATTGGAGGTTGGCACCGGATTTCATCCCGAACTTACTGGGAGGGAAAATGTTTTTTTTAATGGTTCCCTGCTTGGTATGAAACGTATCGAGATAAAGGCTAAGTTTGATGAGATCGTTGACTTTAGTGGGGTGGAGAAGTTTTTAGACACCCCTCTTAAGCACTACTCCAGCGGAATGCAGCTACGATTGGCATTTGCAGTGGCAGCCTTTCTGGAACCCGAGATTTTGATTATAGATGAGGTGTTGGCTGTTGGCGATGCCGAGTTTCAGAAGAAGTGCTTAGGCAAGATGGAAGATGTTAGTAAAAGCGGAAGGACAATTTTATTTGTGAGCCATAATATGGCGGCAGTGGAAAATCTTTGTAAGCGTGGAGTGCTTATGGATAAGGGTGGGGTTGTTAAAGAAGGTCGAGTGAGTGAGATAACGTCATATTATCAGCAGAGTTTTGTTGGAGCAATCGGAACTACCTGGAACACCTCAAAGCGAGAGGGAGTTATGTGCTTTTCAAAAATAAGCACGGTCTTAAAGGGCTCACAGCCGGACTACGAACTGGAAATTATATTCAGCGTTGTTTCCTTCGATTCTCATAAAAAAGCTTTTGTTGCTTTCGATATAGGCAATTCCATGGGAATAACTATTATGCAGGCAATACCTCAAGTGGAACCATTTATTCATTACAGCGACTCTGAACAAAATTTTGTGGTACGCATAGAACTACCTCCTCTTGTTCCTGATCGCTATGTTCTTTCGGCATGGTTAGGCACTCATAATACCGAGACTTTATGTTGGGAAAAGGAAATTGTAAGTTTTGAAATTTTAGACTCTCCGACCAAGGGGCGTAATTTTCCTCATTCTTTTAACAATGGTTTTATTGTGCCGGTTTCAAGAATTTTGTGATGAGAAAAATCGTTAAAAATTTTTTTCGGAAAGCAGGAGTAGAAGTATCCCACTATAATAAAAAGGGAAAAGTATACAGGGCACTTTTTCAGAAGTATAGAAACTATACAATGATGGACCAGAATCGGTTCAGTGCAAATCTGGAGTTATGCGATCAGTTCAAAAATGTTGAAGGGGATTATGCAGAATGCGGAGTATGGAGGGGAGGGATGAGTGCCGCCATTGCTGAAATTATCGGAAAAGAAAAGGAAATTCATTTATTCGATAGCTTTGAGGGCCTACCCCTGGCAAAGGAAATTGACGGGGAGGCTGCTTTACATTGGCAACGAGACAAGAACTCGCCAACCTATTTTGATAATTGTTCAGCAGAAAAAAGGTTTGCTATTGAAGCAATGGTATTAGCGGATCATCAAAAATTTAATATCTATCCCGGATGGTTTGCTGAGACTATACCAAACTTTGGTTCCACTAAATTATCTATCCTACGGTTAGATGGCGATTGGTATGATTCAATACTGATTTCGCTGAAATATTTGTATCCGATGGTAGTGGAAAACGGTTTGATTATTCTGGACGATTATCCATATTGGGCAGGCTGTTCAAGGGCTGTGCATAAGTATTTAGCGGATATAAGCTCTGTCAGTAGAATCCATGAAATGACGGATACAGTAACTTATATCTTAAAAAAAGATAAGCTCATATAATTTGTTTTATGTATAAAACATTACTTAAATTATTAGCTATTGAACGGACTTACTATTTTCTTTTTGGCTTTCCACCTGTTCAGGATTCGGGACAGCAATGGTGCAGGATAGTAATGGATCAAGAGACCGAGAAAGCGATCTCGAATTTACCATATCATAATTTTTCCGTTTTGGAAATATCTGGAGACAAATGGAAAAAATTTGGGTTCAAGGATTATAAAAGTGTACAATACCCAGACTTTGATGTGTGTTCTCAGATCCTTCCAGAAAAATATGACTTGATTATTGCCGAACAAGTATTTGAGCATATTCTTAGGCCTTATAGTGCCGGTAAAAATGTTTATGAGATGCTGAACCCAAGAGGTTATTTTCTTGTGACTACCCCTTTCTTGTTGAAAGTACACCCATGCCCTGAAGACTGTACCCGGTGGACAGAAACTGGAATGAAATATTTTTTGTCAGAGTGTGGTTTTGGCGAAGAGCAGGTGACAACTGGCTCATGGGGAAATAGGGCATGCGTTGTCAGTAACCTGAATCGGTGGACGAAGTATAATTCCAAACTCCATTCTTTAATAAATGAAAAAGATGTTCCCGTGGTTGTGTGGGCACTTGCAAAGAAATAAAGTCATGTCAATAACAAATTACAAACATACAGAGCAAATTTATAATCTTAAGGCCCCTCGACAAATCGTTCCTATTATAATGAAATCTATCCATCCAAATAACGTGTTGGATGTGGGCTGTGGTGTGGGTACGTGGCTGAAAGTATTTGAAGAAAACGGTATTATCGACTACATAGGTATTGATGTCGTAACCCCTGAAAAACTTCATATTCCACAAGCTAAGTTTCTTACAAAAGACATTTCGAAGCCTTTTGATCTGAAGAGGAAATTTGACCTGGTGGTAAGTTTAGAGGTGGCCGAACATTTACCGGAAGCAAGTGCTGATGCGTTTGTAAAATCATTGATCATTCATTCCGACACGATACTTTTTTCCGCGGCTATTCCGGGTCAGGGCGGACAACATCATGTGAATGAACAGTGGCCGGAGTATTGGGAAGAAAAATTTAGCAAGCATGGTTTCTTTTTTCAGGATTGTATACGGCCTCTGATATGGAAGAATGAAAATATTGATTGGTGGTACAAGCAAAATATCTTCTTACTCACGAAGGAAAAGCCAAGTGAAGATTTAAAAAGAATGATTTCGCTTGTCCATCCCGAATTACATACACAAATCATGAATACAACTGTCCAATACACAGAAAGTTTAATGCAAGGGAAACAAGGATTGAGGGTAAGCAGCAAGATTTTCAGTAGGGCGATTATATATAAGGTTAAGTCGCTGTTGGGTTTGTGATAGTATGGAAAAAGGAGTATCCGTTATCCTGTGTTGTTATAACAGCGCCTCCAGGCTTCGCGAAACCTTGAGGTACCTTGCCCTTCAAAAAACGGAAGTAATATGTGAAATTATTTTGGTGGACAATGCCTCAACAGATAACACAAAAGAAGTTGCGGTTAGATGCTGGTCTGAATTCGGATGTACTGCAATCCCCTTGAAAATTGTTGATCAACCGGTTCAGGGTTTATTATTTGCGAGAGAAAAAGGGATTGATTCGTCTAAATACAATGTTCTCATTTTTTGTGACGATGATAATTGGCTTGAACAAAGCTATGTGCAAAACGCCTATGACATATTGGAGAATCACCCACATATTGGTGCTGTTGGTGGCACAGGCACTCCTGTCGCAGATGATCCCTTGCCGGATTGGTTCGACCTCTATAAAGGTTGTTTCGCCTGCTATCCTCAAGGCGAAGTGGATGGTGAATTGACCCATCCAATCTCTTTTCTATATGGTGCAGGATTGGCCGTGAAGCGCGAAGTCTTTCAAAGGTTGGCGGCTAAAAAATTTCAACCGATTCTTCCTGATCGAGTCGGGGCAAAACTGACGTCTGGGGCTGACACAGAACTTTCGTATGCCCTTCGATTGGCAGGATATAAATTGTGGTTTTCGGGAAACCTAAAATTTTTTCACTACCTGTCTGCTTTTCGATTAACTGAAGAATACCTCTATCGATTAATCTCTTCAATGTCTTATTGCAGCGGTATACTTACGATTTACAATTATGTGCTTACAGGGAAAAAGATGAATCGTTTTGTTTGGCTCAAGGATGTGGCATATCAACTGTTTTTTTTTAGTAAGTCTTTATTGCGTTATTCGCTTAGCAATAATTCTTCGCTCGATAAAAAACTAAGCCTCGCTTTCTCGTACAATAGAATGCGGAGTATTTTTCTTCAGGTTGGAAAATACAGATCCAGGTACAAACACATAATGCATTTAAAGCTGAGCAATTGAATCTCTCATGAACATTTTTCTTAAGAACGGAATTAATTTAATCTTTGGAGTCGCAAAATATTTATATTGGTACTTTCTTAATATCGGTTACCGGTGGAAGATTTTTTCTATTTATCGAGTCCCTGTCGTCATCAATAATTTTAACAGACTTACCTATCCACTTAAGTTAATTGCGTTTTTGGAGAAGTGCGGGCTCACCAACATCATGATACTGGATAACAGTTCTACCTACCCGCCCTTGCTCAAGTATTATGAAACATGTACCCACCCGGTGATTCGGGAGCCTCACAACTATGGGCACCTTGCTTTTTGGAAATCCGGATTATACAATCGATACAAATGGAATTACTTCGTTTACACAGATTCAGATGTGGTGCCGATAGAGGAGTGCCCTATAAATTTTATAGAATATTTTAAAGAGATTCTAGATAAAAACCACCGACTGGATAAAATAGGGTTTGGAATAAAGGTTGATGATTTGCCTGATTCGTTTTCTTTAAAAAACAGCGTGATTGATTATGAAAAAAGATATTGGCAGAAAGAGGTATCGCCAAATATTTATGATGCTCCAATTGATACTACGTTTGCACTATATAAGCCATTATCAGCATTAAAGGGAGGGCAAGCTTACACACTTTCCGCATTTAGAGCCGGATTTCCATATGTAGTCAGGCACTTACCCTGGTACATTGATTCTGAAAATTTGTCGGAAGAAGAATGGTATTATATTAAAACGTGTAATGAATCCTCCAGCATAGGACAGCATCAGAGCGGTACTGGAAAAGTTTACTAAAGTGGAAGTGATAATCTGAGTTTTCCTTGAGTTATTTGTGCTTTTGTTTAACGCTTCAATCGTAATGTCCTAAAAGATATGTTTAACACAGGCCTCATGGTTAAGGCAAAGGGAATACTTGATGAAATTAGATATCGTGAGATCAACTATGTGCCCGCTAAAATTGATATCCCAAAAAAGTTGATTCAGTCCAAATCGCAAGCGTGGGTTGGTTTAGAGAAAATAATTTTAGACATCATTGAGTTTTCTAAGATTAGTCCCAATTCTGCGCTGGAGTTTGGTGTGGAATTTGGTTATTCCACGGCCGTGCTGGCCAATTATTTTAAGAAAGTTACTGGCGTTGATCTCTTTACAGGAGATGCGCATGCGGGTCATTACGGGGATATTTTTGAGTTGACAAAAAGCAACCTTGCTGGTTTTGGGAATATTGAGTTAATCAAATCAGACTACAGAGATTACATTTCATCGTCCGGGGACGCGTTTGATCTGATTCATGTAGATATTATTCATACCTACGAGGATACCTATGCCTGTGGTTTATGGAGTGCCGAACATTCGCGATGTACACTTTTTCATGACACACAAAGTTTTCCTGAGGTAAAAAAAGCGGTAGCTGACATTGCAAAGAAGACAGGCAAGAAATTCTATAATTACAGAAAGTGTAATGGTTTGGGGATTATTATTTAATGGTGGAATTAAATATGGATGCGCCAAAAGTTTCTGTCATAATTCCAAACTATAATCATGGCGTATACCTTAAACAGCGAATAGAATCTGTATTAAATCAAACCCTAAAGGACTTTGAACTAATCATCTTGGACGATTGCTCCACGGATAACAGCCGCGAAATAATCAATGCGTATGCAGACTACCCCTCCGTAAAACAGATTGTTTTTAATGACCGTAATTCTGGTAATCCTTTTAAGCAGTGGCAGAAAGGTATTGAGCTAACTAGTGGTGAATGGATTTGGATAGCTGAAAGTGATGATTATGCTGATGAAAGGTTCTTAGAGAAAATGATAACAGCCGTCCGCGATATGAATTCAATTGGATTAGTGTACTGTGACTCTAATATGGTGAGTAATAATATTGTGCAGCAGGATACTTTTGCAGTTCTTAAAAATAGGAGATTTAATACGGATCGATGGAGTAAAAATTATCGTAATAGCGGTGCAGATGAAATTGAGAACTATCTTTTGCCAGGAGGGACTATCAATAACTCCAGCGCAGTGTTATTCAATAGGCATGAGTTAATAAAGGCAAATCCCTTTGATGTACGCTTTCGCTATATTGGCGATAAATATGCATTTATTAAAGTACTGGCTTGCACCGATGTACTGTATGTAAAAGAGAGACTTAATTATTACCGGGATCCATTCAATACTAAACATGCTGACGAGTTTGTCTTTTATTTCTATGAGCAATTTTTGGTGTTTAACTGGGTAAAAAGTAACATGGAAATATCAGACAGGAAAAGGTTTTTGGAGGGATTCTATTTGAATACACATAATTCATTATTTAGGGATTGGAATATCACGAAGATTTCCTTATACGGAAAACTCTTTAGAATAAACCCAATTTTATTACTCTTCAATATTTATAATAATTTTTTCCGAGCTGTTCATTCCGTTTTTACCCGGATTTAACGTATCTTCTTGAACTAACTCTGGGTCATGATCTTGCACATTCTCAATTATTTTCATCGAAAGGGCTTTTATCGGGCATTATCTTTTGTTTGCACGGTCATGTATTTTTTAAAAGGATATGGTTATGTGAGGACAATTTATCAGCCGGCTTTTCGCGCATATGAGTATAATGTTAAGGGAGTTGCCTTTCTCAGTATGGGACCCGGTTGGGCGTATAGTTTTACGTACCTAAAGGAATTATTGGTTACCACTTATTGCCATCAATACCTCCCACAATCGGCAGATTGTGTCGTTGATATTGGGTCAGGTTTAGGCGAGGAAGTAGTCATATTTGCTTTATTGGTTGGCGAGAAAGGGTCTGTGCATGCTCTTGAGGCAAATCCCTCCACCTATGCAGGATTGAAACACATTTGTCAACAAAATAAATTTAACTGGGTAATACCACATCATGCTGCTATTTATAACCAAGACGGCTGGGTAACAATTGAGGATGATGAAGAAAACTACCTGACAAATACGATCACTGTTGAAGACGCGCAAAAATCGGGCTTAAGTGTCAATTCAAAAACACTTGATTCTTTTGTCAGGGAAAATAATATTTCAAAGATTGACTTTCTCAAGTCGAACATTGAAGGTGCCGAGCAATTTCTTATCCAAGGAATGATGAATTCTATTGGTATACTGAGAAATGTATGTATCTCTTGCCACGATTTCAGGCATGTCTTTCACAACCATGGAGAGTTTTATATGACGAAGCAGAAGGTAATAGCATTTTTGGAAGAGCACGGATTTGAAATCATCATACGTAATACGGGTAACCGTGTGGTAGATGATTATATTTATGGAAAGAATACCCGTATTAAATAATTCTTCATGTCCCGTATTCTTTTCTATGCCCCCTTTAATCAACGCTCGCGAGATACTGAATCATTAATGATTGCCTTTCATCAACAAGGTCACAGGGTTATTTGCTTGAGTCAACAGGAAGGTCACCAGATTAACGATTTCTTAAAGGCCAATGGTATTGCAGCCTATTCTTATGTGTTGACGGGTGAGCGAAAGGGCTGGTGGTATTATCTTCGTCATTTGATTTATTTCATTCGCTTTTGCTGGCAGTATAAAATTGATAGGGTATACAGCCATCTGGAGCCGGCCAACTTTGTGGCATCAGTTGGTCAATATTTTATAAGGGCGAGAACTTACTTATGCCGGCACCATATCGATGAGGGTCTTTTGTATAGTTTTGATAAAGATATGTACTATCGGATTACTTATCGCCTGGCGAGAAAAATTATTGTTGTATCAAGTCGGGCAAAAAAATATATGGTGGAGAAGGAGAATATTCCGTCAAGAAAAATACTTCACATTAACCTTGCCTACGATTTCAAACTCTATGATACGCCTGAGGAAAGCAAAGCGGAGAATATACGGAATCAATTCAAGGCAGATATTCTTCTGGTGTCCGCCTGTCGGCTAACAACGTACAAGCGCCCCGAGCTGATCATTGAAACCGTTAAATATATAAGTGATTCAGGATTAGATGTTAAATTGATCTTACTGGGTAAAGGAGAGATGCATGATCATCTCCAAACACTTATCGTAAACCTGGGATTAGAAAGCAAGATTTTCATGCCAGGATATGTTGAAAATGTATTGGAATTTATGATGGCCGCAGATTTTATCTTACATCCTTCTTTATTGGATTCTTCATGTGTCGCAATTAAGGAAGCAGGCCTCGTTAAACGGCCCGTCATAGTATGTAGTGGAGTAGGTGATTTTGACGATTATATCGTTCATGGACAGAATGGTTTTTCAGTTGATCCAGAAAAATATGTGGAGCAATCGTTGGCAATCATTACGGACTATTATGACCATAAGGACAAATTAAAAAGGATTGGGGAAAACCTTCAAAAATCCGTACTTGAACTTTTTAGCATTGAAAATGTCGTACATCATTATGATTCGTTAAATATAAGGCAGTGATTTCTGGTTCCCCCATATTTTCGATTATCATCCCAACTTACAATAGGGCACAATTGATTAGCCGAACAATTGATTCAATTTTACGTCAGGACTTTACTGACTTTGAAGTATTGGTAATCGATGATGGAAGCACTGACAATACAGAAAGGGTAGTGCGGGAATTTGCCGATACCAGAATTCAGTATTTCAAAAAGGAAAATGCAGAGCGTGGGGCCGCGCGCAACTATGGGGCCATCAGAGCCAGGGGTACTTATCTTAATTTTTTTGACTCTGATGACATCATGTACCACAATCATTTAAGTGCAGCAAGGAAATTTCTCGACCAATGGAGGAAGCCGGAATTTTTTCATCTGGGATATGATTATAAACTCGAGGATGGTACTTTGCTTAAGAAGGTGAATGATTTTGATGAAGGGATTCAAGATGCAATGTTGTTTGATAACAGGTTGAGCTGTAATGGTGTCTTTTTGCGTAAAGATATTGCCGAAAAATTCAATTTCGAAGAGGATCGTGATCTCGCTTCATCGGAGGACTGGGAGCTTTGGATTAGGATGGTGAGTAGGTTTAAACTTCACTATTCAAATGAAATCACGAGCTCAGTTATCAATCATGACCAACGCAGTCTGCGAACTATTCCGGCTAAAAGAGTTGTCGTCCGCGATTTATTGTTCATAGAGAAACTTAGGCAAGATCCTGTTGTCAGGCTCAACTATGGCCGGATGTTCAGTCGGTTTGTGGCAGAGCGCTACACGTTTTTCATGCTATCTTTTGCTGAGCAAAAACAACAAGCCGAAGTTTGGAAATGGGGAATGCGGGCTTTTCTGATTCATCCTTTAATTTTAGGTAGCAAAAGATTTCTGGCTTCAATTAAAAACAGTATACTTAAATGATAAAGATTCTGATAACTGGTGCTGCCGGTAACATTGGAAGTGCATTAGTTGAAAGGTTATTTACTTTCACCGATTATTATATTGTGGCGGTAGATAATTTTTTAACTGGCAATCAAACCAAATTGCCCGATGCCGAACAACCCAATTTTATGTTCATCAAAGCAGATGTCAACAATTACGCAGAGATCAGCAGTATAATGCTTTCTTATAAGTTTGATTTTGTATTTCATTATGCTGCATTAGTTGGAGTGCAACGCACATTAGAAAACCCTATTATGGTGCTGAACGACATACAGGGAATTAAAAATATTCTTGATCTCTCTAAAAACACAGGGGTAAAACGTGTTTATTATTCATCTTCATCTGAAGTGTATGGAGAACCTTTAGAATACCCGCAAAATGAACGGACCACCCCTCTCAACAGCAGACTTCCTTATGCCATTGTTAAAAATGTGGGTGAAGCCTTTCTGAGATCTTATCATAAAGAGTTTGACCTTTCGTATACCATTTTTCGGTTTTTCAATACATACGGGCCAAGACAAAGTGAAGACTTTGTGGTGACAAAATTTATTAAACAAGCTACCCGTAATGAGCCGTTAACAATTTATGGAATGGGTTCGCAAACCAGGACTTTCTGCTATATTGAAGATAATATTGATACTACAATCGCGTGCCTGCGAAAAGAGTTATGTGTTAATGATGTGATGAATGTGGGCAGTGATGAAGAAATCACAGTAAAAGTACTTGCTTCAAAAATTATCCAGGTGACCGATTCAGCTTCAAAGATTGTATACTTACCCGCCTTGAAGGAGGGAGATATGTCACGGAGAAAGCCTGACATTACTAAAATGAAAGCTATTCTTGGGAGACCCTTAATTTCACTGGAAGATGGACTAAAGAGGACTCTTAATAAGAGAATGTTCTATTAATTATTCCCTTAGTGAGTTTCATTAAATCTAATCTAAAAAAAATTCTGCCGGCTCCTTTTCTGAAGGAGGCTTTCCTGATGTGTAACAAAATCAAAATTCTAACGATTGATAAAATATTATTTCCTGAATATAAAATCAACCGCAACCAATTTCTCATATACCGCAAAGGCTATCCATTCAGGGAATCTGGAATTGATATAAACGACTTACTACAGGATAGTGTTAGGACTTACATGCAGTATTGGTATAATTGGACCCAGGAAGAATTTATATTAGAATTGAATAAAATATGTTGGATTGAGCCAGAGTATGGATGGGCAATAGTGAAGCCAAATAGGCTTGTTTATTATTCATTGGGAGTAAGCCGTACATGGTTTCAGCGGAAACCAAATATTTTTAGGTTTTTTAACGCAAAGGATGCAAACAAGTTAGGAAAAGCGATTTCGCTTCGAGATACAGGCGAGGAGAACTATTTTCATTTTTATAATGATGTGCTGGCTAAACTCTTCTTTCTTAAGCAACAAGGCATTGATGTGAAGTCTCTTCCAGTTATTATTTCAAAAAAACTATGGGACAAGGAGTACTTTCAGTACTATTTCAAAAACTCTGGATTTCTACAATCGCTGATTTGGCTAGTTCAAGATAAGCAATATATTCAGTGTCAATCTATCATCTTTTGTAAACCACTCACTCATCGATTGGATTTATGGAATCAGGTTGTTTTTCCTATACGTAGCAAAAATATCAGCTGTGACCAAACCAAAATATTCCTAACGAGGACTAAGTCGCGCCTTCGATTCATTGAAAACAGCATCGAGATTGAACAGACTGCTAGGAACCTTGGATTTTCTGTAATGGATACAGATAATCTTTCCTTGCAGGAACAAATCAATATTTTTTTGTCCACTAAATATCTAGTTGGTATACATGGTGCTGGTCTAACAAATATGATTTTCAGAACAGATGGTTGCCGGATCATGGAAATATTTCCTCCACCCAATCTAGGCTATCTCCCATATCATTATATTATGCTTGCGAAGATGCTTGGGTTCCAATATAGTGCTATGATTGGTGAGCCCGGAAGAGTGAAATATTCGGGTGGATTTTACTTGCCTCCAGCTGAGTTTGAAAGGGAGTTATTGAAATTTTGCAATGAGCAAACCGTTGTTTGAAAAATTTTATTTTTGAGTTTCCAATACTGTATGTGTGGAATAGCCGGGTTTTTTAATGCAAGGGTTGATCAAGGTCAGATTGATGCGGTCATGGGGAAGCTTCACCACCGTGGCCCGGATAATCAAAGCTTTTACACGCGTGATGATGTTGGCCTTATCCATACACGATTATCAATAATTGAACTTTCTGAGCTTGGATCTCAGCCCTACAAATTTGAGAATCTTGTACTTGTTTTTAATGGAGAACTTTATAATTACCCGGAAGTCCGGGAGGACCTTAAGAAACTGGGGTATTTATTTAGATCTAACTCAGATACAGAAGTTCTGATAAAGGCCTTTCATTGCTGGCGAGAGGAGTGCGTTAGTCATTTCATTGGAATGTTTGCTTTTAGTATTTATGATGAAAGTACGCATGAAATCTTTCTTTTTCGCGACCGGGTAGGGGTTAAGCCTTTATATTACAGTTTTCAACGTGGCGTATTGTTCTTTGCCAGCGAGTTGAAAGCCTTGACGATTTTTAATATTTCAAAAGAAATTAATCTTGAGGCAGTATCTCTTTATTTCCGGTTTGGTTTTATACCACATCATCTTTCCATTTATGAATCGGTTGCTAAATTAGAACCTGGGCATTGTCTTAAAATTTCAAAGCAAGGACTAATAAAGAAAAGATATTGGAACTTAAGTCATGACTTAATTCTAAACAGAAAAGAAAATGATTGGATGGATGAGTTGGAGACACTTATGATTTCCGCATTTCGTTATCGAATGGTGTCTGATGTTCCGGTAGGTGTCTTTCTAAGTGGTGGAATAGATAGCTCTTTACTAACTGCTATCCTGCAAAAACATTATGGAGGTATTCATTCCTTTACGATTGGATTTGAAGAACCTGCTTTTGACGAATCGATCTATGCACAAAAAATTGCTAAACACGTGCATTCAAATCATGTGCAGAAAAATTTAAAGTTTAATGAAGCCCGTGATTTGCTGCGTCATTTTTACTCTATATATGATGAGCCATTTGCTGATACATCAGGAATACCTACCGCATGTGTTACTCAACTGGCAAAAGAAAATGGTATAAAAGTAGTTTTATCGGCTGATGGTGGCGATGAACTTTTTGGTGGATATACGCACTATCAACGTGCATTTAGCTTATTTAAAAAATTTAAGCTATTGCCAAGCCGCACACGGAAGGCATTCTCTAAAAGTACTCGGGCTTTAGTGCCACCTGCGTTTCGAAGTAGAATCTATCCTTTGAACATCGAGCACAAGGCGTATGCCTTTGAGGAAATTATGGAAGCGGAAAGTCCGGCCCAGTTTTTTGAAGCTTTTATTGCAAACCAGTCAATGGATGAAATAGCGAAAATTATGGGGTCAGATTTGGTCGGAACTATGGGATTTTCGGGCAACGACTACAGCCCTTTGCAAACCATGATGGCTTGGGATTTTCAATATTATCTTCCGGATGATCTCATGGTGAAGATCGATCGGGCAACCATGTTTTATGGTATTGAATGCCGCGAGCCTTTTCTAGATCATAGGTTGGTTGAGTTTGCCGCAAGGATTCCGACCACGCTAAAAATAAGAGACGGCAGGGGGAAATATCTTCTTCGGAAATTGCTTTGCAAGTATTTACCACAAGAATATGTTGAACGAAAAAAGCAGGGTTTCAGTATTCCTGTTTTTGCCTGGTTTCGGCAGGAGTTGGATGAGATGTTCGACAATTACCTATCCGTTGCAAAACTAAGTGAAGTCCCATTCTTTGATGTGAAGGAAATACAACATGAACACAAAAAATACATTTATTATAAAAGACATAACAAGCAGTACAATATAGAGAAAATGTGGAGGATACTGAGTTTTATGTTATGGTGGGAAACATACAGGGGGCATGGTGAGTAAAAAAATGCTTTTAATAATTCCTGAATTGAGCATGGGAGGGGCCCAACGTTCCATCTCAAGCTTAAGCCTGGAGCTGGCTAAGATGCACCAAGTGTGGCTGGTAATTTTTAATAAAAATAACGACATAGCTTATTCATATGGTGGTGAGTTATTAAGTCTTGATGTTGTTGCAGGGAGGAATTGGTTTCACAAGTTGAACTCATTTGTGCTGAGAGTAATTCGATTGCGGAAACTAAAAAAGAAATTAAACATTGATGTTTCCATTAGTTTCTTAGAAGGTGCAGATTATATTAATATACTTTCAAGATTAACTGACAAAACGGTTTTGAGCGTCAGGGGTTCAAAACGCCACGATGAAACAATGGTTGGGCGTTTCTCCTGGCTCCGGAACAAAATTCTGATTCCTTGGCTTTACAGCAAAGCACATCGTATTGTAACAGTAAATCATGGAATAGCGCATGAGCTTGAGAATTATTATGGATTGAAAAAAAGTAAATTCGTCATAATTGGTAATTTTTATAACACCGATGAGATTATTCGACTTTCAACTGAGCCAAAGTCGCCAAAGATGAATCGCTTATATGATGATTCAGTATTAATTACAACAGGAAGATTGGCTCCGGAGAAAGGATTGAAACCTCTGGTTAAGATATTTCACAGACTTAAACAGAAGAAAACGTCTCTCCGTCTAATACTGATTGGTGATGGACCTGTTTATATAGAATTAGTTGAGCTTTGCGAGGAACTCGGGCTAGTGTTAAGCACAACTTCAGATTTTGACGCATTGCCAGATGTAGTGTTATTAAGAAACCAGTCAAATGTTTTTAAATATTTGAAGGGAGCGACTCTCTACCTAATGAACTCTTCTTCTGAAGGATTCCCGAATGGCTTAGCAGAAGCTATGATTTGCAAAGTTCCCGTTGTTTCTACGGATTGTCCATATGGGCCACGCGAAATTTTAGCGCCTGAGTTTTCATTCTCGGGTTCTCTTTGCTTACCGTACATTTCGCAGAATGGAGTATTAATGCCCGAGATCAAAAACAGTGAGGATGAAACCAGTTGGGTTGAGATGTTGACATTTGCTTTGGAAAGAAGAGATGCGATGTTACAACTCGCAGAAAGGGCATACGAACGTATATCATTTTGTAACCAGGAATCGATACTTGCCAAATGGAATGGTGTTATCCTGGAAGCCATTTAGTTTTTTTTGCTTAAACGTATAGGTAACAAATCAATGATAAGAACAAGGCTTAGGCCGACAATACTAGTAATTGAAAATGCTGTGGCGGTTACCGGTAGTTTGAAATCAATGATTCGCGTTTCCTCTGTGCTTCGGAATGAATTTGACTTCTTATTTGTTTTACCTAAACATAGTCAAGCGAAATCCTTTGTAGAGAGAGCTGGATTTGTGGTGTATGAAATGTCCTTTCTTGAAATAAGTAGGTCATGGAAATTATTACTATATATTCCGACATTATTTTTTAATGTTTTTATTCTTAGAAAAATAATCTCTAAGAGCAATGCTAAATTGATTGTCGGCAATGACTTCTATAATATGGTTCCGGCTTTTAATAATCTGTTGGGTGGGCGAACTCCATACATCACTTTTGTTCGGTTTATTCCCAGTAGATTTCCGAAGTTGTTGGTGAACATCTGGTGTTTTTTCCATTATCGGTTAGCCAGAAAAGTAATAGCGGTTTCTGATAGCGTTTATCAAGATTTAGAGGAAAACCCAAAAGTAGTAGTAATTCATAATGAATTACCAATAGAAGAAGGATACATGTTCTTTCCTTATGATTTGAGTAGTAAGATCATACTCTATTTGTCAAACTACATACCTGGAAAGGGAATGGAATACGCAATCCAGGCCTTCTCATCATTGGGAAATGAGTTTTCGGACTGGACTATGCGTATTGTTGGTAGTGACATGGGATTAAGAAAGAATAAGGTGTATAAAAGAAAGCTGCAAGCCCTGTCTAAAAGTTTAAAAGTGTCGGATAAAGTTCATTGGTGTGATTTTACCGAGAATGTGGTTGAGGAGTACAAACAGGCTGCGCTCGTACTTAATTTTTCTGACTCGGAGTCGTTTTCATTAACGTGCATTGAGGCTATGTTCATCGGTCGTCCGGTCATTGCCACAAAATGTGGAGGGCCTGAAGAGATTATCACGCCAGGTGTTGATGGAGAGTTGGTTGAAGTAAGAAATCAGAAGCAAATGGTTCTGGCATTAAGAAAGTTGCTGTCCAATGCACATCTACGCGAAAATTATGGTGAGAGAGCTCACGCGTCTGTGTCTTCTAAATTTAGACTTGAAAAGACAACTCATAAATTGACTCCGATTTTTAATGAGGCAATAAACACATGCGCTTAGGTTTCTTTTTGGTGTGATTTTGAATTTATTGACATCTTTGCGGTTTGTTTTATTTGTATTGATTCAATCCATACATGAGAATTGGCTTTTTTCTGATATCCTTATCGGTAATTTTTAATGTGATTGGACAAAATCCAGAGGCACAGTTTGCAATGAATTCCCTGGGATGCCTAGGAGAGAATATCATTCTTCAAAATCAGTCCTTACAAGCGCTGCGTTATGAATGGGATATCTGTCAAGGAGATCTTAGTCTAAGTCCCATAGGCTCATCATTTGGCGCTATTTCCGGAAGCAATACTCCAACGGGTGTTGACATTGTATTTGACGGGATTGAATGGTATGCTTTTATTACCAGCAGGGACAATCACTCCATTATACGCATTTCATTAGGTAGCGATATGTCAGCTCTTGGAGCTGTTGTCAATTTGGGCAATGTTGGTTCGTTGCTAGATTATCCAACAGATATAAAAATTGTTTCTGATAATGGCAAATGGTATGGGTTTGTCTTTAATGAAGGAGCGAATATAATTGATCGGTTAGACTTCGGAGCATCTTTAACCAATACACCTACCGCATCCATTGTTTTAAATACGCCTATAATTCGGCCGTTTAATCAAGGGCTGGATCTAATCAATGACGGCACCCTGTGGTATGTCATTTACACATTCAATTCGCAAGTTGGTGTACTGCGCCTTTCCACAGTGGAGAGTATTCCATTAGCTGAAGACCAATTATTAACTAGTCCTTTGAACGGCAATCCCTCATTGGGTGATATAAAATTGCTAGCTGATGATGGCTCTTATTATGCTTATACTTGCTCGTTTGCATCACCAAAACTTTATAGACTTTCTTTCAGCAATAATCTGTTTTCTCAACCCATTGAATCAGATTTATCAGCTTCATTGCCGCCAGCCCCCCCGTCACTTGGTTATTATGGACTGGACGGTGGATACGATGCCGGATATCATTTAATTTTTTCAACCCTGCAAGGCGACCTTGTTCGGGTTGATCTTGGAGAAGATTTGATACAAACTCCTTCGGGAAGTCAAGTCTTGGGCAATCTTGGAGTATTTTTCAATACGGTAAAGAATAGACTTATTAAACACAAAAGTAGTTGGCTTAATTTTAGTGTTGATTATGCAAATGGAACTCTTTTTAAGGCCTCTTTTCCATCTCCAACATGTCAATTTCCACCTGGTTTATTAACGGATACAAATTTACAGATTTCATTTGACAGCCCTGGGGTCAAATATATTTCATTAACAAGTTTTAATGGAGGAGCGGCTGATGAAGAGCACAAATCCATTACTATCTCATCGTTCAATGCACCAATTGTTGAGTTTACAACTCAGCAAGTCTGCATTCAGAATCCAACTCAATTTGCTTACACCAGTGACCAATCTATCAATTCGCAAAATTGGGACTTTGGAGATGGTCAAACCAGTTCATCAGCGATCACACAAAATACGTATGCTTCTGCAGCTTCATATGATGTCAGGCTAAATGTAGTATCATCTAATGGATGCACCAATTCTAAATTAAAGAGCATCAAAATTTATAGTCAACCTTCATCTTCTTTCACACTTCCCTCCGGCCTCATCTGCACAAACAACGAATTTACTTTCGCCAACACTACCGTTGATAACTTTGATGGTAATCTTTCCTATCAATGGTACATTGACAATATCCCGGAAGACACAACCCGTAATCTGATATATACTTTTTCATCAGGTGGAAGCAAAGACATTAAATTGATAACCTCCATTCCTGGTTGTTCAAATGAATTGACAAAAACACTGAATGATATCCTATTGGGCCCCACAGTAGGCTTTGATTATGCAGGTCAATGTGAAAAGGAATTGATTCAATTCAACAACACTTCTTCCGGTAATATTTCGGGCTACCAATGGGATTTTGGAAATGGGAAAACAGGTACGGCAGTACATGAGACACAATCTTATTCTTCTATTGGTAATTATGTAGTGTCTTTACAAACCACTGGAGCTAATGGATGCATTAGCTCTACAAGTAAGCCTCTTACCATTTACACACAGCCTCAACCTGATTTCTCTCTTGATCTCCCTCCATTTTCATGTGCAGGAACACCTTCGCAGTTTAATGACCTTACTCCTGGCCCAATAGACAGTAATCTATCTCAATGGAATTGGAGTTTTGGTGATCCTGAAAATGGCATAGCAGAACTTAAAAATCCAACATATACTTATGCTTTAGCCGGGTCCTATACTGTTTCACTGACGACCACAACAAACTTTGGATGCTTTGCGACAAAAGTAAAAACGATTCAAATTGCGGAGTCGCCAAACGCAGATTTTAGCATATCGGCTTCTTGCCTCAACCAACCAACTTACTTTATAGATGCTTCCGGAGCAACGAATAAAGCCTGGCTGTGGAAAGTTGGCAATAGTTCTTATACGATTCAAAATCCGTCACATGTATTTAGTGAATCAGGGGCTTTTACAGCCCAGCTCGCAGTTACAGGAAATAATGATTGCGTTTCAGTTTTGTCCAAGCCGATTGATGTACCTATTCCTCCGATGTTAGATTTTTCGGTTCAAAATAATTGTTCCAGTCAGAGCACTGTATTCACCGATGTGAGCTCCCAAAATTCTGATCCTGCGGTATTACGAGAATGGGATTTTGCCGGCTTGGGCAATGGCTCTGGCGAATCAGCTCAATTTTCTTTTTCCACACCTGGAACGTATAGCGTGAAACTAAATGTAACAAATCAATCGGGCTGTCTTTATGCTATGGAGAAAAATACTTCCATCGAAATATCACCGGTTGCAGACTTTATATCATCAGATGAAAGCGGTCCGCCTCCTCTATTCGTTCAATTTACAAACACATCATTAAATGCTACTTCTTACGAATGGAAATTTAATGATGCAGATAGCACTGTCAGCCAAATGGAGTCACCTTCATTTACATACTTAACGTTGGGAGACTTCATGGTGGAATTAACCGCACGTAGTGACCAAGGATGTGTGGATGCTAAAAGTAAAGAGATACATATCATTGTACCCCTCACAGAAATTGAACTGGAAGATTTTACCTTGCTACTAAATGCCACCACGGGCTCAGTCAGACCGGTCCTCTCCATTAGAAATAACAGTAACTATACCCTCAACAGCGTTGAGGTTGTGCTTGATATAGCCGGGAATGCTTTGGTTAAGGAAAAAATCAGTGCAGCGATTTTACCAAATACCTCTTCCTCTCAAATTTTAAACTATGAGTTGCTGGCTGGTGGGAACAAGCTTGATTATTTGTGTGCAGAACTTAGCTTGACAGAAGATCGTTTGTCTGATGATATAGATTTTGCGAATAACAGCGCTTGCATTAGCCTTGAGTCAACTGAAATTCTCTTTCCTCCTTACCCAAATCCGGTCCAGGGAGAATTGCACATGGAATGGATTAGCGCTGTAAAAGGTTCCGTGAAAGTGTCTGTTGTTACACAAATGGGTCAACTTGCTTATCAGAAGGATGTTCCCGGTGTAGGAATAGGTTTAAATCAAATTATTTTGGATTTATCCAGGTTGAATTCAGGTTTCTATATGTTGATTTTTGAAAGCACTGAAATCAGGAAGACTTTTCCATTTGTGATTCTGAATTAGCCGGAGCGTCATTAAGCGACCATGTAAATGTAAGGGCTTGGCATTTTAAGCCTTTCTCCACTGTGGCAAGGCTGTCAGAATGAATTTTATTTTTCCATCTAGTTTTATACCAAATTTTATTCTGTTAATTTTCCTTTCTTTATCTAGAGTTTATAAGTTGAAAAGAAAACCAAATACCCGCTCATGAAAGCAAAACTAGATACCATTGACCGCAATATTTTAGGAATTCTTCAGGCAAACTCCAATATTACCAATGCCCAATTGGCTCATGAAATCGGCCTTTCTCCAGCGCCAACATTGGAGCGAGTTAAGAAGTTAGAGAATCAGAACATCATACGCAGTTACCATGCGGTCGTGGATGCTGGCCAGGTAGGACTCGGGGTAAGCACGTTTGTGATGGTCTCATTGAAAGGCCATAATAAGGATAACATTGATAAATTCATGAAAGCCATTAGTAAGATTGATGAAGTCATTGAATGTCATCACGTCTTAGGTCAGGCCGATTTTATCTTGAAGATTATTTGTACTGATATTCCCGCGTATCAAAGCCTTATGTTGGAAAAGGTCTCTAATATTGAAGTGGTAGACACGTTGCAGTCAATGGTGATCCTCTCTACTTTCAAAGACAGTAAAGTGATACCAATTCCTTGAGCGATATGATAGTGGACAAGACTTTAGTCCTGGACAATGAACAGGTAAATCGGAAGATCCGAAGAATGGCCTTTGAGATTTATGAAAGTAATTTCAAGGAAACGTCCATTGTATTGGCAGGAATTGATGGGCAAGGTTATCTTTTTGCTCAACTTTTGTCTAAAGAAATTGGAAGGATAGCACCTATTGCGCTACAGGTTGTGAAAGTGAGTTTAGATAAATTTTCACCTTTTCAAAGTGAGGTTGCTCTGGATTGTGATCTCAAGGAAATCAAGAAGAAATGTATAGTATTGATTGATGATGTACTCAATACTGGACGTACACTTGCTTACGGCCTAAAGCCTTTCTTAACCATTGAAGTGAAAAAGATTGAGGTGGCAGTATTAGTAAACCGAAGTCGTACACTTTTTCCCATTTTGCCAAATTATACTGGCTTTGAGCTTTCCACAACGCTCAAAGACCATGTAGAAGTTAAGCTCGGAAAGGAGAGCTCCGTGTATCTTACCTGAAAAGGAGATCATATCACGAATCCAAACACTTAAAACATTGATTTGTATGTCGCTCCAAAAAAAGAATGAGCTTAGAAAAGTAACCACCCACCAGCTTCAGGAAATGAAAAAGCGCGGAGAGAAAATTGCTATGCTTACGGCATATGATTTCAGTATGGCTAAGATCATTGATGGCTCAGGTATTGATGTGATTTTGGTAGGTGACTCCGCTTCCAATGTGATGGCAGGAAATGAGACTACCCTGCCCATTACTCTGGATCAAATGATTTATCATGCTACTTCCGTAGTCAAAGCAGTTGAACGAGCTTTGGTAGTGGTCGATATCCCGTTTGGTTACTATCAGGGTAGCTCTGGTGAAGCCCTTCGTTCTTCCATTAGGATCATGAAAGAGTCGGGTGCGCATGCAGTTAAATTGGAAGGAGGAAGTGAAGTAAAAGATTCAGTGCTCAGAATTTTAAGCGCTGGCGTTCCGGTAATGGGTCACCTGGGTTTGACCCCACAATCCATTTACAAGTTTGGGACGTATTCGGTGAGAGCCAAAGAAGAAGTGGAGGCCAATAAGTTAATTGAAGACGCTCAGCTTTTGCAAGAGTGTGGTTGTTTTGGAATTGTACTTGAAAAGATTCCAGCAGAGTTGGCTAAGAAAGTTGCCAGTCAGTTACAAATACCCGTGATTGGAATAGGTGCCGGCCCTGATGTAGACGGGCAAGTGCTGGTGATGCAAGATATGCTCGGCATCAATAAAGAATTTAAACCGCGCTTTTTACGCAGGTATGCTGATTTGCACACTATTATAACAACAGCAATAAACAAATATGTGGAAGATGTAAAGGCTAAAGAGTTTCCAAATCAGGAGGAAAAGTATTAGTTAAATTTTATAATTTTCGAACTCAAAATTAGAACGCAAAAACAATTAGCCCTTAAATACAACACCAAATGAGTGATCAAAAAATTAGTATTAGCAACGGAAAACTTCACGTACCCGAGAATCCAACAATCCCTTATATAGAGGGGGATGGCACAGGCATTGATATCTGGTCACCCTCACAGCATGTGTTTGACACTGCTGTTGAGAAAGCATATAAGGGAAAACGCAAAATCAATTGGAAAGAGGTTTTAGCAGGAGAGAGGGCTTTTAAGAAGACAGGTAATTGGATGCCGGAGGAAACCATGACCATTTTCAGGGAATACTTGGTTGGTATTAAAGGACCACTAACTACTCCCGTTGGAGGAGGTATCCGTTCACTTAATGTGGCACTGCGCCAGGAACTAGATTTATATGCATGTGTTCGTCCAGTAAGATGGTTCAAAGGAGTGCCGTCCCCGGTGAAGGAGCCGCATAAGACTAACATGGTCATTTACCGTGAAAACACAGAGGATATTTATGCAGGTATTGAATTTCAGGAAGGAACGGATGACAATAAAAAATTCATGCAGTTCTTTAAAGAGACTTTCCCTAAGCAATTCAAAAAAATACGCTTTCCGGGTACCAGTGGAATCGGCATTAAGCCGGTGTCGAAAGAAGGGACTGAAAGATTGGTGAGGTCGGCTATAAAATTCGCAATCGAACAAAAGAAGCCTAATGTAACACTGGTGCACAAGGGTAACATCATGAAATTTACAGAAGGTGGTTTCCGTGACTGGGGATATGCATTGGCCAAGAATGAATTTGGAGCGATAGAAATAGACGGTGGTCCTTGGATGGAAATCAATACAGGAGGCCATAAAATTGTCATTAAGGATTCAATTGCAGATGCATTCCTGCAGCAGATCCTTCTACGCCCCGATGAGTATTCTGTTGTGGCAACACTTAACTTAAATGGTGACTACGTTTCAGATGCGTTAGCAGCAATTGTGGGTGGAATCGGTATTGCGCCTGGCGGAAACATCAATTACATAACGGGCCACGCCATCTTTGAAGCTACTCACGGAACGGCACCTAAGTATGCCGGTCAGGACAAAGTGAATCCAGGATCTCTGATCCTCTCCGGTGTCATGATGTTGGAGTACATGGGTTGGCAGGAAGCTGCAGATTTGATTGTAAAGGGATTGGAGGGCGCCATTTCCACCAAACGTGTTACCTATGATTTCCATCGTCAAATGGAAGGAGCAACTTTATTGAAGTGCTCTGAATTCGCTAAAGAAATTGTGAAAAACATGTAAGATTATTCACTCAATTAATAACTAAGCAATGGAGGCCGTCTCAAAAATGGGGACGGCTTCTTTATCTTACGAAAGTGGAGTCAAAGGTTTTGATTTTGATTGCGGATTTTAGCGAAAAAAAGTTGGGCACTTTTTCAGACCGCCAAGTTTACGAACAGGGGAAAAATAGAGATACTATAACTCTAACATCTTCACCACAGTCAAAGCAGCTTCTTCTCCTTTGTTTCCATGCTTTCCTCCAGCGCGCTCTGCTGCTTGCTTTTTGTTTAACGTAGTCAATACACCAAAAGCAACAGGCTTATTGGATCTTAGATTAACTTTCATAATTCCATTTGCTACCGCCTGACAGATATAATCAAAGTGAGGTGTATCACCCTGTATCACGCAACCCAAAGCAATAACAGCCGAAATTTCCTTCTTCTCCATCATCCACTGCGCACCAAGAGGCAATTCAAAACTGCCAGGCACATTTTTGCGAATGATATTTTTTTTCTTCGCACCAAGTTTAAGTAATGCGTCATACGCACCTTGAAATAATGCTTCCGTGATTTCATTATTCCATTCGGCTACTACAATGGCAATTTTTTTTGTGGTTAGGTCAATCTTACACTTTCCTGAAACAGAATTTAAATTGCCGGCCATATTACCAGGTTGTTTCCCCGTCTTCTTTGGAGAGGGCAAGGGTGAGATCAATGAAAAAGGGAAAGCATGTACTATCCCTTCAAAATTAGGTTAAAAATTCACGAGTTGGCCTCCAATCTGGCCTTAAACTTCCGTGCGTTTTGGTATTCGGATGAATCAAAATATTGATCAATAATCTTTTGATATACTTCTTTTGCTTTGTCGGCTTGATTTAGCTTTTCATAGGACAGCGCTTCTTTCATCAAATAAGTTGGAGTGAAAAATTTATTGGGGTTCGAACTTGACGCTTTACTGTAGAACTTGGCGGCATCTTCATATTGTTTTTGTTCCATATACGCATCCCCTATCAAACTATAAGCCCGGGGCTGCACCAGCAGGTCATTAGATTTAAAGTCTTCGAGGTATAAGATGGCCAAAGCATATTTTCCTTGCTTCAAAGAAATAGCTCCTGCATAAAAGTTAGCAAGATTAGCAGCATCTGTTCCGCTGTAATCTTCAATGATTTGCTCAAAGCCTAATATGTTTCCGTCACCTTTTAAGGCCAGGCTTAAACTATCTGCTTCAAAATAACGTACGGCTTGAAACATTTCCCTTTGGGCTTGCTCATCCTGCCCATCTATGTAGAATTTGTATCCAAAGTATCCACCCACTATCAGAACAATCGCTCCCAAAATTCCAAGTACAACTTTTAGATTCTCCTCAATCCAGTGTTCTGCCCCTTCCAGTTTTGCAGCAATAACTTCAGGGTTCTCTAGTAAATCTGCGGTTTCTTCTTTTTTTGCCATGGTGGTGATAAAAATTAGCCCCGTCTGGATAGCTTTCCTTCCGGGGCTGCAAAACTAAGAATTAGGGTCTATTAAACAAAAAGATGATGCGGCATCAGTCCATAATGTATGGATAGTCATCTTGCACATAAACATCTTTCATCGCCTCGCTTGGATCGGGGTATTTTGACTCTTCTGCAAACTTTACACTTTCCTCTACCTGAGCCATTACCTTTTGGTCAATGGTTTCCAGGTCCCTTTCGCTCGCCATTTTGTTGGCCAGTATAGTATGCTTTACCACTTCAATAGGATCACGTTGTTTATATTCTTCAACTTCTTCCTTTGATCTGTATTTGGCAGGATCCGACATAGAATGGCCCTTGTAGCGATAAGTTCTGAATTCTAAAAGTGTGGGACCATCTCCTTTTCTTGCTCTTTCCGCTGCTTTGGCAACTGCCATGTGCACTGCTTCAACGCTCATTGCATCAACAGGCTCGGAGGGCATATCATATGATTCACCCAGTGTATATAAATCGGTAACATTCGAGGTACGCTTAACTGATGTTCCCATCGCGTACCCATTATTTTCAATTACAAAAATCACGGGAAGTTTCCACAGCATGGCCAGGTTAAGTGCCTCATGAAAAGCTCCCTGGCGAACCGCTCCATCACCCATTGAGCAAACGCACACATTTTTTGTCTTGTTGTATTTTTCCGAGAAAGCAATCCCGGCACCTAGCGGAATTTGGGCTCCTACAATGCCATGACCGCCAAAGAAATTATGCTCTTTATCAAAAATGTGCATTGAACCTCCTTTTCCTTTGGAGATGCCTGTTTCTTTCCCATAGAGTTCGGCCATCACAGCTTTTGGATCAGTACCCAAAACAAGCGGGTGGGCATGGTCGCGATAGGCGGTAATCCATTTGTCGTCTTTTGTCAGAGCGGAAACGGCACCAGCCGCGCATGCTTCTTGTCCAATGTACAAATGACAGAAGCCGCGAATTTTTTGCTGGCCATACAATTGACCTGCTCGTTCTTCGAACTTCCTCATCAGAACCATACTCTCGTACCAAAAAAGATAAGTCTCTTTTGAAAATGATCCTTTTTCTTTAGTTGCCTTGCCCTTGGCTTGGGTAGTCGTGGCCATATCGCTAATTTTGATTCATTGTGAATTGCGAAAATACGCCACAAGTGGGCGATTGCCAAACAATCCAACTTTTTATCAAACTACCGGAACTTTAAGAAATTTCAAATTCACCCTTGTGCAACTTCAACGACTTCAATTATTTAATTTCAAGAATTACGAGGAGGCAGAACTTCTTTTTTCAGATAAAATCCAGTGTTTTTTGGGCAATAATGGCAGCGGCAAAACCAATTTATTGGATGCTATTCATTATTTAGCCTTTACTAAAAGTGCGGTTAATCCCACCGATGCACAAAACATCCGTCATGGACAAATGCAGTTCGTAGTCAAGGGTGACTTTTTAATGGGAGGCAAAATCAAGAAGGAAGTAGTTTGCTCTTTTCAGCTAGGACAAAAAAAAATCGTGGGAGAAGATGGCCAGGCTTACTTGAAATTTTCAGAGCATGTTGGAAAATATCCCGTAGTACTGATTGCGCCTCAAGACATTGAATTGATCTGGGATGGTAGCGGATTACGAAGAAAATTTTTTGATAGTTTGATATCACAGCTTAATACAGGTTATCTCCAAAACTTAATCATATATACCAACCTGCTCAAACAGCGCAACAGTTTACTTAGAATGTTCTCCATGAATGGAAAAATTGATCATGATTTATTGACTACTTATGATGAGCAAATAATAAAGGCTGGAAGATTCATCCATAAGGTAAGACAGCAATCTTTACTTGAGTTTCTGCCGCTGTTTAAACACCATTATCAATTTCTATCCGGAGATACAAATGAAGAGGTTAATATTACGTATGGATCTGATCTTGAAACTTCTGATTTTAAGGAGCTTCTTTCAAAGAACCTCCAACGGGATATTATACTTCAAAGAACATCATCAGGAATTCATCGGGATGATTTCCTCTTCACGCTTAACAATAACGAGCTAAAACGCTTGGGTTCACAGGGACAACAAAAGTCTTTTCTGATAGGCCTTAAGCTGGCAGAATTTCAAAGTATTGCTGAGCGGAAGGGATTTAAGCCTTTGCTGTTATTGGATGATATTTTTGATAAGCTAGATGATCTCCGTGTTCATAGGCTAATGCTTATGATTGCGCAGGGATCATTTGGACAGATTTTTATTACAGATACGCACCTTTACCGTAGCAAAGAGATTTTAGATTCAGCTAAATTGACGACCGAACGGTTTATTGTAGAAAATGGTAAATTGAGTATAAATGGCCAGGGGCAAAGAAGATAAGGAGGGCAATACGATGCATATAGGGCAAGCAATCCAGCAACTGCTTAGTAGTTATCACATTAAGTCCAAATTTGACGAAGCCAATCTTGTGAATTCTTGGGAGCGATTGGTGGGTAAACCGATTGCTAAACGTACCAAGAAAGTGTATATCCGGAATAAAGTCCTTTTCGTCATGCTTGATTCTCCTTCACTGAAGCATGATCTTAATCTTCACAAAAGCAAGATTCTGGATATTCTGAGAAAGGAGTTTGGAAGTGAGGCCGTCCATGAAATAGTTTTAATGTGACGCTTTCTCAGGTGAAATCCCCAGAACCTTAAAAATCAGTCATTATTGTGTTTTCGGCTTCGCCTCTCAATAAATCATCAGTCACCGTTTGTCTAAACCGAAAAACCGTATAATTTTGCACTCCTATTTTTTGGCATTGGGCTAAAAATTAGGAAATGCAAATCTATCGTGGTTTGTGACCGCTTTTAATCGTTCTTGAAAAGTTTGACATAAAAAATTGCTGGGGGAGATACTCAAGCGGCCAACGAGGACAGACTGTAAATCTGTTGACTTATGTCTTCACAGGTTCGAATCCTGTTCTCCCCACTTGGGGATTTATGGTGTGGATTTTCGATTTATGATTTTTAGTTAAAATCGTAATTCTAAAATCCAAAATTGTAAATCAAAAAAGCGGGAGTAGCTCAGTTGGTAGAGCGATAGCCTTCCAAGCTATAGGTCGCGAGTTCGAGCCTCGTCTCCCGCTCGAGAGTGTTGATCGTTATTCGGTATTCGATGCTCGTACCGCGAACAATGAATACGGAGCGCGACAACAATAGTATTACTTGCTGTTGTTGCTCAGGGGTAGAGCATGGCGCGTTTCGCGCCAAGGTGGAGTGTTCAATACTCTTCAACGCCCAACGGTTGTTGGTGGTTAAGGGGAGCAGGCTTAGTTTTAAGCTGTTGTAGCTCAGTGGTAGAGCACTTCCTTGGTAAGGAAGAGGTCGTGAGTTCAATCCTCATCAACAGCTCAAGTGGGTTGTTGAATTACTAAGCCAGCGTGTTAAGAGGCTTGGAGGAGCATCCCGCCAAAGGGCGGGAAGGTCGTGAGTTCAATCCTCATCAACAGCTC
>ERZ1292625.1192-Hain-H41-01um-R1-1192-length-33016-cov-14_pt1 | contig 33016 bp, 21 predicted proteins | sample MGYA00564400_ERZ1292625 | MGnify/ENA primary metagenome ERZ1292625 (study PRJEB36523, sample SAMEA6512639) | groundwater metagenome | collected 2019-01-08 | study: AquaDiva: Metagenomics assemblies of 32 groundwater samples
TCACGCCAACAGCATATTATTCATTCGAAAATCCTAATGCGTTATTTGGGTTCAATTTATGAATTTACTTTTTGCTCTTGTCACTATTTCAATGATTCGGTTAGATTTTAGATATTATTTATATTTAATGATCGTTAAACTTGATATTATGATGATTACGCGCAGAGGGTTACTTAAAACAATAGGCCTGACAACATTCGGTTTACCAACCATTGATGTTAGCGCCATCTGTCCAGGTGAAGAAATTATGGATTCTCCATTTGATTTACCTGCCCGGGAGGACCCAAAATTTTGGAGCAAAGTACGTGATCAATATATGTTGAATACAGATACCGTATTCTTTAATCCCGGAACTTTTGGTGCCATGCCTAAGATAGTGGTGGACAAGATGGTGGAGAACCTGCGCAATACCGCCATGAATGTAGCAGATTGGGATTATAAGGATGATAATACGGCTCAGGTTATCAGCGGCTATCAGGCCCTCATGTTCATCCGGACAAAAGTGGGTAAGATTTTAAATTGTGACCCCAAATACATTGCCATGACCGATAACGTAACAAACGGCATGAGCTACATTGCCAATGGGATTACGCTTCAGCCTGGCGATGAAATTATTACCAGTAATCAGGAACATGGTGGAGGAAAATCTTCCTGGGTGCTGAAAGAAAAGAGGAGTGGAGTAGTTTATAAAGAATTCGCTCTTCCAAAACCAATTCACGATGGAGCTGAAGTCTTGGATATTATCACGAAATCATTTACATCTCGCACGAAGGTGTTGATGCTCTCCCATATGATTTCTGGAAGTGGTGCAATTCTTCCGATGAAGGAGATTTGCGATGAAGCTCGTGAGCGTGGAATTTTTACGATAGTGGATGGGGCTCAATGCCTGGGCCACATTAAGGTAGATATAGGTGACATTGGATGTGATGCCTATGTGGGATGTTTTCATAAATGGATAGGGGCCCCTGCCGGAACAGGTTTTATGTACATTCAACCAGATAAGATGAAGGATATCTGGAGTACTGTAGCCAGTGGCAATTGGAATAATCATGAAGATGAAGGCTACCGGTTTACGCAACGCGGCACAGGAAATTTTTCGGTGATTGCCGGACTTGATGCGGCTTTGGATTTTCATTTAGCCCTGGGGCCAGAAAAAGTTTATGGCCGAATAAAGTTTTTGGGAGATAGATTGCGGGAAGGCCTTCGCAGGACCAATAAAGTCAAAATATTTTCCCCTGTCGACAATACAATGTGCGCTGGCATTACTGTGTATAACATCGAGGGATGGACCGGTGCACGGCTTCAGGATGAATTTTGGAGCCGCGCCAGGATGAGGCCACGTGCATCAGGTGCCGAGTTTGGTGTGCGCCATTGCACTCATATTTTTAATAGTGAAGAGGAAATCGATAAAGCCCTGAATATCGTGAAGCAACTAGCGGGATAAGGAGTCTTGGCTCACTTATATCCCGCTCAATCAATCCCGTAACTTACTGCTTTTAAGGTATCAGACGCATGGAGATGGTAATATCCTTTTCAAATGATCAATCTATATGCTGAATTTCACTGGAAATATTTAAGTGGCTAATCCTCATGCCGTGTTTATCCGTTACTTTGCACAACTACAATTGATTTATAAATGAGACGTTTCCCTTTCCCGCTGCTGGTATTCATTTCCTTTTCTTCATTCTGTCAACTTCATAGACAGCCTGATGCTACTGCCATTAAGTTGCAATTAAAGAAACTCAATTTTTTGGGCACAGTTTTGTATGTTGCAGCCCATCCTGACGATGAGAATACCAGGGCCATTACATTCTTTGCCAACGATAAATTAGCCACCACAGCGTACCTTTCAATAACACGTGGGGATGGAGGACAGAACCTGATTGGCCCGGAAATCAGAGACCAACTGGGACTTATACGGACACAGGAGCTCCTTTCTGCCAGGCAGATTGATGGAGGTCATCAGTTCTTTACCCGGGCCATTGATTTTGGTTACTCTAAGCGAGCTACAGAGACTTTTGACATTTGGAATAAGCAAGAGATACTCTCAGATGTAGTGAGGATAATGCGCGAATTTAAGCCTGATGTGATCCTTACCAGATTTCCACCGGATGAGAGGGCTGGCCATGGTCAGCACACGGCTTCGGGGGTATTGGCAGAAGAAGCATTTGATCTCGCTAGCAATCCTGATTTTTTACCGGACCAGGTGAAGGATTTTGGAACCTGGCAAGCCAGGAGGCTTTATACTAACACTGGTCGATGGTGGAACCAAACAATAAATGAAAATACGCCTGGGATTGTAGTGGTGGATGTTGGCACGTACAATGACCTTCTTGGCAAATCCTATTCAGAAATAGCGGCTGAAAGCAGAACACAACACAAGAGCCAGGGTTTTGGATCAGCCGGACGCAGAGGGGAAGCCTTGGAATTTTTTGAATATGTGAAAGGCGAAAAGGCCCAGAAAGATTTTTTTGAAAATATCAATACAACCTGGACCAGAGTAGTTGGCGGAGAACTCATTCAGTTACTTGTGGATAAAGCGATAAAAGAATTCGATGAAGAGAAGCCATTCAACTCTATTCCTCAGTTACTTCAGATCCGCAAAGAGATAACTCTGCTTGACAAGAGTATTTGGAAGGAAAGAAAACTAGCGGACCTGAATATATTGATTCAGGATTGTTTGGGTTTATTTGTTGAAGTTACAGCTGATAATTATTGGGTGGCCCCTGGGCAACAGGTGAAGTGTTCATTTGAGTTAGTAAACAGATCGCCCGTGGATGTTAAACTGGAAAGCATCAAAAGCTATGGACTTTCCATGGATTCCTCTGCAGATGTCCATTTGTTAAATAATAAATTACACGTTTTTAACTCTAAAAAATCACTATCACCTACACTTGTGTATTCTGATCCGTATTGGTTGTCTTCTGATCATGGACCTGGCACATTCAAAGTGACGAATAAAAACCTAATTGGAAAACCAGAAAATGATCCAGCGGTGACCGTAACGCTTTCATTTTTGGTGAATGGAGAGAGACTGGAAATTCGGTCACCACTGCTGTACAAATGGACTGATCCTGTGAGAGGAGAACTCTGGCGGCCATTTGAAATTGTGCCTCCTGTTTTTGTAAACCTGACTGAGCGCGTGCTTTTGTTTAAAGATCAAAATCCCAAGGACGTATTCGTTCTTCTCAAATCTGCTGCCGACAAAAGAATGACCGGTCAGTTAACGTTGTCGATGCCAGCAGGATGGAGGTCAGAGCCAATGGCCCAACCTTTTGACCTGGTTAAACGCGGTGAGGAAAAGACATTGAGTTTCAAAGTGTATCCCTCAAAAGAGGAAATGAGTTCATCATTAACGGCTGTGGCAGTGATTGACGGAAAAAGTTATGACCTATCCGTCCAGACGATTATGTATGATCATATTCCCACTCAGACCTTATTGCCAAAGGCTTCTTCCAAAATAATCAAAGTGGATTTGAAAAAGGAAGGTGCGATGATTGGTTATATCAAGGGTGCCGGAGATGATATTCCTGGTGCTTTGCGCAACATAGGTTATGAGGTGTGGGAGATGAAAAATGAGGAAGTAACTTCCGAAAACCTTAAAAAAGTGGATGCCGTTGTATTAGGTATTCGCACCCTCAATACAAATGATCGGGTCCGGTATTTCATGCCCGACCTTCTCAGCTATGTCAAAACAGGGGGCACTTTGGTGGTACAATACAATACCAATCATGATTTGGAAATAGATAAGGATAAGTTTTCACCATTTCCATTAACGCTTAGCCGTGATAGGGTTACCGAAGAGAGCAGTGAGGTCCGCATTTTAAAACCCGATCATCCTGTGTTGAATTATCCCAACAAGATTACGACTAAAGATTTTGAAGGATGGGTGCAAGAGCGTGGTCTGTATTTCCCTGATACCTGGGACCCTGCATTTGATGCGATATTGTCTGCGAATGATACCGGGGAAAAGGCGCGCGATGGTGTGTTGCTGGTGGCGAAATATGGAGAAGGTCACTATGTTTACACGGGTCTTTCATTCTTCCGGGAATTGCCGGAGGGGGTGATGGGCGCCTACAAACTATTTGCCAACCTTGCCTCTATCAGCAAAGTCAAAAAACCACAGAGTCAAAAAATTAAACATACCAGGTAATGACCCAACCCACTGACGAGAAGCCCCCGGTTTTTAAATCCTGGAACAGTTGGTATTGGCTGGTTATGGGTGTCCTTGTTTTTCAAATCTTACTTTACTTATTCATAACTCAATCCTTTTTATGAACACAGTGGATTGGGTTATTCTATTCGGAACGCTAGCGCTCATCGTAGGGTATGGCACCTGGAAAACAAAAGGAAGCAAAAATATTGACGGCTACCTGCTAGGCGATAAAACTATGCCCTGGTGGTCGGTATGTCTTTCTATAATGGCAACTCAGGCCAGCGCCATTACCTTTTTGTCTACACCGGGTCAGGCGTATGAAGATGGCATGCGATTTATGCAGTTCTATTTTGGATTGCCCCTGGCTATGGTGATCCTGAGCATCACGGCCGTTCCATTATATCACCGTTTGAAAGTCTATACGGCCTATGAATACCTGGAAACACGCTTTGATCTGAAGGTCCGTTCATTAGGTGCCTTTCTCTTTCTGATGTTACGGGGGATTTCGGTGGGTATCACCATTTACGCTCCTTCTCTGATCCTCGCTACGATTTTGGATTGGAACATCAGTCTCACCACCATTTTTATTGGATCGCTTGTCATGATCTACACAGTAACAGGCGGAACGAAAGCAGTAAGCCTGACACAGAAATACCAGCTTACCATTATCATGGCAGGAATGATCACTGCTGGGCTGATTGCTTTTTGGAATCTACCCGAGAGTATTTCGTTTGCCGATACTTTCCGTTTTGCTGGTGAGATGGGTAAGCTAAACATGATCAACCTTTCTTTTGATCTCACCGATCGCTACAATATCTGGTCGGGTTTGATAGGAGGGTTGTTTCTCTTTCTTTCCTATTTCGGTGCGGATCAATCGCAAGTGGGGCGTTACCTTGGTGGTAAGTCCATAACAGAGAGCCGATTAGGGTTAATCTTCAATGGATTGCTCAAGGTCCCTATGCAACTCATCATTCTCTACATTGGCATATTGGTCTTTGTGTTTTATCAGTTTCATCAGGCACCTGTGTTTCACAATACTTCTTTGAAAGAGAGGGCCATGCAAACGGCCCAGGCAGGTGAGATACAAAAGCTGGAACTTGAGTATGACCAGGTATTCCTGAAGAAAAAAGAGGAAGCCGGGCAGTTGGCCTCTGCTATCCGTGAGAATAACAGAACTCAAATCGAGCTTTCCAAGGAATCCCTAGCATCTATATCGATTTCCGAACGGGACATACGAAGCAGGGTCAAAGAGAGCATTGCCGCATCCGTTCCCGGAGCGAACACACTGGATAAGGATTATGTCTTTATCAATTTTGTGATGACCTACCTTCCACACGGACTGATTGGCCTCTTATTGGCAGTAGTATTCTCGGCAGCTATGTCTTCTACAGCCTCAGAATTAAACGCACTTGCTTCCACTACCACGGTAGATATTTACAAACGCTCTATCAACAGAAAAGGGAACGATCTTCATTATGTGAAGTCCTCCAAGCTATTCACAGCGGGCTGGGCCGTTATCGCGATGATTTTCGCCAGCATTGCCAACCAGGCGGAGAACCTGATTCAATTTGTAAACATCATCGGATCACTTTTTTATGGTACAATATTGGGGATTTTCTTATCCGCGTTTTACATCCGATACATTAAGTCTAATGCTGTCTTCTTCGCAGCTATCATTGCTGAGTCGGTGATCTTATATTGCTACTTCTTTACCGAGATTGCATTTCTCTTGTATAATATAATTGGCTGCGCGTTGGTGGTAGGGTTGGGGTTGATCTTCCAGGCATTCGAGAATAGTGTAAGGAAAGTTAAGGACGCAAGTTAAGGGGTGTTCAAGGCGTCAGCTCCACCTCACCCATCCAAGCCTTGTGAAAGGGTTGCAATGCACCAATGCCCTCTCCAGATGGAGAGGGGTTCAATAATCGTCCGGCCATAAAACCTTTTGAAGGGGTGAGGTAGAACTGCTGACCATTGCGTCAGGTTGGAAAAATTCTTGGGTCGGTGAGTCCTCCAAGGTCTTTTCGCGAAAAGCAATCAGACCTTGGAGGATTTTCGGCAATGGAAATGAGGGTTTATATATAATTGTCGCGGCCTCTCAACCTCACCCCATCCAAGCCAGTGCGGGTAAGCAGGGGTGCTAAAATCGTGCAGACATCAAGCCTTTTGACGGTTGAGGGGAACTGCTGACCATTGCGTCAGGTCGGAAGACCTGACGGCACTGCAATTCTATAAATTTAGTCTTATGTCCTTTCGACCGTAGGGAGAAATCTTATCTAATGGAAACAACTTGTCAACCAAGAGAAGATTTCTCGCAATTTCATGAATGCCCAGTACAGGAGGTTGTGCACTCGAAAGGACTTAGTTGGGGGATCGTTGAACGCTTCCATTTGGAGAGGGGTGCTAAAATTGTGCAGACATCAAGCCTTTTGACAGGTGAGCGGAACTGCTGACCATTGACACTTTAAACTTGCTACTCTCTTTTTGTTAACTTCTCAGGATTGCGTTTATCGTGATAGACTGCATACACCACTATCGTTTCCTGTTCAACCTCATATACAATTTTGTATGGGAAGCGATGCATGGTTTTTATTCTCTGGTCTCCGTGATATTGATAATGCTCTGGATTTTGAGTAATCTGATTATAGCACTCTTCCACAGCATCTAGAAATTCAAGTCCTAATCCGGTTCGTTTATTCTCGTACCAGCCAAAGGCTTCCGCCATGTCTTGAATGGCTTCAGCTTTTACGTAGAGTTGATACTTCATGCATGGCCTTCAATTTGTGCTCTGGCTTCCGACCAACTATAGGATTTTGATTCTCCTTTTTTGTGACGCGTGATTCGCTTATCCAGGTCATCTTTCTGCTCCGCGGTTAAAAATCCTTTCTCATTGTCAGCTTTCATCATTCCATGGATCAAATTTAAAATCCGTTCATCAGCCTGGTTGATAAACTGATGCAACTCTTCTCTAATTCGTGCTGCTCCCATCTCGTTATTATTTTGATTGATCAAAGTTAATGATTTCATAGCTTTTTTTCATTTTTTTGTGCCGTCAGGTCTTCCGCCCTGACGCCTGGGAGACACGGGAACAAAAAAACAATCCTCATCCAGAAATTGATTCCTGCCGCGAAGCCCCATGGTACGAATATAGCATTCTATGCGTCAGGTTGGAAAACCTGACAGCACAGGGAAGTCCTCCAAGGTCTTTTCGCGAAAAGCAATCAGACCTTGGAGGATTTTCGGCATAAAAAAACCTGAAGATTGCTCTCCAGGTTTCTTACAATTTAAATCAACATCTACTAAAATCTAAAACCAATCTTCAAAAATGTTTGCGAAAAAAATGACCAGGAATAATTGTTTGCTTCTAAAGACTCAAGTCCTGGAGCAGGAATCTTCTGTGAATAAGCGTATACATACGAGATGGGCTTGATTTCGAAACCGAAATAAAATCCTTCCATCAGGTAGTAATCAACACCGGCAACAGCTTGTATGCCAAAACCAATTTGCTCAGTATGTCTGATACCAACATCCAACTGATAGCTCGGATCGAAAGGAGCTTGAGAATAGTTTATCGTTGGGTCATACTGTGAATGTCTTCCATAGTAAAATGGAATGTTCAAACCGGCATACGGAGACAATCTGTTGTACTTAGTGGCGAAGTGATACTCACCGCCAAGGTTGATGTTGATGTCCGACCGGTTATCCGCTACAACTGCCGCGTAGTCTGGAATCCAGGCTGCCGTTGGCACGTTGGGATCGATAACACCTGGCAGGTTAGCGCTTTCAGGCGTATTACGAAGGATGGCACCGCCACTTAGTTTAAGTGCAATCTGGTCCGTAATAAAATACCTCATCTCGGCACCTACAATGTTACTGACAGTGTTTTGATCAGTACCGACAGTATTGTTGTAAGGCGAGTTACCAGGCACAGTCCAATAGCCAGTGCTGCCACTCACGTAAGGCGCTGGTGGAGCGTATATTCCCGAGTTCAGGAAATTTCCCCGGCCAAAAAGGATGGCCCCGGTAAAATCACCTGCAACAGGGATCATGCTGGGTGCTGCTTCTGTTGGTGTGGTATCCTGAGCATAAAGACTGCCCAGCATAGCAAAGAGCATCACCGTTAAAATTATATGTCTTTTCATTCTTTTGTCTTTAGGATTTAAAACTAAAATTTAAGAGAACCATAGGGTGGCGCGAAACGCGCCACCTTGGTTATATCCTAAAGTGATTAGCTGCCCAAAGCATCCAGGACAAGGGCAAGCCACGCGGCTGCTTCAGCCTGGTACACGGCCAGTTCTTCCTGCAAGTCAGCCAACTTAGCCTCCTGATAGGCAATTTGTTCAACTGCCTGTGCTTCATCGAAATCAACTTGAATCAAGGCATATTCAGCTTCTGCAACAAGCACTTTTTGCGCTTCTACATCGTCTTCGAAGTCTTCAATAGCACTATTGAACTCGGTCGCTGCTGTTATACCCAAGGCGCCTTTAAGTGCAGTCCGAACTAGAGCGGCATAATTTCTATCAACACCTATAAGGAGTATCTCATCTTCAAGAGCAGCTTGATCGTCTTCTGCGGCATCCAAAACATCATTAGCGTCAGACTGTGCAGCTAAATTTGCGGTATAATCAGCCGCGCCATCAGCGATGTCAGCATCAATTGCATCAAGATCTGCCTGCAACTGAACTGTTCCTTTTACGTCATCAATAGGCTGGTCAGGAGTAGCTGGATCATCAGCTTTATCGGTAACGTCACCATCTGCAGGATCTGTATTATCAATACCATCAGTTTTGTCATCAACGATAGCTTGAGCATTATCCAAAGCAATAGTTAAAGCAGTGTGTGGATCATCTTCATCAACACCAGCGATTGTTCCGGCTGCCTCAAAATCTGCCAAGAAAGTTGTTTCATCATACAATCCGATCTCATCGATCAAATTATAGGCAGGTTGGCCAGGGCCAAAGAAAGCAGCGACAGGGCCATACGTTACATATAATGTCTCAAGGTCAGAGGATGAAGTAGGAGTGATATCTTGAAATTGGGTATTGGTTGTAAAGAGCGTATTGAATGCAGATTTGACAGTTGGATTAGTTTCATCCCAGTTAGCGCCTAAACCGTCTTTTAAGCCATTATTCCAAAAAGCACCAAAAGTAAATGGAGTCGCATTTGAACCACCGGCAAGATCTGTGATAGTTTTGATAGCTGCGAGTAATGCAGTTTTCGCAGCCGTCACAGCAGCTACTGTAGCAGGGGTAGAAGCAGCGGCATCTTCGGTAACGGCAATATCATAAGTAGTTCTCTTTACTTCCCAGGCATCAATTGCGGCAAGTCCTGCAGTTTTCTTTGTACCAATAGAACCATATTTAGACTCCAATGGGGTAGTGTATTGCACCAGAAGAGCATTTTTAGCGGCAATGTCAGCTGTTGCATCGTCTACATCTGCCTGAGCGGCATCAACGTCATCTTGTGCATCAGCTAAGTCGTCTGTAATTGCTTCCTGGTCATCCAGCATAGTCTCATAATCCTCAACTAAATCATTAAGTCCACCATCTGGATTTGTTACATCACCGTTCAAAGGTACCTCAGCCGCACTTACTACATTCTTAGCAGTTGCGATATCAAGCTCCAATTGTGCAATCTGATTATCAAAATCTGCAATTTCGGCCTCCACGTCAGCAAGTTCCTGTTCAGCAATTGCCGGGTCAGCAGCTACTGCTTTAACTGTTGCCAAGGTGTTTTCAGCTGCGGCTAACTTAGCCTCTGCTAGAACCAAATCTCTGGCACTTTCTTCACGAAGAAGTTCCAGCGTTTTTCCCAAAACAACTGGATCCGTTGGTGATGGAGATAAAAACAAGTTCAACAACGAAATAAATTCGTTCTTAGCAGCAATTGCCTGAGAAGTTGCCAATACATTGTTAGAAGCGGTGGTGTAGGATGTCAGGTACGTAGCTGCTGTTTGCAAGCCTTGGGTTGCAAGTTCTTCAGCCAAATCTTGTACGGCTTGTGCAAGTGTAATCTTCGCTTGTTCGACAGCAATGTCAGCTGCGGCCTGAGCCTGCTGATTAGCGATAAGCTGTGCTTCAGTATCAGCTTCAGTCTGTGCAGTATAGGCGGCTTCATGTGCAGCCTGAGCATTTCTGTAAGCAGCGTCAGCAGTTTTCAATGCGGTCTGTGCATTGATAAGGCCAACTTGTGCGGCCCGTATTGCCGTCACCTCCGGAGCCACTGCATTGTCAATGCAAGATGACCATACAAAGGCTGCCAGAACCGCAGCCACAATTGTTAGTGTAAACTTTTTCATAGTTAGTTTTGTTTTGTTCATAATTGTTTTTAGAAATTGTGTTTGGTTGATTTAATTTATTTTTGTTTTAATAGATTCAAATTTAAGATTCACTTTGCTAAGGGCCATTACAGTATCGATGTAGTGTCATTTCTTTACCCGATGTTGTATTCTTTTCTTACTACTATTTGACTTTCTATGTTTTTGATGCCCAAAACTAAATATTTAATACAATAAAGCAAAAAAATATATAAACAGGGCAGCTTTTAATTCACGTTTAAACATCTTTCTTCCCACTCCGGCCTGTTACGCATTACTATATAGTGCAATAATCGCGTTTTGTTTCTGTACATCCAATACCTATTTAGTAGTATTTTCAAAAAATGTGAGTGCGAATGTAGCATAAAAAAGGCATTTTGTCTACATGACTGCTCTTTTTTATCTCCTGTCTCATAAAACATTACGAAAACACCTCACCCCTGCCTACCGGCAGGCCTGCCCCTCTCCAAAAGGGAGCGGGGTGACCAGGATGGTAAATCACCGTGCTCCTAATTCATGATCCGCTTTTTATTAAATTCCACTTAATGCACATTTAAAACTCATCCAACCCAGGTTTATTGTAAGCAGTGGGAAAAAAATACTGGTTTTTCCCTCACCAGAGACTCTCTTTGCGAACTTAGCGCCTGCGGTTAAAATTTTACCACAGAGAACGCAGAGGAATTCCCGCAAAGGCCCGCGGAGAATAAAATCTCGACCAGCTAAGTTAATCTATTTGAAGTTTGTTCAATTAAGAGAAGATTTCTCGCCTGCCTACCATTCGCACTGCTTTGGGAGGCGGGCCGGCTCGAAAAACCAGCTGGAAAAAATTTAGAAGCCACTCACGTTCAAACGGCCTCTGGTTACGCATTTGCGGCTCTTAGGGAGTGTTGGGGCAACACCAAATAACCGGTCCTTTCGAGCGTGCGAATTTCGGTACAAGGCCCTCATGATGTTTCGAGAAATCTTATCACGCTGAGGACTGATTAAACGTTATGGTAAGATGTCTCGCAAATTAATCCGCGTTTTATAGTACAATTTTGCTCGCTCGACAAGACTAACAAAGCCCTTTCGAGTGTGCGAATTTTGGTACAAGGCTCTCATGATGTTTCGAGAAATCTTCTCTTGGTTGACAAGTTGTTTCCATTAGATAAGTTTTCTCCCTACGGTCGAAAGGACATAAGACTAAATTGATAGAATAATCACATATACCACGCTTTCCTTCGCTGGAACTATATAAATTTAAATCAATCATTAACGTCTTTGCTCGAAAAGACCAGCTGGAAAAAATTTAGAAGCCACTCACGTTCAAACGGCCTCTGGTTACGCATTTGCGGCTCTTAGGGAGTGTTGGGGCAACACCAAAATAACCGGTCCTTTCGAGCGTGCGAATTTCGGTACAAGGCACTCATGATGTTTCGAGAAATCTTCCCACACTGAGGACTGATTAAACGTTATGGTAAGATGTCTCGCCTGCCTGGTCCGGTAGGCAGGCAAATTAATCCGCGTTTTATAGTACAATTTTGCTCGCTCGACAAGACTAACAAAGCCCTTTCGAGTGTGCGAATTTTGGTACAAGGCTCTCATGATGTTTCGAGAAATCTTCTCTTGGTTGACAAGTTGTTTCCATTAGATAAGTTTTCTCCCTACGGTCGAAAGGACATAAGACTAAATTGATAGAATAATCACATATACCACGCTTTCCTTCGCTGGAACTATATAAATTTAAATCAATCATTAACGTCTTTGCTCGAAAAGACCAGCTGGAAAAAATTTAGAAGCCACTTACATTCAAACGGCCTCCGGTTACGCATTTACCGGTTAATGATGGTGTTGGGGTAGCACTATTTAATATAGCGCTCTTGATTTGCGCTGCCGTTGCACCAGGATTAGAGGCTGCGTAGAGGGCTGCAGCCCCCGTTACATAGGCAGTGGCCATGGACGTGCCAGTTAAGCTTGCATAGTCGGAAACTACCTGGCTGTTTACCGTTATTGGATACGTTGACCAAATACCAGAACCCGGAGCGCCAATATCCACTGAAGCAGCCCCGTATTGAGAGAAGAATGATAAGGCCCCTGTACTGGTGATAGAGGCAACGGTAATGATATTTGCATTAGGATAGCTTGCCGGGTAGCTAGGATCGGTATCATTGTTACTGCCTCCGTTGCCGGCTGCGGCAATAAACAATATGTCGGCCCGGTTGGCCCTTTCGATGGCCTCTTCCAAGCTTTGCGAAAACTCACCACCGGTCCAGGAGTTGTTGGTAGCGACCAGATTCAGGCGGTGCCTTCTTTTCAAATCGGTAAAATAATCAACGGCTTTAATGGCATTGGCAACTGTTCCACCATTCTGACCGAAAAGCTTAGCATTCAGAAGTTTTACATTCGGGCATACACCCGTGATGCCTTTGCCGTTTCCGCCTGCTCCGCCAATGGTGCCTGCAATATGAGTACCGTGATCATCAACCGTTCCATCAAACACGGTATTATTATTACCTGCAAAGTCCCAGCCGTATATATCATCTATCAGGCCGTTGCCGTCATCGTCAATACCATTGTTATCGATTTCACCAGGGTTGGTACCAGCGTTGGCTGCCAGATCTTCGTGGGTGTACATATACCCTTTGTCGATGATGCCAACATAGACTGTTTGTAAACCTGTATGACCATTTGCCCACGCTGTGGCAGCGTGGCTGCCATATATATTGGATGGAGCGGAGACATCACCATACATTCCCCACAAAGATCCATTTAAATAATAGGTGTCATTCAATTTTGTACAGAGTGTGTATATCCAATTGGGTTCCGCGTACACGACTTCCGATAACTTCTTAAAGCGGGCGATGGCTTCCATCGTTCCAACTTTGGAATGCACTAATAAAAGGACTTCAGACTCAACACCGTTTCGTGCAGCGGATGATTTCATGGCGTTGGTAGAAATTGTTTCTACTACTTCTCCATCTACCAGTGATAAAAGGTTTGTGATGGATCTGCCACCGGCCTGGCCAACAGATTTGAATTTAAACTTAACCAGTACTTCGTTGGGTACGAATTCGGAAAGGGTGTTAGTAGAAGCAAGTTCTTGTGTGGCAATGGTCTCCTCGGTACATGCTGTTGCCAACACTATCAAAGAAGCAGTTATAAAAAATAGAATGCGATGTAACTTCATCAGCTTAAAAATGTACCTCTCCACAAGGAGAGGAGTGAGTTTACTTTCTGTTCATGATCCTTTTTATAAATCCATTCTTATGTTCCGGGTTAAGAGATGACCATTTGTAAAATTACTGAATTTTAGGTTATGAAACATGGAGGGTGCAATTCGGGTGCATCCCAAAATGTCGTGTCACGCCAAACGTTCCTAAGGAACGTGAAAGAGCTTTATCACAACCTTCTACCCACCACTCGCTCCGAAGGCGTTTCGTGGGTAGAAGCCAAATAGTGAATAGAAGCGTTCCGTAGGTCCGTAGGAAGGCTTGGTGCTAAATGTGACAATCTGGGATGCACCTTGCAATTCAAATTGATAAGGCACCAGCAACTAAAAATATTTCGTTCCTACCGAACTTGGTAAAAATGATTTTTCCACTTTACTACTAAATATATCGCCCATCGGGACAGAACACTATTGAATAGTTGTCGCGGCCTGCCCAATCGATTCTATTCACCTCACCCCTTCCAAGACCTTGCCGACTTAGATATTGATTTTTATGCAAACTAATAATTTGACGTCATCGCGAACACCTGAGAAGGAATGTGGGTGGCGTGAAGCGATCTTCCAATTCGAAGCAGAGCTACAGATTTGAAGACTGCTTTCGCCCTCTCGCGCTACCCAACGCTGGTGCTCGCAGTGACGTTTTTATTATTTATTGTAACCACAACTGGTCAGTAATTCCTGTGGTCGGCACTTAAAACTGTGGGTAGAATAGCCGAGCTTGGTTAAACTGGATTCTATGCTATTGGTATTATGCTAATAGTATAATACCTTTGGTAGAAGTATTAGATTTGAAAATATGAACCCATTTCTGGTTATCGGCTATGAGGAGGGTCTGTTCTGTGATCGTGAAGCAGAAACAGACACACTGCTCCGCAGCCTAAGCAATAGGCGTAATACCTGCATTATTTCCCCCAGGCGGCTGGGCAAAACGGCACTGATACACCATGTTTTTGCCCAACTGAAAAACTGGGTTTGTGTGTATGTGGATTTGAACAGGTGCAACAACCTTGATGATTTTTTGAAAACGCTTGGGTCTGCATTGGCCAATGTTCCCCAGGCAAATAAGCTTTCCCTATTGCAACTCCTTACTTCGTTAAAATTCTCGGTGGAAGCTGACCCGTTAACCGGCCAATTCAATGTTGGCTTCAACTTAGTGAAGCCTGGCGACAGCAAAAGGCCGGTGTCGGAATTATTAAAAGCATTGGCTACCCATAAAAAAGTCGTTATTGCATTAGACGAGTTTCAGCAAGTGCTTTCCTTTCCCGATTCGCAGGTAGAAGGCTGGCTCCGCTCCGAAGCGCAATTGCATCATTCCATTCGCTTCATTTATTCTGGCAGTCATCAGCGTGTATTAAACGAAATGTTTGGATCCAATAAGCGTCCATTCTACCATAGTGCCGAATTGATGAGGCTTGGGTGCATGGATAAATCCATTTACGTTAATTTTATTGTTTATCACTTCAAGAAAGGCAGGAAAGCAATATCGCGTGAGACGGCAGGTTTCATTTATGATTACTGTTTTGGGTTTACAGCATACATACAACAAATATGTAATCACTTGTACGACCTTCTCGAAAAGAACATTACGGAAGAACTTACGCTTAGGGTGGTGGGTAATTTGTTAACTCAGTATGAGCCATTTTATTTGAAGATAAAAAAACCTTTATCGGTTATTCAATTCCGCGCTTTGGTTGCCATAGCCCGCATGAAAAAAGTTTATTCTGTAACCGGCAATGAGTTTATGTCTCACGCCAAACTCACAAACGCCTCATCGGCAAGCAAAACTGTAAATTCCCTATTGAAGTACGACCTTATCTATGCCGATACCGACAACAAAGGCAAAGAATTTTATTCCATTGACGATGTTCTTTTCATACGCTGGTTGGAACGGTTTGGAGTTTAACTTGATGCAGAAATAAAAGCCTTAATGTTTAACTTTGTAACTGATGTTTAGGCATTAATCCTAGGCAATATTATTTTACTTTGTGAAACCTTAGTGTCTCTGTGGCCAAAATTTAGTGAATTTGCTTTGCCACCAAGACTCAAAGGCACAAAGAAATCACAAAGTGCGTAACAATAGTTTGTAAATTCTTCAATAACGTTTTCACGTATTAATTTAGCAATACCCTTCATGATGAACAGAATTTTGCTCACTACATTTTTGCTCATTATTCTGGTTTGTACTGGTGGCAATGCTATTGCTCAGACACAATGTAGTGGAGGCACTCCGGGCGGGACTTTGACAGCACCAACTGTTTCCTATCAAGTCGCCACCTATAGTGCAGCCGGTACGTACAAAACTTTTGATGCGCAGACTGGCACAACGTATAACTTCACCTTTTGCTCAAATGGGGGTTCTGCCGATTACGATACAGAGATTACTATTTTGCATGATAATACCGGTGAATATGCAGGAGGTTATAACGATCAGTATTGCGGAGACCTATCGGACCTGACATGGACTGCGCCTACCTCCGGAACTTTTCGAGTGTTGGTTACCGATTGGTTTGCCTGTACGAATACAATAGCCTCAGCCTTGGCTTACAAAGTTATCACGCAATGTACAGGCGGCACACCCGATGGTTCATTGCCAACTCCCTCTCTTGCCTATCAGACAGCAATCTTTAATGGTACAGGTAAATACAAAACCTTCGTGGCACAAGAGGGTGTGAAATATAATTTCACGTATTGTTCGAATGGTGGTAGCGCGTCATTTAAAACAGAAATTACTATTTTAGATAATGCCGGCAATGCAACTGAAGAAGGAAATAATTATAACGGTGTACGTTGTGGCCTGCTTTTATCAGGTCTTACCTGGATAGCGCCTTCTTCCGGAACCTATCGCGTTTTGGTAACGGAATTTAATTGTGTTACCAACTCTAAGGTCTCCACGCTGGCATACAATGCTGTTGCACCACCGGCCAATGATTTTTGTTCAGGCGCCATAGCTCTTGCGGTACCTTCTACAACAATGGGTAATACAACTACGGCAACAGTTGATAATGTTGATGTATGTGGAACCGATGATGGATTAGCAGGAGGATTATGGTATAGTGTGGTTGGCAATGGGCAGGTATTTGCTGCCTCATTATGCGGTAGTTCCTTCGATACAAAAATTCGGGTATTCACCGGTGATTGCGGAAGCTTTGCGTGTGTAACCGGAAACGATGATAGTGACTTTTGCAGCATCAATAGTGTACAATCTCATGTAACGTGGTGCTCCGCTCCGGGCACTACTTACCGTATTTTAGTGCATGGCTATTCTTTTTATGATGGTGCATTTTCGCTTGTACTGTCCGGTACTGATGTGCCGAAGCCTGATATTACTCCCTCGGCTCCATCCATTTGTTTAGGAGGTTCTGTGCTTTTAACAGCATCGGGATTGAATGATTATTCATGGACTCCCTCTGCAGGTTTGAATGTTACAAACTTAGCAGCCGTAACAGCCAGTCCGACCAGCACCACTACCTATACTGTGTCAGGAATAGAAACTACAACTCAATGTTATTCTTTTAAGGATGTTACCGTAACACTGATTCCTATACCTGCTCAGCCAGGAACCATCACCGGCAATGCGGAGGTTTGTTTTGGAAGTCCAAATAACTATAGTATATCAGTTGTACCCGATGCAACAAGTTATACCTGGACCTTGCCAGGGGGATGGACTGGAACATCCACCACAACTTCTATTACAACAGTTGCAAACGGACCCAGTGGAACAATTTCTGTAAAAGCAAATAACGTATGCGGGTCATCGGCTGTGCAACCATTAGCCGTAATAGTTAACACAGTTCCTACTGCACCGGGTAGCATCACCGGCCCCAGTGCTATTTGTTCAGGAAGTGAAAACGACTATAGTATAACAGCAGTACCCGGTGCAACAAGTTATACATGGACCTTGCCAGGCGGATGGATTGGAACATCCACCAGCGCGACAATCAACACAACGGCAAGCACAACCAGCGGAACTATTTCTGTAACGGCAAACAATTCGATTTGCTCGTCTGCTGCGCAGACATTAAATGTATTGGTGGATGTTGCTGTGCCCGGAAACATAACCGGTAACACATTTGTTTGTGTGGGAAGTTCAAACACCTATAGTATATCGTCTGTACCTGCTGCAACAAGTTATACATGGACATTGCCAGGAGGATGGACAGGTACTTCAACAACTACTTCTATCAACACAGTTGCAAGCGGAACAAGCGGAACTATTTTGGTGACAGCAAATAATAGTTGCGGCTCATCGGCAGCACAAACATTAAATGTAACAGTAAGCCTTACGGAACCTGCCATGCCGGGCACAGTCATTGGCAATACTACTACTTGTTCCGGAAGTTTTAACACCTACAGCATAGCCACAGTACCCGATGCAACAAGTTACACCTGGACCTTGCCCAGTGGATGGACGGGAACCTCCACCACCACTTCTATTACAACGAAAGCAAGCATCTCAGGTGGAGATGTTTCTGTTACCGCCAACAATAGCTGCGGACCATCCGCATCTTCACCACCATTATCAATAACCGTAAATATTGCGCCCGATATACCCGGAACAATTAGCGGCAACGCAGCTATTTGTTCCGGAAGTTCAAACACCTACAGCATCACCACAGTACCTGGTGCCATAAGTTACACCTGGATATTGCCAGATGGATGGACCGGCACTTCCACAACAACTTCTGTTACCACTACAGCAAGCACCCAGGGAGGAAACATTCTCGTGCAATCGAATAATACGTTATGTTCATCTCCCTTTCAATCCTTATCCGTATCTGTTGTTGTTGCTCCGACAACGTTGGGAAGTATAACCGGTAATACAGCACCCTGTTCAGCAAGTTCAAACACGTACAGCGTAGCGGCTGCGAACGGTGCAACAAGTTATACATGGACGTTGCCAGGTAGCTGGACAGGAACTTCAACAACCAATTCCATAAGTGCAATACCAGGCGCCACAGGTGGAAACATTTCTGTAGCAGCCAACAATAGTTGCGGCTCGTCCGCACAACAAACATTAGCTGTAACAGTAAACACTGTGCCTGAGATGCCTCAAGCTATAGTTGGAAGTGAATCCATTTGTAAAGGAAGTTCGAATACCTATAGTATAATAGCTGTGAATGGTGCAACAAGTTATGGCTGGACGTTTCCGGGTGGCTGGACAGGAACTTCAAAAACAACTGACATCACACTTAAAGCAAGCGTAAACAGCGGGAACATTTCTGTCGTATCAAAAAATAATTGTGGCTCATCAACTGCGCAAACATTGATTGTAACTGTAGGCAGTGTCCCCGCTACACCAGAGACAATCAGCGGCAATGCAGATGTTTGTGCTGGAAGCGAAACCACCTATAGTGTATTAGCAGTTACAGATGCAACGAGTTATACGTGGACATTACCTAGTGGCTGGGCAGGTGTTTCCACAACCAATGCTATTTCAACTACAGCAACTACAACGGATGGTACCATTTCTGTAAAAGCAAATAATAGTTGCGGCTCGTCTGGTGCGCGAACATTAGGGGTAACGATTAACGCAATACCGGTGATCACCGCGCAGCCGGCCACCATCATTTCATGTATTGGTGCAACCAAAGCGTTTGTTGTTACCGCATCGGGAACCTCCTTATCCTATAAATGGAAAGAGAATAGAGGGACAGGTTTTGCGGATGTTACAAACGGAGGTATTTATTCGGATGCAACTACTCCCAAACTTATGTTAACAGGAATAACATCCGATATGAATGGCTATTTATATCAATGTGTAGTAAGCAGTACGTGCGGAGAAGAAACTTCCTCTTCAGGACTGTTAACGGTTGCTCCTGCAAAACCTACCATTACAGTTGATGCTACAACTCATCCGGAGGCACCGGTGCTCATAGCCAGCGCAGGAGATAGCTATGAGTGGTTTAAAGATGGCATTTCTGTAGGAGGGAACTTACAAACCCTTGTCGCCTTGGAGGCAGGGGCGTACACAGTGAAAGTGAAAACCAATGGTTGTACCAGTGAGCTTTCTGATCCAGAGATCATCGTCATTACTGGTGATCTTGATAGCCATGTAATGTCGGCAACGAACGTTTATCCGAATCCGGGTTCGGACCATGTGATTTTATCGCTCGGTGGTTTTGAATTCGGCAAGCCGGTTTCTATTACTATTGTTGACCTGCAAGGTCGTGTCATGCAAAAGACCATTGGACCTGGTGAGCATGAAGTCTCTATTGATATTAGAAACTATGCTACGGGAAAATATATTGCATGGTTGCGACAACACAAGACAATTACTTCGCGTCAGTTTATTAAAGCTGATCAATAACGGGTGCTCCCGCAAAGGAAGGAAATAAATAAAAAAGCCTGCCTGTTTAACGGACAGGCAGGCTTGCAAGAAATTTTATGGTGCAGAGCAGCCCTGGTTACTTAAGGGTCTTTTGCAAGTCTTCATTCATTTTCTGGTAATCCTTGTTGTTCTCTTTGGTCGCGTCTGCTAAAGATGCTTTTGAAGTTGCCATAGCACCGACTTTGTCGCCAGCCGCTTTTTGAATGCGGGCCTTTTGGTAGAGCACCCAATAGGCAGGATTTGCTTCTGCTGCTTTATTCACCCATTCCAATGCCTGCTTGATGTCTTTTCCATTTTCTAAATAATAGACGGCAGCATTAAGATAGCTACCGGGAGTAACTTTAGTAGAAGCCTCAATCGACTTCATCACTTTGGCATCATAGTCTACACCAATCGTAAATTTCACAGACGTATTTTCCCATGCCAATTGAACTTTTGCGCTCTTGCTATCATCTGCTATGTCAGTAATATTAATTGTAAACGTTTCGACTTTCTCAGTCAACTTTTCAGATTTTACTTTAAAGTTAGCTGCTTCCTGTGCCTTGTCATACGCATCTGTGTTGCCGCCAAGTTTGATGTCTTTATATAAAGCGACAGTCCACTCAGAAGCACCCGGCCATGAGAAGATAAGATATTCTCCTTTTGCTACGGCCACACCTTCCACTTTCACATCGTCACCAAAAGTAATCTTGGTTCCGCTGTTGGCGCCTGTTCTCCAGATGGTGCCATAGGGAAGTAAATAATCTGCGCCTTCGCCAAATATCTTACGACCTTTTACGCGTGGGCGTGAATAATCAACTTTTACATCGGTAAGACCAACCACGGTATAAACAGATGCTGCTGGACTGCCCGCAGGCGTTTGTACTTGTGCCGAAGCAACAAAACAAAGTGCGGAGAGTAAAATGGTAAGCGTATTTTTCATAATGTATTTTTTTTTAGGAAGGCAAAGTTACCATAGTTTTAGATACTGCAAAATTCTCTCAACATATGTTATTTAGATAGACTTTGAATTTGATGTGCCTGTCTGGTTTTATATATTTCAAGAAGTATTTTTGAGGTGCGATGAAATTAGAAGAAAGCTTTTATCAACGAAAGGATGTGGTGAAGATCGCGAAAGAATTGCTGGGAAAAGTATTGATTACGAATATCAACCAGAACATCACAGGCGGAATAATTGTGGAGACGGAGGCTTACTCGTTTAAAGAGAAGGGATGCCATGCGTATAACAACCGTATGACGGAGAGAAATAAAGTGATGTTTGAAGATGGCGGACGTGCCTATGTTTATTTATGTTACGGCATACATCATCTTTTTAATGTTGTGACGAATGTGGAAGGCAAAGCAGATGCAGTGTTAATACGAGCATTAGAGCCTATTCTTGGAGAGACTTACATGTTGAAGCGAATGAAGACACAATCTATTAAACGAGTAACTTCCGGGCCCGGTAAATTAACGAAAGCATTGGGCATTGACAGAAGGCTTAATGGCCACTACCTTTTACATGGCAGAGTGTGGATTGAAGATTATGGTATTACCTTTCCTAAGAATTCCATTCGTGCGAGTTCGCGTATTGGTATTGCGTATGCAGAAGAAGATGCCGACTTGCCGTGGAGGTTTACGGTGAAAGGAAGTGAGTGGATAAGTAAGATGGTAATTGGTAATAGGGCAATCTGAATCCTCCAAGGTCTTTTCGCGAAAAGCAATCAGACCTTGGAGGATTTTCGGCAATGGAAATGAGGGGTTATATATAATTGTCGCAGTGTCTAAAATTGTTTATATGGCTGAAATTGCTTCGTGTGTTTTTTGCGTCTTCGTGTCATTGCGGTAAAATAATAACTTCAATGGCGCTGAGGCGCAAAAGAAAGCTCAAAGAATGCATAACTACAGAGTCAGTATTTACCATGCGCGACAATTTGAAATTCACCCAATACCGAGCACTCATTAGCAACTACTGGTTATATTTGTGGTTATGAAATTTTTATGGAGTGCAATTTTGTTCTTCTTATCCAATTTGGCGATGGCCCAGAGTAGTAGCCCAACTTCTTTTGGTCTGGTCAATGGGGTGTATGACGAACAAAATCCAATTATCAGCCCTGACGGGAAGGTACTCTATATTACGTTGGCCAATCACCCACAGAATATAGGCGGAAAAAAAGACCTTGGTGATATTTGGTTTTCACTATTAATAGGTTCTGAATGGACAAACCCCATACATGCAGGCAATGTTCTCAATGACACTGGCTACAATGGAGTTGCCGGGTTTTCAGCCGATGGCAATACGATGTTTTTGTTAAGCCATTATGATGGGACTAACGCAAAAGCTAATACGCAGGGAATTGCCTACTCGAGAAAGATAAGTTCCGGATGGTCGAGTCCTGAAAATATTCTGATTCCTTATTTTCTGAATCGATCTCCCGTTTTATGTGGATATGTCTCGTCCGATGGGTCCATTTTTGTTTTTTCTGCTGATTCCTACAACACCAAAGGTGCGGAGGATATCTACGTCAGCTTTCATAAGGGAGCGGGCCAGTGGACAGAGCCTATTAACCTTGGATCTTCAATCAATACGGAGCTTCAGGAATTAAGTCCAAGTTTAAGTGCAGATCAAACAATACTTTATTTTTCTTCCAACGGTCGCGCTGGATATGGAAGCTATGATGTGTATTATTCGCAACGGCTTGATGATACATGGACGAATTGGTCAATGCCAGTAAGCCAGGGGGCAAATGTAAATTCAGAAGGGCGCGAATTATATTATAGACCTTATCCTCAACAAAGTTTTGCCTTGTTTACCAGTACGTTAAATAGTGATGGCTATGGGGATGTAAGGATGGCCAAAGTAAAAAAGGAAATACAGGATTCACTTATACTTAAGGTATTAAAAAATGCACCCGATACGGTGGTGAAACTGGTGGAGATAAAGCGAGATAAGCCATTGACGAAAGATGAAAAAGTAGTGAGGGTGTTTGGCAAAGTAGTAAATATAAAAACGAATGCCCCCGTACCCGCTCGCCTTAGTTTTGAATCGGATACATTGAATATTTCAAACACAGATGTCAATGGAAGCTATTCGATCCTGATACCTTCGGTGAATGAATATATTATTAAAGTGGAAGCGCCAGACTTTGTAGGTAGCCTTGAACGACTTGACATTCGCACATTTGAAATGAAACAATTGGAAATGAATTTCAAGCTTCAGCAAATTGAAATAGGAGCAACGGTTAATTTGAAGAATGTATTATTCCAGCAAAGTACGGCCATTCTTTTAGCAGAATCGTCTGATGAGTTGAATATGGTAGCCGATTTTATGAAAACAAATCCCAAGGTTGAAATAGAATTGGCAGGTCACACTGATAATCGCGGACTTCATGCGCACAACGTGAAATTATCACGCGAGCGGGTTGAAAAAATCAGAGAGTATCTTATCTCTAAAGGGATAGAATCCAGACGCATATCCGGTCAGGGATACGGTGGGATAAAACCCATTGCGGAAAATGATGCAGAAGAAACGCGTAAGCTAAACCGTAGGGTAGAGTTTACGATTGTTAAGGATTAGCTGGAAGTTTGATACTAGATGCTGGATGCTAGGGCAAACATCCAGAATCTGGAATCCGGTTTAGTACCCTTTAGCTGTATCATCACCCCGCGGGTCTGCTCCGCCTTCGAGTTTGCCGTCTTTGCGAACAAGTATAGCATCCACTCTTCCAATGCCACCTCGTGATTTAAATGAATGTCCTAACGTGACTAAGGATAAACTATCCTCTTTAGTAATGGCGTTGATTTCCTGAAAAACCATATCCGGAAACCATTGACTGTGAACGCGCTTTGCTGTGACGGCTTCCTGCATGGTCATGTTATGTTCTAACACGTTCAAAATGGTTTGGAATACAGAAGTAATAATCGTTGACCCACCTGGAGTTCCCACTACCATCAGAAGTTTACCGTCTCTTTCTACGATGGTAGGAGTCATTGAGCTTAACATCCTTTTTTGGGGTATAATTTTATTCGCTTCGCCACCAATAACGCCATACATATTTGGAGTACCAGGCTTGGCGCTGAAGTCATCCATTTCATTGTTTAAAAAGAAGCCTGAGCCATCAACAATAACCATAGAGCCATAACCACCATTAAGCGTAGTGGTCACAGAAACTGCATTCCCTTCCTTATCAATAATCGACAGATGAGTTGTTTGATCTGATTCTCCAACCAGACTACCTTCTTTAATAGAAGTGCTGGGTGTAACCTTGTTCACATCGAAAGTTTTCATCCGTGATGCGATGTAAAATGAATCAGTCAATGTTTCTACTGGCACGTTAAAGAAATCAGGATCACCCAGGTATGCTGTCCTGTCGGCATACACTCTTCGTTCTGCTTCTACCATCAAATGGATGGTTTGTTTTGAATTCCATCCCCACTCTGCGATTGGGTAAGGTTCTATTGATTTTAATAATTGCAAGAGTGCAATACCGCCACTGGACGGAGGTGGCATGGAGATAATTTTGTAGCCCTTATAAAAACCAACGGTTGGTTTTCTCCAAATAGCACTATAGCTTTTTAAATCTTCTTTCGTAATTATTCCATTGCCCCGATTCATTTCAGAAACAAGGTCATCGGCAGTCTTGCCTTCGTAAAATCCTGCATTGCCATTGTCGCGGATGCGCTCCAGTGTCATGGAAAGATCAAGCCAATAAATCATGTCTCCTTCTTTCCAAAGTTCCTTCAATAGAAAATCCGGACGGACCGTATTAAGTCTTACCAAATCCTTTTGGATTTCATTAAGTCCTTCTGCTTCCTGACTGGTAAGAGCAAATCCATTTCGTGCAAGGTCGATAGCAGGCTGCACCAAGTCCTTCCATGGGAGTATACTAAACTTAGCATGTGCTTCAACCAATCCGGCTACCGTTCCGGGAATACCAGATGCCAGGTGGCCTTCCGTACTCAATCCTTCCACTAACTCGCCTGTCTCACCGATGTACATGTTTGGCGAGGCCGCTGCAGGTGCTTTTTCACGATAGTCAAGTGCTGCTATACTATCATTTGCTAATCTAAGAACCATAAAGCCTCCGCCTCCGATGTTTCCTGCAACAGGAAAGACAACGGCCAACGCAAATTGAGTGGCGATGGCTGCATCTACAGCATTGCCCCCTTTTTTCAGAATATCAACTCCAATTTTTGAAGCAAGTGGGTGAGCACTTACAACCATAGCGGATTCCGTCAGCAGTCCACTGTGTTTTTCTGTTTGTTCGTTCGTGCAGGCAACTGTGCAAATTGCCGATAAAAGAATAAAGTAGCGCTTCATGGAATGTCGTTTGTGTTTAGTGCCATAAATGTATTATTTCCACCTGAACTAAGCATGGGCCTAAGGAAAGAAAAAGCTGCGCGATTGAAGTTGAGCGTTTTGGATCAAACAATCCGCCTCATTGGAAAGAAATCTTTCGATGATGTACACGTGGAAGAAATCTGTCATAGGGTCAAAGTTTCCAAGGTCACACTTTTTAAATATTTTCCTCAGAAGGAGGATATCTTGTTGTACTATTTCAGAATTTGGTGTCTGAAACGGGCTGTTGAATTGAGGGCGAAGCCAAAGGAAGGATTACAAGGAGTATTTTTTTTATTTGAAAAGCTGGGCGAAGATTGCGATGCAAACCCGGGCATTATCCTGAGCCTGTTCGCGTATCTGGCAGATTTAAAACGTACACCACGACCTTTTCCCGTGAAGGTGGAGGAAAAGCGAATTCTATTTCCTGATCACCCTGATATAGCTACCATAGAAATTCAATCTGTGGATCAGATGATTGAAAAGTTTGCACTGGAGGCCATTTTTAAAAAAGAGGTAACCAAAACAACTTCTACGCGAGACATCACCAATTTGCTCTGCTCCATATTTTATGGAGGGGTGGTGACCGCCTATATTGGTCAGTTAAGCCCAATCAAATATTTTTTTAAGAAAAATGTGGAGATGACGTTGAAAGGATTACAGTAACAATGTTGGTAATCAGTGATCGGTTGAATCCATAATCGTTGCTAACCCTTCTTCTTGATCTGACCTACAGATTATCGAATACTGATTACCATTTCACCGATTACCCTTTCATCTTCACTGTTTTCGTCCCTTGCTTTTCAAACCATCGAACACGTACTCTGCCTACGGCAATTTTTTTGTGATGAGTGTGATTCTTATACCAACCATGATGATAGCGGGGTTTGGCAACGTCTACTGTATGGTAAGTTTTAGAGCTACACGAAAGCAGTATTGAAGCAAGTAAAAAGGCAGGTAGAATCTTCCGCATAGGATTTTTTCCGACTCTAAAATAGTACTTTTATTCCTTCCAAGGTGGTTTTACATTAGAAGGGTGTATTTCAAATTCCCCGCGTTGGGCCAAGGCTAGCAACAAAGTTTTGTATAACCATTCCTGGGTCGGTGAGTCCTCCAAGGTCTTTTCGCGAAATGCAATCAGACCTTGGAGGATTTTCGGCAATGGAAATGAGGGGTTATATATAAATGTCGAACATGGTAATTACTGCGATTAACAATCAGTCTTAGTACAAGCGAATCATGAGAAGGCCCTTTTTATTCAGTGTAGTTTTATTACTAGGTCAATTTCACCTTTACGGCCAGCTTCAAAATCTTGAAGTAGAAAATCTACGAGTAAAAAAATTTGTAGGTGATCGGAATTTTTCCATAGATCTTCCCCTGGTATCGTATGTCGTCAATGGAAATAACTTTATTTCGGGAGAGGCATCTATATTAGAGATTTCATTTACTCCATTGCAGTTCGCACCAGGAGTAAAAGGCAACGTATATTTTAAGAATGTTTCTAACGATACAGTTAGGTTGTCCAATGTTGTTCCTTTTGGCCAATCTGATAATCATGTTTTTATATCAGGTTTAGGTGATCATCGTTTGTCACGCACCCATCTCTTCCTTCCGGAAAAGAAGCCTGTTAATGTTATTGTACCGGACAATGCGTGGGAGCTAGGTTACTCCGGAATAAACCTTGCGGATTCAATAAATGTGTTTGCATTAATCAGGAGAGATCCTACCTCTCAGCAAAACGCAACTCTCAGACGATTTGAAACGGTCCTTCATCCGGGAGGGAGTGTCAACTATTATTTTTATTCCGACTACTATACCGGTGAATGGCAGGAAGGCGTGCGAAAGGTTTTTCAAGAGCGATCTCTTTATGATGTTGACAGTTTTGACGCGGCCATGTACCAACGCAATGATTTGAAGTGGATAAGGAAGGCCTATGTGATGCATTTGATCATGGCGTGGGACAAGGAATTTTATGATGACGGGACGGGCACATTCAACCTAACCTCCTTTGTGGCACGTGGCAAAAAGCTGTATGGTGGAGATGATGTAGTTTGCATTTGGCCCACCTGGCCAACACTTGGTGTTGATCAGCGAAACCAATTCGACATGTACCGTGATTTGCCTGGGGGATTAAAAGCAATCCGGTTGCTGGCAGATACGTTGCGGAAATCAGGAACAAAGTTTTTTATTGCGTACAACCCGTGGGATGAGAGCACTCGAAGTGAAGGACATCTTCAAGGACTTTCAGATTTAATACGGGAAACATCAGCCGATGGCATAGTGCTGGACACCAAAGGAGAATCCAGCAAAGAACTGCAAGAGGCAGCCGATAAAATTAAGTCGGGTGTGGTCATGTATAGTGAAGGAATGGCTGTTCCTAAAGATATGCCCGGCATTGTTTCGGGCAGAGTGCACAATGCCTTGTATTATCCTCCGATGCTCAACCTCAATAAACTTATTCGTCCAGACTTTGCCATCTTCAGAGTGGCCGAAGTGTATAAGGAACCAATTAAACGCGAGTATGCCGTTTCCTTTTTTAATGGTTACGGAACAGAAATTAACCAGTTTGCTCCGGGCCATCCGGAGTATGAAGGTAAACAGTATGAGTATTTAGGTAGGACCTCACATATTCTCAGGGAGAACACGGAAAATTTTACCAATGGAAAATTTACTCCATTGATTGAAACACTGCACGAAAGTATTTGGGTGAACCAATGGGAAACTGCTGAGAAGAGTATATACACCATTTTTAGTTTGAAGCCTGAAGGTTTTAAAGGCAACTTATTTAGGTTGGAAAGCAAGCCGGGCTATCACGTTGTCGATCTTTGGCATCATAAGGAGCTAAAAAAATCAGAAGATGGGTATGTGGAAATTGAGACAAGCTCTTTTGATAAAAGTTTTCTTGGAACGAACAACGAGGGAGAAGTTGATTGTATCGGGGTATTGCCTGAAATTATCACGTTCAAACTGGTGGGAAATACACTATCGCTAAAGGCTTCAGAAGGAACGGCTATTAAAATGTGGGCAGGTGATCCTTCCTATTCGAAAACACCCTTGACGCTACCAATATCCGTCCAGGAGATTTCACTCAACGAAGCGTTTGACCGCTTCGAAGGAAAATTTGTTCTACAAGTGTTTGATCAGGACGAACTGCTGGATGAAGTCATCTTCCATGTACTCCCTGGCACGCCACGGGTAATTAGTCAGAAAGAAAAAACACCACCAGAAAACAAAGCGCCTTCGGGCATGGTGAAAATACCTGCCGGAAAATTTGTGTTTAAAACAACGCAGGGTGACGGGTTCATTCCGTATCCGGCTGATGGTGTTGATCAAAAGCATGAAATGAATTCATTCTTTATGGATAAGTTTCCCGTGACGAACCGCCAGTTCAAAGCATTTATAGAATCCACTTTGTATGTGCCACGTGACACGGCCAATTTTCTTAAGCACTGGGTTGGCGGAGCAATACCGAAAGGAGAGGAGAACTTTCCGGTAGTCTATATTTCATATGAAGATGCAAAGACATACGCTACGTGGATCCGCAAAAGATTACCCACCGAAATTGAGTGGCAGTATGCAGCTCAAACTCCAATGCTACAGGAGTGGCCGTGGAAACAACAAAAGCCAGTGACGCGCAAGGAGCAATTTGTGACCGAAACACTGACAGTCACCTTAATTGAAGGCATTGATCCTAAACATACTAACCTTGGCGATGGCAAACCTTATGCAGTAGGAAGTTTTAGTAAAGGCGCTAATCCTTACGGTCTTCAGGATTTGGTAGGTTGTGTTTGGCATCTGACGAACGACATCTATGAAAGCGGAAGCTATCGCTACATCATAATGAAAGGAGGAAGCTATTTCAAACCTTCTTCCAGTTGGTGGTATGTGCAAGGTGGACCGCGCGAGTTGCATTACCGGCAATCCTTGTTGAGAGTGTCAGAGGGCTTCGAACGCAACGCAACGGTTGGATTTCGTTGTGTAAAAGATGCTAAGTAATTGCATTATTCTGATTAAATTTAGTCACTTGATTGTTTAGCATAAGGACTTAAAAATATTATTAAACAAAGATTGTATGGAACAGACCCGAAGAACTTTTCTGAAATCAACGACTACCGCTTTGGCAGGGCTTGGATTGTCAACGGCTTTGCCGCTGGATGTATTGGCAAACGCGAAGAAATTGGTTTCTGCAAGCGATAAAATTAACGTAGCCGCCATTGGTATAAATGGAATGGGCTGGGCAGACTTGCGTTCTTTAATGAAGATACCCGAAGTAAACGTAGTCGCCTTGTGCGATGTAGATGACAACGTTCTTAATTTTCGTAAATACGAACTAGCGAAAGGCGGAATTCAAACTAAAACGTTTGCCGACTATCGGAAAATGTTGGAGAGCAAGGACATTGATGTTGTCGTCATTGGAACACCTGATCACTGGCATTGTCTGCAAATGGCAGAAGCGTGTTCCGCTGGAAAAGATGTGTACGTGGAGAAACCAGTTGGGAATTCAATTCAGGAATGTCAGGTAATGGTTGCCGCTCAGCAAAAGTACAACAGGGCAGTTCAATGTGGTCAATGGCAACGCAGTGTGCCTCATTTTGTGGATGCCTTAAACTTTATTAAAACCGGGAAGTTGGGTAAAATACGCACCGTAAAGGCATGGGCTTATCAAGGTTGGATGACGAACATTGAAACCAAGCCTGATGGCCCTGCACCGGCTGGTGTAAACTATGACATGTGGCTTGGACCTGCAACCAGGAGACCATTCAATCCTAATCGCTTTCACTTCAACTTTCGTTGGTTCTGGGATTATGCCGGAGGGTTAATGACAGACTGGGGAGTACATTTGATTGATTATGCCTTGTTGGGTATGGATGCCAGGTTTCCAAAGTCGGCTGTAGCGCTTGGCGGAAAGTACGCCTATCCCGATGGTCCCCATGAAACTCCGGATACGTTGGCCGCTGTATATGAATTTGACGGGTATAACATGATTTGGGAGCATGCACAAAGTATCAGCAATGGAAACTATGGCCGCGATCATGGTATCAGTTACATTGGCAATAATGGCACATTAGTGCTGGACCGAAACGGATGGGAAGTGATCCCTGATGAAAAGAGAATGGAGGCCATTCCGATTCAACGACCAAAAGAAAACGGACTGGATTTGCATACTAAGAATTTTATTAAAGTGGTGCAGACCCGAAAGCTCGATGACCTTACGTGTCCAATCCAGGCCGGTGCTCATGTGGCCACCGTTTGCCAGATGGGAAACATTTCTTACAAAACCGGAGCGAAAGTAACCTGGGATTCAACTGCTCAAAAGTTTAAAGAGTCAGCCGCTAACAGCCTCATTCAGGCATCGTACAACAATGGGTACAAAATGCCAGTGGTGAGTTGATGACTGAATACTATTTCTTTGGACTTTTCCAGCCTGCCTGACCGATAGGAAGCCGCGTTCATTTTTGGTTAGACACAAATTGGATTGCGAGAAATCTTCCCGCAATTAAACCCGGTTGGTTTTGGTAAGATTTCTCCTACGGTTTAAAAGACCAGCGCTTTGGCCTTTTCGAGCCTATTGTTTTTTTTTGTTTAGCATAAGGCTGCTATTGTGTAGGCGAGAAATCTTCCCACAATTAAACCGTATAAATGTTTTGGTAAGGTTTCTCCTACGGTTTAAAAGACCAGCGCTTTGGCCTTTTCGAGCCTATTGGTTTTTTTTGTTTAGCATAAGGCTGCTATTGTGTAGGCGAGAAATCTTCCCGCAATTAAACCCGGTTGGTTTTGGTAAGATTTCTCCCTACGGTCGAAAAGACAAGCATTAAAGGAAAGAACTATTTCTTTGGTCTTTTCGAGCGTGCTTACTTTGTACAAGATTCAAAACCGAGTTGTGAGAAAACTTCCCACAATTAAACCGTATAAATGTTTTGGTAAGATTTCTCCCTACGGTCGAAAAGACATACTATTAAATAATGCAGGATAAATTCGACTACATCGTTATTGGTTCAGGCTTTGGGGGTTCTGTGTCTGCGATGCGTCTGGCAGAGAAAGGATATTCCGTTTTAATTATCGAAAAAGGAAAACGATGGAAGTCATCTGATTTCCCTGAATCGAACTGGAACATTAGAAAGTATCTATGGATTCCGATCATCAAGTGCTTTGGCTTTCAAAAGCTTAGCTTCTTCAGGGAAGTATTTGTGATTTCTGGAGTGGGAGTAGGAGGTGGGTCATTGGTGTATGCCAACACCCACATGATGCCTCGCGAAACATTCTATACCAATGCCATCTGGTCGCACTTTAAAGATTGGAAGGCTGTGCTGGCTCCCTATTTTGAAAGGGCCCGCTTTATGCTGGGAAGCGAAAAATTTACCAAAGAGTATGAAGAAGATCGTGTACTGAAATCGGTAGCCGAGGATATGGGTCGTGCCGATTCTTATAATCGTGTTGATTATGTAGGCGTCTATCTGGGCGATTCAAAAAAAGAAATTGATCCTTATTTCAAAGGCCTTGGGCCGAAACGTTTGGGTTGTACGGAATGTGCTGGCTGCATGGTGGGCTGCCGGTACAATGCCAAGAATACGCTCGATAAAAATTATTTATGGTTTGCAGAAAATCTTTTCGATGCGAAAGTAGCAGTTGAAACTAGTGTAGATAAAATTGAAGTCAAGGGAGGTAAGTACTTCATTCACACCAAGCAAAGTACGTCCTGGTTTGGAAATAGAAAGAAAATTTATACATCCGATGGGTTGGTCGTAAGTGGAGGAGTACTGGGAACTCTGGACTTATTGCTTAAGCAAAAGTATGTCTATAAGACCTTACCTCATTTGTCTGATAAACTGGGTGAAAACATTTTGACCAACTCCGAGATGTTGTCAGGTGTGGTAGCTGCCGATCGCAAACTTAATCATGGCATTGCCATCAGTTCGGTATTTAATCCTGACGAGAACACGCACATTGAGTTGTGCAAATATCCAGACGGATCAGGGGCGATGATACGCTTCGCAGTAATGGCAGCAGGTAACGGGACACCGCTCATTCGCACAGCTAAAATGATTGGAAATATGGTGACCAAACCTGTTGACTTTCTTCGGTCATTCTTCAATGTAAAGGTTGCGCAAACATCTATTATCTTCCTGATAATGCAGTCGTTACCCAATTCTATGAAAATGAAACTTAAACGTGGATGGTTTGGAGATAGCCTTTCCTTTGATAACGAAAGCGGGTTGAAAGTACCGAGTTATATTCCCATCGGGCAGGATGCACTTTGCCGCTATGCCGAAAAAGTTAAGGGTGTTCCGCATAATGCCTTTAGTGAAGTAGTCTTCGGCCTTGCCTCTACCGCACATATCCTTGGCGGTTGTCCAATGGGTAAAACAAGAGAAGAAGGAGTGGTGGATGAAGATTTTAAAGTGCACGGCTACTCCAACTTTTATATTCTTGACGGAAGTATTATTCCCTGCAATCTGGGTGTTAATCCTTCGCTGACTATCACCACCTTAAGTGAATATGCGATGGATAAAATTAAGGCAAAGGAAGGGGTGAGAACCAAAACATTGGCCGAGAGATTGGCGGCCATTTCTGGATGATATTATAAATAGGGCTTCAATCTTTTGGTTTGAATGACCCTAAAGTTATCTTTGCAGCCTTATTTCCTGTTTTCAGCGTTGCAACACCCTAGAAATTTTTTTGTGCGATTTGGTACA
>ERZ1292625.1067-Hain-H41-01um-R1-1067-length-35822-cov-23_pt1 | contig 32857 bp, 30 predicted proteins | sample MGYA00564400_ERZ1292625 | MGnify/ENA primary metagenome ERZ1292625 (study PRJEB36523, sample SAMEA6512639) | groundwater metagenome | collected 2019-01-08 | study: AquaDiva: Metagenomics assemblies of 32 groundwater samples
GAATCAATTATCAAATTCCTAGTCAACTGATTCCAAGGTCTTGAACCCTTTTAGACGAGCCTGATCATAAATCACTGACCCAGCATCTCCATAAGGATAAGCAAAAGATGTAATGGGCTGATTCGCAATTCTTTCGAGCAAACTCTTCCCTTCCACAATTTCGGAAATAAAAATCTCCCGATCGAAACTACTCGTTTTTATTGGATAGTGTGTTCTAGTATGAACTCCAATATCGTGGCGTTCCGCCAAAGAAACAAATTGTTCACGTGTCATAAACACCCGACTCATTATATCCGGCAAGTCCAACTTTAATTTTTCCTCCCAAAAATCAATCAACGCAGCGCGACTAACAGCATAAGGCGTCAGATGGTTGATAGTCTTTTTTAACTTACCCAAAAGACTGATGGCTCCGGAATTCGTGTTCAACTGAAAATCGTCGTCGGCAAACAAGCGGTTAAACAACTCAATACCTCCCCGGCCATCAACGTAAGGCTTAAATAGAAACATAAACCGTCTGACACCGTAATAAGCCGATGCAAAGTGAATGATTTGTGGTGTTGAGGGCAATCCATCGAATATGGTCGGACAAACATTAAACAACCCCCTCAAGCCACGACTACTTAGATACGGTGCAATGGTTTCAGCGTGTTCTCGCAACCCATCATCGAACGTCAATATCGAGCATTTCTCGGGCAACTCTCCTTTACCCTCAAAATAATTGTCTAGATCGACAACGCTTATCGGCGGATAATGTTGGCAAAAAAAATCGATGTGTTTTCGAAAAAGATCGAGGCTGTGGCCCCAAATTCGATCAAATGGTGCTTGATGCTTAAGATAGTGATAACAAACAAAAACTATTTTAGACATCGAGCAAGTTTAGCACCACCTGAGCCATCCTCATCCCAGATAGACCATCCGTTCGCCAACACTGTTCCTGAACAATACGCAACCTACCTTCATGACAAACAGACGGATCAGACAAATATTTTTTTATTGCCTCTGCTAATTCTTTGAAATCATTGGTCACCTTAACGCCATCGGTACTCAAAAGTTTCTTATAATGATCGGAGTCGTAAAATAAATTGATGTTTTTATTGCTCCACCGATTATCGCCAGGAATTTTTACATTTATTATTGGGCGATCAAATATGGCGGCATCAACACTGACAGAGGACGGTGGGCAGATAACCATCTCGCACCAATACAACATATCCATCAACAACAAGCAATCGTCTCGACCCATATCCCAATCAATCCCCCTCTTAACGCTAAAACGTATTCCCGGTTGATAAAAAAACACATCACCAACAAGATACTTGCTGTGATTTATGTCCACGATGTCATTGGGAGGATATCTGACCAAAATCCTATGATCATGTGGTATGATTCCCTGCTTCTTAAATTCTATCAATTTATCCAGAATAATCTGATCTGAGTCACTGTAGAATTGACCCGTAGGACAAAAAAGGAGGTAGGGGCTTAGTCCCATGCCTACCCTATCTCCGAGTGCTTGGCGAGAACGAGGTGTGGAGGTAAAAAAATAATCGTAGTGGGGTATACCCACCACCGATATCTCTTTAACTGGCATGTCAGCGTAACAAACGGCCTCATCTTTGATTATTTCATTATGAACTATTAAGTGATCTGGTAGGGTCCTAATCATACCTCGCGAAACTAATTTATCCCAAGAATTTATCACACCGATGGTTTTGACCCCCAATTTTCTCGCCTGCCTAACTAGCGACGATTCGGTTTCTCCAAACAAATGGGCCGACACGAATAACGATGGTGGATAACGTTCAAATAGGGCGATTGGTCTTTTGTTCGAGAGAGAATAATCCAAATATCTATAGACACGCCGACACCAACTGTTCGCCAAAATAAGAGTAAGGGTTCGTTTGATAAGATAGGCGAACACATTCCCGCCCTCCGACCAAGCAACGCGATGCCTAATCCTAATGCGGTCGGTATTAATGAAAATGTATTTAAGCAAAGAAAAAATCTTAGATAAAGCAGACGACTCCACACTATCAACTACTTCAATTACAACATTAAACCGAGAAAATTCCTTTTCCATGTGTATCTTTTTGGATTGACTATTCACCAGCAAAACGATCTTTAGCTGATTGTTTCTAGACAAAATATCAAAAAAATCTGTACGCAAAAGATTGCGCGCTTCAATACCCTGAAAAACTGTTAGCCATATTATTGACATATCCCTTTTAAAATTCTGTCCACTGCGTCCAAACATCTTTTCTTGGCATGACCATCGGTTTTGTAAAAAAATTTTTCAACCAGTTGTTGGGGCGGACGCACCTTTTGACCAGTTAGATTGTGATTTATCAATCGCAATAAGTCTTTCTCGGTTTCGGCAAATTGTACCGCTCCAGACGTTATTATGGGTCGATAGTGTTCATAATTATAATGCTGTAGAGACAACATTTTGGGAAAACCGATGTTTACAACTGGACAATTACAAGCCAGCGCCTCAAGAGACAAGGTCGATGAATAATTGATTGCCAGAGATGCTCGCTTGAGCAACGATCGAAGGTGAGACAAATCATCGTTGGTTAGCTCAACCCTATTTCTCGACCCCCTAATGAGCAAACGAGGGTGACCGGCTAGCTCTAACGAAAAATCTGTCTCAGAAGAAAACGCGGCATATTTTTCAGAATCATCCTTTGGGTGAACACGAACAAGCAGGTAAAACGGCGATGTCATCTTCAAATTACGAAAAAGGAGCAATAGCCTGACCAAATCAACGTGAAAAGGATAAACTCCGTGAGAAGTGGTGGTAAGTAAAACTAAGGGTAGACCGTTGAAAGATTCGCCATTCAATTCCCTAGATTGTAAACTCCCGTGCTCAGAAAAATAAATATCAAACCTCATAGAACCAGACACGATAATATGACTAGTGTCGTAGTGGTGAATTTTTATTGCTTCAGCCTTTATCGCTTCGTTCCAAGTTATCAAATAATCTGTATGACGAATGTGCTTAGAATTTGTCGTTAAATTATCCCAACTAAAATTAATTGCCAACGTTAATAAACCAGCTTTCTTAGCTAAAATAATCGCTTCTGCCTCAAGATCCGTGAAGCCCGGGGTACAGACCACTACCGCCCTGGGTCGATATTTATTACAGTAATATGAGAAGTCTGCGACAACGGGGAAAAAAAGGGATTCTATCCGAGTAAAAAATCTAGCAGTCAAAAAAGGAGTAACAACAGAAATCACCCGCAAAAAACAACGGCGCCAATCGTTAAATCCAGTTTGATAGTGAGTTTGTATAGACAAGAGATTATCAAATTCTCTTATGAGGCCAAGTCTTAAAATCTTGAACCGACCCCAAAAAGCAGGCCGCTGCACAGTCCAATTAACCAAAACCGCATCAGACGCCAAAGACGGATAATCCTTGGCCTGATAAGAAGTGGGCAAAAACATCACAACTCGATAGCGATGACTCAAATCCGACACAAATCCCGTTTGCAGTAAATCAGTGATGTGAACATAACTCGGGATAAAGAGAAAAAGAGTGCTTTTATCCATCATCGTTTGGTCGTTGAGTGGTTAAAAAATCGATAATAGTTCGTGCCAACCTATGGCTAGATCGACCATCAGAATACGTGCATTGCTGTTCCAGCAAAATTTTCCGGCCGATACTGTCAGACTTTGGGTTATCAAGATAATGCTGAATCGTTGCCAAATATTGGGTGGGTGAAGTCACCAGGCGACAGCCTCCAGTTCTGATCAAATACTGATAATGATATTTGTCGTACATTTTAACCATACTGCGAAAATAAACGAGGCCAGCTAGAGAAATTTGGGGGCAAATTACGGGCTTATCAAACACCGACATGTCAATACACAAAGTAGAGCCAACAGAAATGAGCAAGTCACTAAAGAACAGGGTGTCAGCCAACCAATACATGGCTTCATTGTCAAGTTCTCGATCCTTAATTTTCGCCAAAGAAAAACCAATGCCGGGTCGATCAATAAAAACCTTAACCAAAGAAGAAAACTTAACGGGGGTCAAATCTACTTCATCGCCCGGTGGGCATCTTACCAATACTTGCGGGTGACCGGAAATTTGTCCTGACACAATACCGTCGATTAAAATCTGCAGAAGATACCAATCATCATCGACAAACTTCTTTCCTGTTGGAGCAAATAATATTATTTTTTTCCCTGGGTCAAAACCAGTGCGCGAATAAAATAGTTCCGTTGTAGCAGGGGAATAACCGAAATAAAAATCAAACTGTGGTATACCACTGACAACAACATGATCAATCGAGACACCATGAAAATCCACGAGCTCTTGGCCGATGATTTTATTATGTACAACAATCATCGATGGAATTAGCGGCAAAATTCCCTTGTTGGTGGTGTTATCCCAAGATCGCACCATACCAACACATGGACAATTGTTTTTTTTAGCTGACAACATTAGCCTAGAATCCTCATCATTGAAAATATCTGTGCAAAAAACAAGGTCCGGTTTGATCATCTGCAATCTTTTGTCGTAAACCGCCGTCCGAAGTACCTTCCGATATAAAAAGCGAAAGAATCTGACAGCAACTTTCGACCGTGCACAAAAATTATTAAGGATAAAGAAAAATATATAACCAATCCTGCCACCATTTTTAAATAATCTTTCCCGTCTGTTGAGTTGAATGGTCGATGTTCTTAGCAATCCATTGCTAATTTCTCTAACCACCACTTCCCCGGCAGACGGTGTGGTCTCGTCACACGGTATAATCTCAACGCCGGGTCCGGAAAATTTTTCTGTAAAATAATGTTTTTTGTAAGACGGGCAAAAAATAAAAACTGCTGCCCCCGCGGCACGCAATCTCTTCACCAAACCGGTCTGCAAAATATTTCTAGAGATTAGCGGATGTAAACTTGAGACTACAATCCTCTTCATATTCTAAGTACCACAGATATAACTCTCTTGTAGCGCTCGCGGAGAGATGCAATTAAACGACTTATATTGCGTTTATCTTGGTCGTCGATCTCGAAAAAATCATAGACAGAAAAGTCAGACAGGGATGGCATGATTTTCCAAAGAAAATACCAAACGATCAAAAAAACAGCAGTTTCACTGATTAAAAAATTAGCTGAAACACCATACAAACCCCAACGACTTGCCATCCATGGGCCCAAACCAACCAAAATAATCAATTCGACGAAAGGTAAAAGAAACAAAAACTTGTGTCGCCGCGCAGAATAAACAATCTGCTTATTCAATGCCATACCTCCCAATAACAACGAAAAAACGAGGAGTTTGAAATAAGCTAGGGATCCAGCATAATGAGGGAACATTACCACCACCAATGGCGGTAATAAAACAAACGAAGCAATGAGCATCAAAGTAGACAGCCAAATGTAGTACTTGGTCAATCTAAAATAGATATAGCCCAAAACTCTAAGCCCCATAAACCTGGGAACTAAGCTGGACAACATCTGGGTTGGTATCAACTTTCTAACTGACCCAACCAAGCTATTCGCCAAACTAAATATGGCCACGGCCTCCGTTGATATAACCACCTTGATAAGCCACAATCTCACACTATCAGGTAACGACGCCACATAACCCTTGATAACGGCCCACTTACCATATGACCTCAACAAATTCCACATGACACCACCCCCAAGATGCCGAGATATCCATGCCTCAATTAAGATAGATCGATACCTAGCTACTATGTAAAAAATGAGTAGTGCATTGGATATTGCCGTTGCAACGACTGTTATCAAGATAGTAGTACTAATATCGAGCTTTCTAGAACTAAGCACTATGCCAACTATTAAAAGTAGTTTGACTAGCTCGTGGAGAATAGAGATGAAGGAAGACATCCAAAAATTGAGCGTAGACCTTAAGACAATTTCGACCAAAGACGATAGTGGATAAAGCAACAACAAAAAGGAAATCGGTCGCAAAAAAATACCAACTCCAGGTGAATAGCGTTCTGCTATCATCTGTGAACCAACAAAAAACACCGTGAAGGCCATCAACGATAAGGTAAACCTGAGACAAATGAAGTCGTAAAATAAACGATTACCCCAAGAAAAATCTCCCCTTTGTCTTTTGGCAATGTACTCATTAAGAACCAGACTATCCAGTCCAGGAAGCAGGATGCCGCGGGCAACCAAGTATATGGAAAAGACCAATTTATATACACCGTATTGATAGACACTCAAATTCAAAAGAAGTATGAGGGTGTTAATGGCAACCAAAAATTTAACGGCAAAGTTATTCAAACTAAAACTGATCGCCCCTCGAGATACACTACCAAATAAATCAATCTTGGGGGTTTCCGTCGAGTTATTAGATTCTTTCATGGATTTCGTGCAAACGATCAAATGCCCTCATGACCATTTCGGGCAAAATCCCCTTCACTGATCTGTTTTGATGACCAACTAAACGCATTGTTGGTTTTAAGACTGAAGAGTGTGGCCAATCGGTCAACCCGGATAGATACACCACTTCACATTTTTCGTATATTGGCATCTGATCGTAAATATCACACGGACCAGCTATGTCAACAACTGGCACGCCAAGAGCATTGGCTATATATAGAGGTCCACTATCTACGCTAACAAAGTAAGATGCCATAGACAATAAAGCTGGCAGCTCCTCCAGTGTTAACTGATTAATAACTAGTAAGGGAATTCGGCCGGCAACTAAGTGCTGAAATCGTCCGATGTTAACAGAATCACTCGGACCACCGATAAGTACTGCAACGAGTTTGTACTTAGTGGTCACCCGGATAATTAACTCCACAAAATTCTCTATGGGCCACTCTTTAGCCTGATTACCAGCCGACAAAGAAAAAGCCAACAATTTCTGTGTCGACCGCCAACCGAGATCAACCAACAAAGATATGACCTTATCTCGATCTTTAGGTTTATAGAAAACTTCTTTTTTTAAGTTGAGATAGGTAATACCTAGAGGTTTCAGGAAATCAAGATAATAACGGATCGACAAATACGAGTTGGGGAATATCAGGCTCTGTGTACCAGTGTGTTTGGCCAACCATTGGTAAAAATGACTGTAGGCTGGCGAGGTACTCACCAAACGAACTGGGATCATACAAAAATAGGGCAAGAGATAATTGACAGTCCCCGGCACCAAGACCAAAGCAATATCACATCGCAAGAATAGTATTCTCCAAAACGCCTTCGTTGTAGGCCAAAATCGAGAAAAACTAGTCGGAGCAATCAAGTTATCAATACGGTGATTGTTTCTAAGAATACCCACCGCTCTAGAAGTGGTAAGAACAGTCAGCCTAGATCCAGGATAAGATTCCTTGATGGCCCTGAATAGTGGCGTCACACACACCAAGTCACCAATCTTGGCGTTATCAACAATCAGAAAATGTTTGGGGGCAGAAAATCGGCGGCGGGTTAATTTAGACACAACCACCACAGGCTTAAAAAAAAACACGAGTAATCCTATAAAAATGCTATAGCGCATCGAGACCTACTAAATTATATAGATTAGTTTGCTTTTGTTGTGGTCAAACTTATAATTGGTTTAGTGGCACAAACAATATTTAGTTACAATCTAAGCTGGGAAGAGATTGAGGACTTAGACTTTGGAGCACTATACCAGAAACGTCGCCGGGATTCAATTTTCGCTGGCGTTTTTAAGTGCGGCGAGACTATCTATGCGATGCGTGATCACATTGGTGTCATACCATTATTCTACTGCGTAACAAACAACCACGAGTACATATTTTCCTCGGTGCTGAGCGATTTGTTGCCATATTTAGTAGACAAAACTATTAATCTGGATGGATTGAGGGCGTACCTTGGACTTGGCACAACGAAACTAGCGCCTCTTTTAAACGACATTGTTGTCATTCCACCAGGCAGTGTTATAAGTATTGGACCGAAGGGAGAAACCAAAACGGTTTTTCAATACAGAATAGAGCCACGGCCACTATCAGTTTTCACCAAGCTTAAAAATTTGCGATTAGAGTTTGAGAGATTATTGCTATGCGCCCTAGTAAAACAACTGAAATCGTCAACCGTTGGACTATTCCTGAGTGGAGGCATCGACTCAAGCCTTATTGGTTTGGGGCTAAAAAAACTTGGCATTGAGATTAATTCCTACAGCTCAGCGCCCCAAAATAACAATAACGGCGAGTTGAGATTTATCGAGTGTAACATTAACCATATAAAACCCTGCAAAATATACATAGACAGGATTGCTGGCGAATACCACAAACTATCCGAAGCCATACCAAAATTATATCGTTCGCCTCACGGTAGCTCATCGGCCATGGCAGTAACCAGTTTATGGCAAAAAACACCGGTTCGTTTGGAAAAACAGATCTTTTTTGGACAGAACTGTGACGTCATAACCAACGCCATGGATAATAGATATTTCGATGTTTTTAGTAAAACCCTATTCAGATTACGTCGACAAAAATGGGGAGCAAGTGCGGTCGACGATATGTTCGATTTATATCTACAACGTCACACGCGTAATATGTTACAGTCAACACCGTTTTCGCTGAGAAACATTTGCAACGCGGAAATATTAAATAATTTCCAGATGATTGCCGTGGCCGGCATGTATCTGGGTAGGACACCGCTGGACAGCGAAACAATCACTGGTCCGGCTATTGCCAACAATCTGCTGATCGGTAATCCATACTATGATATGGACTTAATCGAGTTTCTACTGGGGCTAAGACTGAATCACAAACTAGTTGCGTCTAAGAACAATAACCTCGTAACATTAGACAAAAAAATCATTCGGCAGGCTGCATTGATAAATGGTTTACCCCAAGAACTGGTCTATAGGAAAAAAGGATTCACCGTACCCAGGGGAACCATGGACAGCAACGATGGGCGTTTGGAGTTTTTCTCTAATCTCCCAAACAGGTTTGCCGAAATTTACTGCCAAGACGAGCAACGATTTGCGGCAGACTCTTTAAATAAATTTATGCAATCAGTAACATCTATTTAGACATGACAGCGGCCAGTTGACGTGTTAACAGTTTTAGGTCGTGCTGATCTACGACTATTCGTCTCAATTTCCTACCAAAATCAGCAATACTTTGATGGTCGAGCAAAAGTAGTGTACGTATTTTGTCCGCGAGTTCGTGTGAATTTCCATAGGAGAAACACATTCTTGCATCAAATAACTCACATAAATGTCTATTGGATACGAGTACCGTGGTCTCGCAAGCCATAGCTTCAAATATCGTTTTATCAAACATACCGTCCGGCGATAAATTAACAAAAATACCACTAGCATTGTAAATATTGACCGTCTCATGATTTGGGACAAGGCCACAAAAGAAAAAGATGTCACCTAAGCCATAAGTCTGAACGCGTGACTTTATGTTATTGACATAACGTAAAGACGAAACGTCAGATGGTGCACCATATAATAATACAGATAGATTTTTCTCGTACCGCGATACCTCGCGTAAGGCTTCTACTAAAATATCTAGTCTTTTACTGGGATCAAGACGACCAAGAAACAATATCGAGCGTGGATTTTTACTGATTGTTGCTTGACGACAAAAAAAATCGGTGTCTATTCCCGCAGGCATCTGCATGGATTTTCTATATCTCGCGGTATATGACGAACGAGAAGTGTAAAACACTCGCCGACAAAATAACGACGACAGACCAGTCAACCAACTACCGGTATGGTGATTGCGCCACATGTACACGGGCTTGCGCATGGCCCACCAGATAAATCCTCCCAGTAGGGTATATTCCTGATTCATATGAACCAAAACCAGATCATAATTTTTTCGTTTGGAAAAAATTAGTTTCCAAAATCTAATCATGTACCTAAGTCGCGACGATCGCCCACCTTTCTTACCCAAAGAAAACACGGAAACGTTCGACGGGGGAGAATATTCACCTGTTTCCAAACAAATAACAGTCACAAACTGAAATTCTCCAGATAATTCTCGGATCCATGCACAAAAAAAACCCAGGATTGGATCATTCCTATTAACTTTTTGGGTCAGAATCAGTAACTTCTTTTTTGTCATTGAAACAAAGATATTATCGTATTGCTGACATTATCAACACTATAACTAATTAGGTGAGCACCTGACTCCGCAGCACCTCCCACGTCCGTAGAAACTACAGAGCATCCGGCAACGGAAGCTTCACTCAAAATCATACTATAACCCTCATAAAGAGAAGTGAGTAAAAATAAATCTGTGGTTTTCAAGTAGGAAATAAGTGTGTTGCTATCCGCCCAATCTTCGATGATAACACTTTTATCTAGCCGTAAACGAGATCTGAGCCTTACAATCTTACCGAACTGAGATCCTCGTCCAACAATTATGAGCCCGGCATTATTAATCTTCAGGGTGACTAGTTTCCAAGCCTTTAGTGCCAATTCAAAATTTTTCTCCGGCTCGAATCTAGACGCCATTAACACTATTCGGCTAAACTGCGGATACTTTTTCTTTAGGTCCACGGTTGGATGAAAAAATCGTATTCTGTCGATATCAACAATAACTGGGCGAACATGAATGATATTTGGGGATAGATGCCAATCGCTAATGAGGAAATCTCTGGTTTTAAAATAGACCACCCTAATCGAATCGGCCCAGGGAAGATGGTGCCGCGCCAAGTACTTACGAACAACATTCCCAAAACAATAGGTATAATTAGGATTAGCTATATCGGTGTGAATCTGAATCTCTAGTCTGACTCCAAAACGTTTGCGAAGATAGACGCCAACAAATGATGTAAGAAATGGGTCTTGGCAGGTGACATTAGTAATCTTTCTATTTTTAAAAAGTGAACGAGCCAGACGAATGGCTGAAAAAACAAAAAGCCACCTTGAGACAGAGCCAGTAGAATAGATCCAAACATTCCCGCCGGCTCGCTCAGCCGGTTTTCTCTCGCAAGAAAACACTACGACGTGCAATTCGTCCCAAGATTCCGCGACTCGCAGTTGACGTCGCCTAACAGCACTATCTGTATCGAACATGTTGGAGTCTGTAGATATCATCAGTAATATTCTTTTCATTTTTAGAACCTCGTTAAGGCTCGCTGCAGTTCTGATAACGTCCTCTCGATAGTAAACTGCTCCGCTCGTAATCTACCTAAACGTGAAAACGATCTAGCGGTATCTGGCTGATCGCAAATTTTTTTGATTCGATCAATTAGTAATTCCTTATTCCCGAACGGAACCAGGTAACCACTAACACCATCCGCGACCAATTCTGGAAGGCTACCAATATTTGCCAACACCACCGGGACCCCGGTCGCCATGGCCTCAACCACTTGGAACGAGAAACTCTCGAAAGACGAATGGAGTAAGAACAAAGTGGCATGTCGAAGTTTATCTGTTAGCTGTTTCTTGGACAATGAGCCAGTGAAAATTATCTGGTCAACAACGCCATGAACAACAGCGTGATTTCTAAGACGAGGAAGGTCTGGGCCAGAACCAACAATAACAAGCTTGAATTCTGGAAAAAAAACCATTATCTCAATCAAACAATCAAAACCCTTCCAGGGAACCAACCGGCCGGCCGAAATAAAAAACCTATCTTTTATTGACTTCGCGGTGTCTTCGTGAACATTTATAACTGACCTGATACCGTTATAAATTCTGACGATCTTCTTTTGGCTTACTCCCCATTTCGCAACAACAGAAAGAAAGTAGTCACTTGGTACAATAACTAGATCGGCCGACCGGGCAACCGTTTTTTGAATATAACGTATAAATCCCAGAGCACCAAAATATTTTTTGCTTTGAAACTCGTCAATGTTTTCTTTGACCCCGAAACGCTGAACTCCCTGCTCCCAAGCAAAATCACCCGGAAGACGCAAAAAAAACTTTTTGCGCATGAGCCGAGAAACAATCATGGCGGGTAGGCCCACACTGACTGAATCTTGGGCATAAATTAAATTAGCACCACGAGCTGACCGAACAAGCTTCAACAGGTAAAAAAGATGGCGAATTCCTTTCGGCCACCAACGCACGTCAGAAAATTTTACAACGACTACTCCAATACCCCGTTTTGGCAATTCTTCAGCCACCAAAAACGAGTAAGTGGCTGGTCCGCCGATTTCGGGCGGGTAGAGGGGAGTAGCTATGACAATTTTCATGACAACATTTGGCCAATGCGGGGCGCGACCTTATCCCAATCATACCGTTCTACCACTAAATTGCGCGCCCGGTCAATGACCGTCTCTACCTTGGAATAATTGGCTGGCTCCAATAAATAGCGCACCCGATCGGCAATGCCGCGCGGATCACGCGGCGGAACAAACCAGCCGGTTTCGCCATCAATTAAAAAATCCGGTATGCCACCCACCGGCGTGGCGATAACCGGCAAACCAAAAGCCATCGCCTCCAAAAAGGAGCTGCCCAAACCTTCCGACAGCGACGGCCGGGCAAAAATTTTTGCCCGGCCGAGCGCGGAAGGCAAATCGCGCGCCGGCAACTCGCCAACAAAACTGACTCGCTCACTCACTCGCCAGCGGCGTGCGTGGCGACGCAACGCTTCCTCCTCCGGCCCGCGGCCGATTAAATCTAAAGTTACGTCTGGTGGTAAAAACTTAAGCGCATGTATGAGGTCACGCAGACCATTCTTTTTTACCAATCGTGACGTGGTCACTATGACCCGGCTGGTGGAATGAGAAAAACTGTAACCATGACCAGCGGCGGCAAAAAGTTTTAGATCCACGCCATTCGGCACCACGGTTACTCCCCGACGAGCGCCTAAACGTATTGCCCGCGCAGCTAGAAAATTAGAAATGGCTTGGATCGCATCGGCCTGCCGATAAATGGCGTGATATAGCGGACGGATAAACCACGTGCGCCACCAAATGTCCCAAGACGAATCCCCCTCTTGTAAAGTCAATAAAAAATGCGTGGCTGGAAAACGCCACTTAAACAACAGCGCCGCCAATCCAGCCTGATTGGCCATGATTGCCCAAACCGTGTCATACGAATGTTTTTTGTGCCGGCGTACAGCCCAGTGGTAGGCTAAAAGAGGAAAAAGGTATTTACTCCACCAACCACGACCCAAACGATAAACCACCACTCGTCCGATTTTTTCCACTGATGACTGGCGACCGTCGAGATTAACCGTCACCAATTCGAACTCATCATCCAAACGATCGGTAATTTCCTTAACCGCTAACTCCGCGCCACCCACAAATGGCAAATAGGCAAGGGAAAAAATCACCACGCGGCGCGCCATTATAATTTGAGATCCGGCACAGCAATCATTTTTTCTAATTCCTCACGCGAAACTTCTTTCTGGTTCGCCCTGTCCGCTACGGCTGGCGGCGCGGGGGTAAACACATTCGATGTAGGCGGCACCTGACTTAAAACCTTTTGAAGCGAGGCCTTGAGCGCCTCTTTGTTTTGATTACTGCTTCCCATCTTAGCTTCCTGCCTAATTTGCGTGCCAGACGGTTTGTTGCGAAGCTCATTAAGCGAAACGGTGGCGCCAATGGTGCGTACTGCAGCTAGCCCATTTGGACTCGACGAGGCTGGACGAACAACAACCGGTGGTGGCACGGCGGAGGCGCGTGATGGAGCCGGATTAACCGATCGAGGCGGTGGCACGGCGGTGGCGGCACGTGGTGAGGTCGGCTTTTCGCTCTCATGCCAAGCAACAATCTTTTTCTCCACCACCTCCCGATCTTCGGCATAAGACTCACGACCGTGAACAATAATCTTTTCTTTATTTGATTCTTGCAAAAGCGGAATGGGTGCTAGGGTTACGGCCGAGAACGGTGGTGAACCCACGCCATCAATCATCAAGGTCAAATAAATCTGGGCAAAACCAAGATTCACAATGTCTTCCTGCGTGAAGGTGGGCGCAAAGATCTTTTCCAGCACTTCAGCGTCAAACGGCCCAACGCGAAAAACAATGATTGTGCCAACGTTGCCAAACACCGCCGCCCGCACTTCTTCCGACATCTGCTCGATGTATTGATGCGCCATAGTCAAGGACAATTTGTATTTGCGTGCCTCCGACAAAATATTGGCAAAGGACTCATTGGCAAAAGATTGAAACTCGTCCACAAAAAGATAAAACGGCGGCAGGCGACGCATTTCCTCCGGTGCGGCGCCGGCGCGCGACATGGCCGTAAGATAAAGTTTGGTGATCAACATACTGCCGAGTAAATTGGCATTGCTCTCGCCCATCCGCCCCTTGGACAAATTGACGATAAGAATTTTTTGCCCGTCCATAATCTGACGAAAGTTGAGCGATGATTTGGCTTGACCAATGATGTTGCGAATGAGTGGATTGGACGTAAACTGACCCACCTTATTCTGAATCGCCGGCGTCGCCTCGGCGGCGAACCGTTCGGTGTATTTAGCAAACTCATCCACCCAAAAAGCCCGCACACCGGGATCAGTGATGTTATCAACCACTTTTTTTCGGTAATCACGATCGGCCAACATGCGATTAACGCCCAGCAAGGTCGAACCCGGGTATTCGAGTAGGGCCAACAAAATGTTGGTCAAAATGTATTCCATGCGCGCCGACCAAGCATCAACCCAGATTTTTTTGAACGCACTCATCAATCCGCTAACCACCAAATGACGCTGGTCTTTGCCGACGTCCTCCATAACGTTAAACGAGATTGGGTGATCGAGATCGAACGGCGCAAAATAAATCACATCCTTAACGCGCTCGGGTGGTACGTAATCCAAAAGTTTTTCCGCCGTGCTGCCATGCGGATCAATGAAAGCCAAACCATGACCGTTTTGAATGTCCTGGATGGCCATATTCTCGAGCGTGGTTGATTTACCCATGCCAGTTTTACCAATCACGTAAACGTGCCGCGCCCGATCATCGAGCTTGATGCCAAAGGGCGTTTTTTGGCCACGAAAATCCGTCTCGGCAAAATAAATTTTGTCCTTGTCTTTCATCTCCACCATCAGTCTGATTCTAGCAAAAAATTACTCGGTTGTCGCGGCCACATCCAAAGCCTCGGGAGTGTATTTATTGGCCGGGTCCCAGAGCATCCAGGAGTCGAGGCCGCTATCGTAAACGGCCTGTTTTTGCACTCTGACCATCTCGGCCGTATAAATCGCGCCTAGATCAAAATCTTGCAGCCAAGGACGTAATTTCTCGGGAGTTGAGGTGGGGAAAGCCACACGCAAACTGGCCTGATCCATGGAATATTTGACTACTTCGTATGGCGCTGTGGCTGGTTTTTTATAGCCCAAAAAGCCACTGGCATAATGCGAGGGATAAACCATCGGCGCCAGGTAATCAAAGTGCGCCGCCGCCCGCTCCAAAACCTGCCCAATGCCTAAGTCATCTTTGTTGACGGTGGCCAAGCCAAACAAGTCGGCCGAGAGCGGCAGTGGCAAATCAGCTAACTGTTGATCCAAAAAAATAAAAAACTTTTCTAAGACATCGGCCCGAGTCTCCACCGTTGGATCATAAAATTGGTAGCTAATGTCGTTCATTGGTCCATCGGACGGAAAACGAATGTAATCAAAATTTATTTCATCAAAACCGCGAGCATGGGCCTCACGGGCAATCGCTACGGTGTAATCCCAAACCGGCTCGGCGCCGACCTCCAACCACGGAATGCCCTTGCGATCACGCCAAATCTCACCATCGCTTTTGCGTCGCACCGCCAGCTCCGGATGTTTATCCACAAAAAAATTATCTTGGAAAACAGCCACCCGACCGATTACATAAATCCCCCGCTCATGCAGATCATGAATGAGTGCCTCGATGTCGGCAATCCGGCGCTCGGCGACGCCAGAAGCCAGTAAGCCCGGATCATTCGGCACAAAAGATAGGTGCCCGGTATAATCTTTAATATCGATAACTAAAGCATTGATCTCGGTGCGTTCGGCCAAGTCAATAAGCGGCTGACGTAATTTACTGCTACCGGCCACCCAACCGGTGAGATACAGAGCGCGCACCGGCTTGGGGGTGGGCAAATGAGTGATTGGCGGCGGCAATGGCTCACTAGCCAGAGCGGGCACGGACGCAACATTAATCGATGGCGACAAATCAGATAAGTCTGAACGATAATCGAGTGGTAAACCAGTAGTTGGGTAAAACCAGTATGAGAGACCGGCACTAACACCGATCAACAAGAGCCCGGCCACGAGGCTAGCTGGCGCCAGCTCTCTAGCTTTGCGCACCTGACGACTCATGAACCGGAATGGACGGCAAACGGCGATTATTAGCGAGAGTAACCAGAGCAATCAAAATTCCCAGAACCGCTAGAGCCGGGTCCTTCACTGACGAGGGAAGGCCGAGAAAAGGAAACAGCGCGATTATCAAGCCAAGAAAAAAATTAGCCCAGTTTTTTGACAGACGATATTCCATAAGCATCTTATGATAACAATTTTTCGGCCAACAAGAAAATGTCACCCGCACCCATGGTTAAAACTAGATCATTGGAATTGGCCAAATTCTTGACTCGATCAGCCAAATACTGGTAATTGGGTAAATAAATGCCCGGGTGACCGGTAACAGTTTGAATTTGAGTGGCCAAATCAGCCGAAGAGATGGTTGGGTCAGGGGCCTCGCGCGCGGCATAAATGTCGGCGAGAAAAACTAAATCGGCTAAGCCCAGCGCTCGAACTAAATCATCAAACAATAACTTGGTTCGACTATAGAGATGGGGTTGAAAAATAACGAGCAAACGACCAGAGCAAATTGAGCGCGCCGCCGCGATGGTAGCGGCGATCTCGGTCGGATGATGAGCATAATCATCGTACAAAACTGCTCCTCGTTTAAGCTGACCACGATACTCAAAACGACGCCAGGTACCAGCAAAATTGTTAAGGGCGCCAAGACTTACTTCGTCGCTCACCCCCAATGCGCGAGCAACAGCGAGCGCGGCGGCAGCGTTGCGACGATTGTGCTCGCCCGGCACTTTAAGTTTGAGGTCAGTGGCAATAGCCGGTTCAGCCAAAATTCCGGTAAAATTATCAACCAAGACGCCACTGGCTGGCAATTTCTTAACCAACTCGGCAAAAGCACTTTTAATGTCTTCTAGGTCGCGATAATAATCAAGATGGTCATTATCAATGTTGGTAATAACTAAAATTTGTGGCTGTAGATGTAAAAACGCCCGCTTATATTCGCAGGCCTCGACCACCAAATAACGGCTGTGGCCAGCAATAAAATTGGTCCGCCGGCCGTGATTATCGGTCATCAAGCTACCAACAATCACGGTGGGGTCAAGGCCGGCGGCGATCATGATTTGTGCCACCATGGCGGTGGTAGTAGTTTTGCCATGAGTGCCAGCAATAGCGATCGTAAACTTATCGGACGAAATTAGGCCGAGCATCTCGGGATAGGACAAAACCATCGCGTCACGAGCTCGCGCGGCAACTAGTTCTGGATTGTTGATCGAAACGGCCGGACTGTAAACCACTAGATCAACACGAGCTGGCAAATTTTCTGCCCGTTGACCAATCATCACCACTACTCCCAGTTTCATCAGTTCATCAGTAATCATCGACGAAGCTGCGTCTGAACCAGAGACTATTTTGCCCTCATGCAACATCATGCGGGCAATGGCGGAAACACCAATACCGCCAATGCCGATTAAGTGCACGTGTTTAATTTTTGCCAAGTCGCCGAGCGTCATAGACGATTGCTAATCATAGCAAGTAATGGTAGTTTGAAAAGCGGTAAGTACCCAGAAATAGAACAACCACAAAGAAAGGAGAGGTCATGATGGAAGCTGTTGCAGTGGCCGAGAATAAAGCGGTGTATCAACCCTTCGGTAAACGAGTGACGACAATTTTTCGCGGCCGGCCAGAGGATTGGTATTTAGGGGAAGAACGCGGCCAGCGGGAAAAAGTATTTGAACGTTGGGGCACCGATCTTCGAAACAATCGCGTTCGAGAAGTTTTTTGCCCCAAAATCCAAGCTGGTAGCACCTTGGTGACTGGCCCAAATAGTCGCCAAGGTGTGACCGATGGGATAAAATTTTACGTCACTAAACCAACCGAAGCAATGTGTTTGTGGCCCGGCCAAGCCATGATGTTTAGCACGGCCGACTGTCCAACCCTGTTGCTTTACGATCGAGTCAACAAACTACTGGTGGCCGGCCATGCCGGTCGAGACTCGTTAATTGATCGAACCTATATTACCACCGGGCAAAGATCAGCCAAGAACCGCGAGCCAAGTATTGTTAATGCCATGGCCAAGTATCTGTCGATTAACGACCGAGAAAGCCTGCGGGCTTTCGGCTTCGGTGGAATTGGACCGGATCATTTTATTCATCCGATCGACAGTGGCGATAAAACATATCAACAAGCCAACCATCTTCTGCAAGCGTTCGTGATCAAAAATTACGGGCAGGATTGTTTGAACGGTCAACGCAACGAAAAAATCGGTCGGCTCAATCTCCATAAGATCATCCGATCCCAATTAGAGAAATACGGGTTGCGTTATCGCCACGATGGTATTGACACAGCTGGTGATTGTGATGCTCATGGCCAACCACAGTGGTGGAGCCACCGCCGCGACGGCGCCCGACCCAAACGCGGATCGAATGGTGTGCTGGTAATAAATTGTGGCTAAATAAACTTAGCCAGTCCCCCTTGACCCCGTATCATGCAAGCGATACGGGGTTATTTTTTTTCCAGAATTGTCTGCCGGCCCCGACGAATATCCCAATCATCGGCCGATAAATCGGAGTGTAATTTGAGCAATGGGAAACGACGGCTAAGAAAAAGAGACATTTGCTGAGCCACCGTCCGCAAGGTGGGATGAACTAATCGGCCGGAGCGTAATTCGGCTACATACACGGCCGCCGGCAAACCATAGGTCACCCGCGCCGAAACGCGGAAACCCATTGCCACATAATATTGTTTTTCTGGCGGTGAAATTTTTAATTTTTTAATCGCCAGCGTTTGTTCTTTCACTAATCGCTGAGCAGTAATTTGCAAGGACCGAGGTAGTTGTTCCAAATACCAATCGGCAAAACCAAGATTAGCGGTAAGAAGAGGCATCCGGCACACACCGTGGCGATGTCGCTGGAGATCGCGAAACGATCCGAAGTCGATCGGAAAATCAAATGTCACCTGCCCCAACTCTGATAAAAAGTGTGGCAAATTGGTGCGCGCCGGGCGGCGCGCCAGAGCGACGCGGTACGGCGCCAATTCCTTTGGTTTAACGGTAGTAGCGGCCTTAAATTTTTTCGTCGACGCTACAAAATAAGTAAAACGTTCAGCGATCAGACGACGATAATTATCGCCGAGTTGATCAACTCGATGACTAAAACTGTGGGCGTAACGCTTAGCCAAAGCGGCTTGTATTTTCGCGGCTAAATCAGAAATTTCGTCCAGTGGATGCTCCCGCAAAACCAACAGCTTATCGGCCGCTTGGCGCAAATTAGTATGCCACGACAATTGGGTCGTGATGCCGGCTGGCAAAAAGCCGCGCAAAACATCAAAACTGCGAGCTTGCACGGCTCGCTCGTAAACAGTTGGATCATCACTCGAGGCTGGCGGATATGTAGCTCGGAGATGTGCCAATACCAGCTCTTGACTGGATGAATAAAACTCCGACCAGCGAGCCAAAATCCGTTGTGATGCCGCCGTATTCACCAAATCAATCAACGGCTGACGCGACATGTTGATGTAACGAGAGCTTGTTTCCTGACCGGAATACAGAGGCCAATCCTGCACCGCCTTAGCTGCCAACATCGACACACCTTCTAAAAACACGGTGGTTGAACCACAATCGGCAATGCTGGCGTGGCCATAGCCAACATAATACTTTTCCATAAACTTACCGGAACCGCTTTGCTTAACCTTGAGCACGTGATCAGTAACGCTGGCTGCGCTGCGAGAATAAAGCGCCTGAAGCATAGCCATATCTTCGGGCGAAAACTCGTCGTAGACTAAAACTTTCATCGGCCTATTATCGCAGGTGACGGATGACTGGCGCAACTGGTGAGAACACGTTAAACTTGGCCTGATATGGCCCTGTCAGACAAAGAAATTCTGCGCCAACGCGAACTTGGCAATATTGTGATTGACCCCTATTACCCGGGCAATTTGTCTACCTCCAGCTATGACGTAACCCTGGGTCCATGGTACTTTCGCGAGCAACTGGCTCGCGGTCAACCACACATCTATAACATCTTTAGCCAAGAGCATACGGCGCGCGTTTGGGGCAAAACACCGGAACAAGCTCAAGCGGCGCGAGAAATTTTGCCAGCGACTGATTTGCATGACGGCATCATTGCCACTGATCAAATTATTCTGATCCAACCGGGTGAGACAATTTTAGCCCACACTAACGAATTTATCGGCGGGCGAAAAATTATTACCACCATGATGAAAGCTCGCTCCTCACTAGGGCGCAACTTTATCGAAGTCTGCAAATGTGCCGGCTGGGGCGACGTAGGCTACATTAATCGCTGGACAATGGAAATTACCAACAATTCCCGCCACTACGCCATACCGCTCGTGGTGGGTATGCGTATCGCACAAATTATCTTTTTCCACACCGGCGAGATTCTCAAGCACGATTACGCCAAAAGTGGCAAATACCAGTCGGCGGTTGATCTGAAAAAATTAAAAAAACTGTGGCGACCAGAAATGATGGTGCCCAAACTTTACAAAGATAGACAAAAACCACCAGCCTAACCAAAAAACAGTCAGGCTGGTGGCAGGAGGGGAAGAAACTGTTCAACCCGAGCAAGCGGGAAAAGGCAAGATCCTCTGCCTAAAATTTTGATCCACAATTTTAGCAATGGTCGGCCCATAACCAGTCTCGCCCTCGCGCACTCGGACAACTTCCAGCGTGTCGGGAAATTGTGACAACATATCTTGGAGATCATCACCGAATCGGTCACCGGTCAGGCAAACCAGAAGCCTTTTGCCGCTAGCCAAAATTAGGCCGGCGGTTATACCAGTAGCCACCGAGAGCTTATCGCCATAAACCATCAGAGCCAGATCGGCCTTTAGCCAATCGGTAATCAGTCGGCAGCGATCTGTCTCCAAATCATCAGCCAACTCCAGTTCGTCCTCCGGACAGTTGACTAAAAAAACAGTGTCCAAGTTTTTCTCCTCTCTAAAATTTTATTGCGCGAACCACAGAGAACACTCCGAGTATTTATGATACCACCCCTAACCAACCACCTCAACCCCCATCGAACGAGCCGAGCCGGCAATGGTGCGGCAAGCGGCTTCCAGATCGCTAGTATTTAGATCGGGCAATTTTTTAGCGGCAATTTCTCTGATTTGCGCTGCCGAGATTTTACCCACCTTAACCGTGGCATTTTTACCCGAGCCTTTTTCTAGCTTTAAAGCTTTCAAAATCAAATTGGCGGCCGGCGGTGTTTTGAGAATAAAATCAAAACTACGATCAGCATAAACCGAAATTTCTACCGGTATCACATCGCCCACCATCTGCGCCGTGGCCGCATTAAATTTACTCACAAAATCACCAATGTTAATACCCGCCGGCCCGAGCGCCGTGCCTACTGGCGGCGCCGGCGTGGCCTTGCCAGCCGGAATTTGCAGTTTAATCTTTTTTTCGATCTTTTTAGCCATTAATCAAATTTTCTTGACCTGCAGAAAATCTAGCTCCACCGGCGTCTCCCGACCAAACATCGAGACCAACACCTTAACCTTGCCTCGCTCGTTGTCAACCTCGCTGACCTTACCCTCAAACTCCTTAAATGGACCATCGGTAATCTGAATGGCCTCGCCCGACACCAGATCAATGTGGTGTTTGGGCGTCTCACCACCCATTACCTTAAACAAACTCTCCATTTCCGTTTTGTTGAGCGGCACCGGCACCACGCCCGAGCCCACAAAACCAGTAACACGCGGCGTGTTGCGCACAATGTACCACGAGTCGTCATCCACGATCATCTCCACCAAAACGTAACCCGGGTAAACTTTTTCTTCCACCGCCACGCGTTTGCCACCCTTAATTTTGACCTTCTTTTCCGTCGGCACCACCACGTTAAAAATCTTCTCTTCCATGCCGAGAGATTCAATGCGTTGCTTTAAATTGCGAGCCACCGTATTCTCATAACCAGAATAGGTATGAACCGCATACCAATTTCGCTCCGGCGGCAATTCTTGTCGTGACATGGTGTTAAACAGGCAAAGCCAGTTTGAGCAAAAGATTAAAGATAAGGTCAAAAGCCCCCAGCAACACCGCCAGCCCAATCGCCAAACCCACGACCACCGCCGTGTAATTCACAGCTTGAGCACGACTCGGCCAATTAACATGATGAAGCTCGGCACGCGTCTCTTTGAAATAAGAAATTAGACTCATAATCCGTGGTTTATAAAACAGCCCCCAAGGGGACTACCCCCAGTTTACGGCTTTGGCCCCAATAAGTCAAATAAAAAGGCCTCACACTTAAAGTACGAGGCCTATCCCCTTCGGGAACAAAAGTACTCTCTCAATATCAATAGAGCTCTTTTCCTAATCCGGTGAACCTGCGGCTCAGATCGTGAAATGAACCGGCCGATCTGCGCCAACGTATAATCGTGATAATAATAAAGTATTAACACGACGGCTGGAGTCTCGGCCAAAATAGTAACGACCTGATCAATGAGCGGATCGGCGTCACTATCCAAGAATTCCTCTAACATTTCATTCCGTCCTCGCAGATCAAGTCTAGTAACATCGGGCACGAAAGAAACCTTCTTGCGAATCGCACGCGTACGATCTAGGGCACGTAACTCATCGACGATCGCACCACGCATAACCCTTGAACCATAACTGGAAAAGGTGGCGCCTCGGTTGATGTCGAACGATTCAACCGCTCTGATTAGGCCCCATTGTGCCGATGATACTAAATGTTCTATCTGCCAACGCCGTGGCAAACGACCGGCTAATCGTCTGGCCACCACATCAGCCAATGGCAAATAGTGTTCGATAATTTTATTACGTAATTCAACCGAACGCGTCCGACCATATTCTCGCCACAATCTACATTCGGTCACTACCGCCTCCTTTCTTTACGAGGAACCGCTCTGATTATCGAGAACTATTAGCTCAAGACTTAGGTTACCGCTTTGGCGATAAATTTTCAACAGCGTGGCGAAATTGTCGGCCGCGGTCGAATTCGTTTTTAAATAGGCCAAAAGATGCAAAGCCGGGGCTAAGCAACACCGTGTCGCCACTCTTCGCCGCCGCCCGGGCGGCGGCTACTGCTTTTTTCATATCCGTCGCGAGAGCGGCCTCGTCCAGCAATTGTCTATCGCCCACCCATTCTTTCTTCAACCGATCAGTACCAGTGCCGGGCAGGAGAATAAGTTGACGACAAAAGCACGGCAGATCAATAAACAGAGACGATAAATCAAGCTGCTTGTCAGCGCCGCCGAAAATTAAAATTAATCGACGGCGGGAGGCCAGTGTTTGCAAAGCCACGTGCACCGCCTCTGGGGTGGTAGCCGTGGTGTCGTTATAATATTTCACACCCTGTCGTGTCCCCACAAACTCCAGTCGATCGGGCACGCCGGCAAAATTTTCTATCGCCCGCTTGATCACCGAGCGCTTCGCCCCCACCAATTCGCCCACCTTCACCGCCAAACCGGCATTGGCCCGATTGTGCGCCCCTAAAATTTTTAGCCGCCAACTGGCCGGCAAATAATTATCCGCCACTACATGCTTTTGCCCTGATTCTAATTTAATTTTATTCGCCACCTGATCGGAACAAACTAGTTGATCGCCCACCTTTTGATACTCAAAAATGTGGGCCTTATCAGCAAAATATTTATCCAGGTCGCCACCGTAATAATTAAGATGGTCGGGCAAAAAATTAGTAAACACAGCGATGTGAGGACTGATACGCGCCTCGCCAAAACCCTGCAACTGCCAAGACGACAACTCCAACACCACCCAATCGCCCGCCCGCACCCTAGCGAGTAACGGCAAGGTCGCTAGGCCAGTAATATTACCGGCCAAAAAAACCCTCGTTCTGCTGGCTCGTAAAATTTCGTAGATTAAATGACTAGTGGTGGTTTTGCCACGCGTGCCAGTCACACCAATAATTTTGACTCCAGCCGGCATCAGTTCGGCAAACCACGATTCGTCCATTTTGACCGGCACACCACATTCTCGAGCCCGACTGATAAATGGCGAATTAAGCGGCACGTTAGCGGCACGCAAAATAAAATCTCGGCCACAAAAATCCTCGGGTCGGTGACCGCCCAAAACATATTTTATCACCGGCCACTTCCTTAATTGCTTCAACGAAGTCCGAAGTTCATCGGCCGACTTAAGATCAGTGACAGTTAGTCGTGCTCCGGCCGCGGCCAAAAATTTGATGTCATTCAAGCCTCGTCCCAACAAACCCAAACCCATTACCGTTATTTGACGGCCAAAAAAATAGTCCTTAATCCACTTGTTTTTCGATATCAATAATTTCTCGCCGAACATATTTCTCTGCATCATTAAAACTCTGACGCAAATCGGTTAAGAATTTTTTCTCTTCGGGCGTCAGTTCCCGTTTACTACGCAAGGCTTGCAAACGCACAACTTGTTCACCCACTTGATCGCGCAAAAGATCAAAAGCACCATGCAAAGCCTGCTCGGCCTCATGGCTTTCTCGTCGCACTCGTCTCTTGAGACGAGCTACCTTGGCCCAAATATAGTAAAACAAATACAGCAGGCCACCTCCTAATGCCACAAGAGGAACAACAACCGATAAAATTTTAATCCCGGTCGTACCCCATCGCCACCACGACGGCTCAATCACCATTACCTCCACCGGTATACCGCCAAGACTCTCGGCCCCCCGGCGATCCCGCACTCGCGCGACTATACGATACAAACCCGATGCCGGCTTGTCTACTAACACTACCTGGAATCGGCCCAAGCCGTCAGAAAACACATGCTGGATTATTGGCGAACCAGCAACAGAAGAAACATCGTAACTAATGATTACCTCCGAGTCAGGGTAAGTTTGTCCACCTATCTTGAGCGGTTCGCCGGCCATGAGACGCCTGGGGTAATCGGTAATTATTGGCGGATCCAGAGCGACGACCAACAAATTTACCGAGTCAGCCAACTCGTTGCCAGCTTGATCAAAAACCCGCACGGCGATTATGTGCTCGCCGGGTTTGAGACTAGTGAGCTCGTACTCGACAGGCGAGGATGTGGCAGCCACCGTAGCAACCAGCGTGCCATCAACGGCGATCTCAAACCGCTCTAAACCAGAATCCTTGTCGACCGCCGCCAGCTCAAGCTTAGCAGTGGGCATCGTTAGATCAAGGCGCGGAATTAGATTGATCGTTAAAGCTGATGGCTTGGTAACATCAACATTAAAACCAAAGTGACTAATATCACTCCAGCCACTAGCATCCCGAAGTCGGAGATGAAAATACCAACGGCCATCGCTAACCTGACCATAGGTATAATTGCCAAGTAAACCATCAGAACTGGCACCGGGATTAGAGTTGGCAAAACGATCGGCCAAAAAATTAACGCCCGTGACTCCGGCGGGAAGATCCCACTCAAATGACGGACGATTATTGGCATACCAGCGGTGCGAATCGGGATGAGTGGGCGAAGAAACAACTGGAGCTGGACCGCCTGTGGTGGGTGAGGTGGATCGGGGTGTTTGCATACCCGCCGTCGTAATCGCCACCTCAGCTGACGACAAACCCTGTAAAATGTTGGTGCCTAGGCCATCATTAGCCAATACCGTGGCAGAATCAAATTTAACAATCGCCCGACCCGCGGCTTTGGCTCGAAAAACAACACTCGCTACTTGACCACTAAATCCCGACCAGCCGGGATTGGGCACCAAACCCTCAAAGCGCCAAGAACCAGTAACATTATTAAATACTGGCTCGTCAACCCAATAAGTCAGGATGGAATTATTTTTGCTAACAGAAACAACTTCCAGTAAATTAACCGGGAAAGACAATGAGCCAGACACCGCATTGAGTGTTTTGTCTGCACTGTCCACCCGCACTGTTAAGGTAACAGTTTGTCCGACTCGCAAACTGCTAACCGTGGGACTGATCGACAAACCAGCGGCCTCGGCCGGCCGCGCATCCCAACCAATCGTTACGAGAACAAAGAGCGACGAGAAAAATATTTTTTCCCAACGAGAAAGCAAAAACATATGATGATAACTCCTAGTAGTATAAGCCAAGGCGAAACAACTTGATACCAAGCTGTGTTGATAGGCGAAAAACTTTCTAGGCGACTGTAGCCGGCCCGATCATTAGCTCGTACGTAAATAAAACTCTCAAGTTCCTGATCGATAAGTAACTGCGGGCTACGGGCTGGCTGCCACTTTTGAGTCAAATCTAGTTTCTTGGCCCCCAAGCGCCACCGGCTTTCCAATATTTCATAACCAGTCAAACCAGAGCCCTTGTCTGTCGCCTGAAAAACAACAAACCACTGTCCGTTAAACATTGACACATCTTGACCCAAGCTGACGATAAACTCCTCCGGTGGTTCATTGTCAATTGGTACAGCGATCGTGGCGGCCTCGATCGAATATTCAATCTGCTTAGATTTTAATGTAACGGGGGTACCCAAACCATCGTTGTGACGAGCTTCGAGATTAGTGGAACGAATCAATCCTGTTTTATTTTTATTGTTGTCCAAGGTCAGTGCTAGAATTTGTCCCTGATTACCACTATAACCACCGGGCGTGATGCCAGAAAAATTAACTGTCGACCGACCATCGTTCAACTTTGGTTCCTCGAGCCAAAAATTAACGACAGAATTACTAACATTAACCGACTGGATATTCAATTCATCGGGCCAAGCCAAAACTCCAGCCACCGAATTAACACTCTGGCCATCGGTATTTAAATACAAAGCCAGTTCGCCACCTGCCAACGATTTGAAATAAAATTCTGCCGCCATGTTAACCAGTCCAGTAATAAGCCATGATACTAAAGTCAACTAAATCCACTCGGCCATCACCAGACAAAAATTTACTTTCGCGAGATTTAAACTCTTCATTCAACTGTCGTTTATACCAATAGGCGGCGATAGAAAAATCAACTAAGTTAACGCGACAATCGGCATTGAGGTCAGCGCGGCCAGTACAACTTCCTCGTTCGGCCAACTTAGTGCTGTTGCCAACGCGGAAACCAACTAACCCACTAAAACCGCTGGCTAGCCCCGCTACTGAAGCCCGCGCCTTAGCGCTATGACCACCGCGCACTAAAACTGAAGTATCAAAGTTATACAAATAGGTGCCCTGCGAATCAGCCTGCGTGCGCAAAAAAATCTCTTCTTCCGAATTAACAGCGATCAGCACATTACTGTCATTGGCAGTCTGACCAAAAATTGCCAAGTTGTCGCCAAGCTTAACTTCTTCTTTGTCTACACCAATAGTCGGAGTTAAAAAAATGCCACTGATCTGGGCACTAACGCCAGATGTGACATAGAGGGGAAAAGTAAATAAATCCGAGCGCTGACCGCGACTATCTTCGCCATAAACAGCGAACAAATAACTTCCGGTCGACAAACCATTTAGGGTCACAGCAAACTTGGCATCTGGCCCAACAATGGTCGTGACAGCAATTTGCCCATCTTTTAGCACCGTTATTCGACTAAGCGGGTAGGCACGGCCCGACAAACTTACTCCGGCCGCAATACTCCCACCTCCCCCGCCTCCACCCCCACCGCCGCCGCCACCGGCCGCGGCTGGCGTGGCCGACACCTCACTGGAAGTGGCGACGGAATTGCCAAAAACATCTTCGGCTCGAATCACAAAGTAATAGGCCGTACCGTTAGTCAGACCGGTGCGAGTGGAAGAAGTAACATTGCCAAGAGATGCCGAGTAAGTGTAGGGCCCGCCGGCCGTGGTGGATTGGCCCACATTGTAACCGCTAACCGTCCAACCGAGATAACCACTAGCCGCCGTCCAAGTTAAAGCAACCGCAGCATCGGCGGCTGTGGCCGAGACCACCGGCGTGGTTACCAGTGGGAAGTACAAAAAACCAGCACTCAAACCATAACTGCCAGTGGCCGTGCTGGTGGCCACCGCCAAGGGCGAAAGATTGCCAAACAATTGGTAACTGCTGGCTGAAGAATAACCGGCCGGCCAAAACACCGGATCCAGCACCTTAAAGCTAGAGCTAGAGAACTCTTGTCCAAAAACCAAGGTCGGCCAAACGCCGACCAATAGACAAAAGAACGCTAAATAACTATGGCTGTGCCGCCGCCATTTCATCCTTCTTTAACTTGGCAATTGCTGTGGCGACTTGTGAGTCGGGTCGTAATTCCTCGATAAATAAAATATGATCGCGGTTAATTTTCATCTTGTTAATTGGCCCGTGCAATTCATTACCTAGTTTGACCAAATTAATTTTGGACTGCGGGTCGCTTGGTTGCAAAGGTTGAGTGACCTGTAAATAAAAAACGTCGTCCAAATGAGCAAAGACTGATGTTTCCTGGCTTAACTTACCAAAATAAACCTGATCATTGGTAAGAAATATGGCCTGATAGTTGGTCGATTTCGCTCCCGACAACTGCCAATTACTACTCCACAGCCAGTAAACAATACCGGCAATAATTAGGCCAGCTAGCACCCACGGCCACCATGCCCGTCGCGACGGCGGCATCACCTGATCATTTGTTGTATCCATGAACTTTAGCTTAAATTAAAATTACTAATTTATCGGCTCGGCGGTTGGCGGCGCGCCGCCAACATTAACCGGCGCTACTTCGAGAATTTTATGTGCCACCGGATCGTAGAGATAGGCCTTTTTGGCATTGGTGTAGAGCAATACCTTATCGCCTGTTTTGGCTTGAGCAAAGAAGGGCTGGTCACGCAATTTTTCCGGATCGCTGACCGTGGCAATCGTCGGCTCTTCACCGGCAGGCAATAAAATCAGTTTACCAACTTCGGCCACCAAATCAGTTGCCTCTTTTTCTGCCGCTTGGGCTGGATCAAACTTTATTGACGATGACTGCCGGTAAAAATAATAGGCCACGCCACTCGCGCCAACCAAGAGCAGGAAAAGGGCTCCAACCACAAACTTTGTCATCTTCATACCGTAGTATTTTACCCTACTCTCCGGATTCGTCTACTGGTGGTGGTTCGGGCGGCAATTCTGGTTCGGGATCTGATACTGGCACTTCTTCAGTGGGCAGTGGCACTTCTTCAACTAGTGGCGTGGGCTCGGGCACCACTTCTGGTTCCGGCTCCGAGGTTATTTCCGGCTCTGGCTCCGGCGTTGGTAACGACGGCGGCGCGAGTACCGATTCTGGCGCTGGTGGCACGACCTCGGCAGTGGCCGATTCAAACGTACGAGCACCCTTCACCGCAAACGCCGTCCAACTAAATTGTATATCACGACGGGCCGCCTTGTTGAGCAAAATGGTAAAACCACGAGGACTTTTCCTGATCACCAAGAAACGAATGTCGTCGGTAAACAATTGCTCGACCTCATCGGCATCGTCCGCCAATGAGATGGTGGCATTAACAATCGGCGGTTCTAAATATTCGCGCACAAATTCCACGGCCACTTCTCTAACTCCAGCTTTGATCAGCGCAAAGCCAGCTGTGTCGGTGGTAAAGTAGGGCCGACCAAAAAATTCGGTGTCAGCCAACAGAGCCAAAACATCGCCGCGCATCTCGAGACCCGGCAAGACTAATTCCTTTTGCTCCAAGACCAATACTCGATCGGACAATGCACTGGTGGTAGCTAGCAAACTGGTAATTGTTGGCGAATCTATTTCGCCGGCGACAATCTTAAGCGCATGTAACTCAGTCGTTGTGGCTATGCCCGTGACCGTCAAATTGGCGGTCGTTAAACCATCGCTCAAAAGATCGAGGAAGGCGGTAGAGCTGGAAGCCACGAGCGTGGCCACTTCGCCCGAGAGTTGCGTAAATTTATCAGCTACCACCTCGAGACCAAAGATATTGTCGGCTACCACTTTGTTGGCCCGAATCTCGCCGGCAAAAACCGCATTACCATCATAATCGAAGGTGATCACCGGCGTGATCTCGGCGCCCAACGTTTTGAGCGTCGTCTTGTCGCCTTGACCAATAATGAGCTTACCATCGGGTTCCAGACGAATGCCGATGTCGTCGCCGAGAGCTGGCTCAATAGAGTTAGTAACGAGTGTCTCGGTCACGACCCGTGGCGCAACAACCTCGAGACCAGCCGCCAGACGATCAGTATAAATTTCCGACAGAGCTATCCCCGCCTCTTCCTTGGCGATTAAGTCGTCTTTGTTGCCAAGCATGTCAGCGAGCATGAGCCGCGCCATATCAATCCCCGGCTGACGCCACTCTTCTTCCGTGTACGTAACACCATGCTGTTCCAAGATGCGCCGCGTTCGAGCGCCAAAAGAATAAGCGGTATTAACTAAGGTCAATACTTGGCCAATTTCTCCGGCCGGTCCGTTGTAATCTTCGAGCGCTGACCCGATAGTTTGTCCCGCCTTAGTAGCCAACATCGCTACACCGGGAATTGATGAGGCAGTAAGCAAGTCGCCGCGTTTGATCGTCCCATTAGCCGTTGACACATTAACTGGCACTCGACCAGAAAGGGCGACCGGTTGCGGGTGCTCGGCATGTTTGGCAATTTCCCAACCCATCACCTTCGATGGCACCGACGACACCACGCCAACCAATTCATCGCCGGCCGTAGCTTTTTTAAGAATCGAAATACTCTCTGGCCCCAAAGTATCGGCTTGGTAATCGAGTGTTCGCTGGCCAACGGCCACGACATCACCAATCTCCACATCTGCTTCCGTCTCGTATAATTCAGCCAAGTCAGCGCCCGACACCGACCCAGTTACTTCCCAAACCACAATCATACCCGTAGCACCAGCGCCACCAGTGCCACTGTCTTCGTGGCCACCACCACCGCCGCCGCCTGGCACCGTGCCAGCAGTACCGTTGATATTGCCGCTAACACCACCGCCGCCGCCCACGCCACCAGCACCACCCCTGGGACTACCACCACCACCCGTGCCAGCCGCCGTTGATCCAGAATTGGAAGCCGAGCCACCGGCTAAATTGATATCGCCGCCAGTACCAGCCACGCCGCCAGCGCCGCCAGTGGTGCCGCTACCAGCTGTTCCGCCCTTGGCCGTGACGGTCGTGCCATCGGTAGTAAAGGTGCTGTCCGTTGCCGCGGCACCCACCGTGGCCGTTTCATTACCATCCACGCCGGTTAGAGCCGACCCATAACCGGCACCACCGCCACCAGCAGAGGAACTATTGCCAGCAGCATCGGCACCGGCGCCACCGCCGCCCCAGACCTCAACGTAAACATCAGAGACATTGGCTGGCCGCGTCCAAGTGTTGGCGCCGGTCGCAGTAAAATAATCAACATCATTCAAATTGCCGTCCAGATCCGAGGCTGTGCCATTTTCGCACTTCTTTAACTTACCTTCCGAGGTATCGGCATAAACTGTGTAATTACCGGAAGAACAACCTGGGTTAGCGTCTGATTCCGTAAACTCAAGACTACTGGTGGTAATATTAGTCGTCGAAGCGTTAATAAAAGTAGAAGGAGCAGTAGTAGTAGCGGTGAAGTAAGCACCAACCACTTGGCCCACCACCGACAATTTGGCATACGGTGCCGTGGTGGCAATACCAACGTTGCCACCTACGGTCGTGGCCAACAAAATATCACCATCTATACCTGCACCACCACTAGCCTTAGAGCCGGGGTTAATTACTACGTCGCCACCACTGCCATCAATGGTTCCGCCACTGCCAGCATCAATCGCTAGGTGGGTGCCATCTTCATCTGACCCTGGTGAGGCATCAGCAATACTTAAGGTCCGAGAACTACCAACGAGATGCGTGAAGGTTAGATCACCGGTTAGAGACAAGGATGACAAAGAACCCGCGCCGGCAGTGAGCGCATCAGACCCGATATTGATGGCGCCGAAACCAGAACTGATCGAGCCAGAACCGAGAGCGCCAACTGAAGTTAAAGACGAAGCCGTGACTCCACTACCCAGAGTGGTGCCACTCAGAACACTTGTGCTGTTTATTTGATAAGCGCCGCCGGTAGGAATATTTATGGCCGAGGAAGTAATGGTGGTGGTGGCCGTGCTACCAACATAAATCGTACCGAGGGCTGAAAGAAGCGTTGTAGAAGCATTAACAAAAGTTACATTAGACGTGGTGAGCACATTTTGATCCATATCGTAGAGCTCATTGGCGCCTTGACCCGTATCTAGTGTGATGCCGGCAATATTGCCCGAGCCATCAACGTCAAAGCTGGTAAAGTTGATCACGCCCGTGGTGCCTAATATGGTGTTGGGTCCAATATTGAGAGCATTGGTAATGCCTGATGTGTCTGACACGTCAATGGCATCAGTGATTCCCCCAGCCGCCGACGTAATAATTATCCCATCCGTCACTGCTTCCGTTGTGTCTTTGTTATCAATCGCCAACAAGGCCTCGGTGGCCAAAGCCACGCCACCAGCATCTTCGTTAGTCAGCACTAATAATCTCTGATTAAAGACATCTGTCGCCGCATCATTAGTGAGAGTGAGGGTTAAACCATCAAATGACGCCAGGGTGGTAGCGGCCGTGTTCCAATCAAGAGTTTGCGCCAGTTCGGCCATGCCGATACCCGTCGCCGTGCTCGGATCAGCAATAGCGTCCCAGGCCGTGGCTCCACCCGAGTTATTGTCAGCCTCCCAAGTAATCGTGCCGTCGGTATTCCATTTAGGCACTTGGCCATTACTAGGGGCATCAGAAGTAAGTGCCCCAACTAAAAAAGTGGAGGCAGTGCCATCATAAAACTGGAGGGCACCATGACCCGTGGCCCAAGCATTATTGTCAGCCCCCAATTCAGCAAAAATATCGGTGGTGACAGAAGCGCCATTTACAATATTGATAATACCATCACTGCCAATTGATGTTGTCGCCGTGCCGCCGAAGTAGGCGGTGCCAGTGTTGGAGAGGAGCGTGGAGGAGGCTT